>OFHG01000296.1_pt1 | contig 21062 bp, 23 predicted proteins | sample 1521931 | NCBI WGS metagenome assembly OFHG01 (sample SAMEA2468438, study PRJEB22500) | soil metagenome | biome: Glassland; feature: Farmland; material: Clay | place: Australia | collected 2013-01-31 | depth 0.55 m
CGGTCACAGTTACACATATAGGGCGCGTCGCGTCGTGCAGGTCGAAGCTTGACACGCTGACCCCTGATTCGACTGGGATGGTCACCTCCCGGCTGGCGCCAACCGCGACGTGCCCGGTGAATACCCGCGTGAATTGCAGCTTTGCCTGGTCGGATGTGGGTTGAGCCGGATCGAGCTCGTCGTGAAATGCACCGGGCGGCTGCTCCAGTAAGGGCTCCACGAATTGATTGAAGACTTCTTTGGAGCTGTTGAGGTCGACATGCAGGATAGGCAGCTGAGTGGCCTGTAAGGGGATGGCCGTTACGCTTGCCAGGGAGACAGCCAGATCGCTGGGCACCGTTGTGCAAGGAGATTTGAACGCATCCCGGATTGGAACACCCGCCAGGGCGTGAAAAGGCACCCCGTGCCGGTGAATAATCTGCGAGTTGGAAATATCTTCAACATAGCTGGGGCGTATTTCAAGCGTGGCCGGCAAATATAAACCCAGGGCGGCTGGCAGATCGGCGCAGTCCGTCCCTGCCATCGGTGAGCCGAGCATGATGAGCTGGGCCACGTCGCGCCCCTGCATGATCCGGTCGATGTAGTAGCGTGAGATCAGCCCGCCCATGCTATGAGCGATCAGGTCCACCTGCTGGGCGCCAGTCGCCTTTTTGATGCTGGCGATATATTGACCCAGGATGGCGGCATTTTCGGCGATCGTATTGGTTCTCTGCGATGGGGCCACGAAATTGCCGGTGTTCATCGTCCCGGGGAACTGCCCGTCTCCGACGGCGAATCCATGTAATCCATCCCCAGCAAGGTACCCATCTGTTCCAAGATAATTCGCCCATGCCATCCAATTTGAAGAGAACCCGTGTACCATGACGACCGGGCGCGCGGCAATCGGCAGGTTGGCGCTCGACCCAGCCGGTATACCTGTACCGCCAGCCTGGATCGTACGTCTTTCCCTGGCCTGTCCGATACTCTGCCAGTGCCAACCAAGCGCAGAGAATGGATTGGTCTGACACTGGCTGGCGCCTGCCGGGATTTGGCAGCTCGAAAGGGATGGCCCGGAGCCATCCAATTGGAACCCGACCGTTATGGGGGCGCTTGCCTTGTCACCAAGTTTGATCTGGACGCGGATTTGGTCTCCATCGGTTATCTGGGTAACCGGCGTTTGATTACGATCCAGAATGGTAACTGTGGCTTGCGGGGATTGGGCGTGACTGTTATCCAGCGACGCTACGTTGAGACTGATAAAACCGGCGATAAAAACCAACCGGGCCAGCATGTTAAAAGGATAAAATATCGACCGGCTCATTTGATTTCCTCCTGGATGGTACCCATAAGACCTGACCGGAACGTAATTCTATCAACCCTTGTTGATAGTTAACGGGCGCTTCACCGTAGAGATAGTCAACGATTGGTTATAGAGATTTGGCCGGATGGGAGACACATTACTTACAGGCGCAGTATACCAAAAATCGAATAAAATAGGATCATACTGATAGGGTTTAAGGGCAATCCTTTTTGGAAGATTGGCTTAATTGAAATTCCTTGCACCCGCATCAGGAGCGCAAATGTTACGCATTGTGACCGATAGCTCGATTGATTTGCCCGGCGGCTGGCGGGAAGCTTTCGATATTAACGTGATTCCGGTCTCGATCCGCATTGGTGAGCGGGATTATTTGCAAGACGTTGACCTGGGACATGATGAATTCTTTCGCCTGGTAAGAGAGACCGGAAAATTTCCGAAGACTTCCCTGCCTTCTATCGGGCAGTTCGTTGAGTTTTACGAAAATATCGCCCATTCGGACGACATTATTCTGTCCATCCACTTGAGTAGCATGCTTTCTGGAACGTTCGGTTCGGCGGTCGGCGCGGCTAACACCCTGGCAGAGCAATATCAAATCATCCCTTTCGATACAAGGAGTGGTTCAGCGGCAATGGCGTTCATGTGCCGCGAAGCACGTTTGATGGAACGCGCCGGTTCTACCTTGCAAGATATCCTCGCCCATTTGGAAAAAATTCGGGACAGCCAGCACATCCTCTTAACTTTGGACACCCTGGAATTCGCCCACCGTTCCGGGCGCATCAACGCCCTCACAGCGGCCCTGGCATCCGTGTTGCGGATGAAAGCGATTGTCGTGTTGAAAGATGGCATGCTGGAAATGGCTGAGAGGGTGCGCACCCGCCGCCGCGCCCTGGACAGGCTGGTCCAGATGGCTCACCAACGGGCCGGTTCACATGCCTTGAATGTCGCCGTGGTGCACAGTTGCGATTTGGACACCGGGCGCACTCTTTTGGATCGGATGCGCCATGAGCTAAATTGCCAGGAAGCACTTTTGACCGAGTTATCGATCTCCGTAGCCGCACACCTCGGACCTGGGACGGTAGGGGTAGTGTTTTATCCGGTAGATTGACTTGAGCTTATTTGCGCCCCATGATGATATCTAGAAAACCGGCTTGCTTTTCGGCAGGCTCACCTCCATTACGGCGGGTATTGTTCGTAGGCAGCATTGCCGCTAACTCATCCTGGGGGTTGCGGAACTGCATGGTATACAGGCGGGCATAAAGGCCGTTGTGTTGCATCAATTCATCGTGCGTGCCCAGCTCGATAATGCGCCCGCTATCCAGTACGATGATGCGCTGTGCAATCTTGATGGTGCTTAGCCTGTGAGCGATGATCACCGTGGTCCGGTTCTGCATTAGCCGGTTAAGGGCTTCCTGCACCAGTTCCTCCGATTCGTTGTCCAGTGAGCTGGTGGCTTCATCGAGCAGCAGGATGGCTGGGTCCTTCAAGATGGCGCGAGCGATGGCGATGCGCTGGCGTTGGCCTCCACTCAAGTTCATACCGCGCTCGCCGACCAGGGTGTCGTACCGTTGGGGGAAGCCCATGATGAAATCATGGGCGTTGGCAGCCTGTGCGGCGGTGATCAGTTCTTTCTCCGTGGCGTCCAGCCGCCCGTAACGGATATTCTCACGAATCGTGCCGCCGAACAACATCGTCTCTTGCGGCACAATTCCGATTTGTTCGCGCAGGCTTAGCTGTGTTACAGTGCGCAGGTCTTGTCCATCGATACGGATCACCCCGGCGGAAGGATCGTAGAAGCGCGGAATCAGGTTGAAGATGGTGCTCTTGCCTGCCCCACTGGGGCCGACCAGTGCCAGGATTTCGCCGGCTTTGATTTCCAATGAGACGCTATGAAGTACTGGAGCCTCCCCATCGTAAGTGAAGGAAACGTCCTCGAAGGTGATCTGCCCGCCGACAGATGGCAGCTCGCTGGCGCCCGGCAGATCTCGCACGCTTGGCTCAGTATCCAGAATCTCGAACACGCGCTGGACCCCGCCAATGGCTGCCCTGAGCTGGGCGTACAACCCACCAAGCCCACCCAGGCTGCCAGCGATGGAAATCCCATACATTAAGAAACCGGTGATCATCGCCAAGGTCAGCCGCCCGGCGATGACTTCATGCCCCCCGTACCACATAATGGCGGCGATCGAGCCGAAACCCAGAAACATCATGAGCGCGCCGAACAGGGCATTGTATCCTGCTATCTGCAAAGAGGCGCGGAAGGTCTTTTCCAGAGCCGTATCGTAACGCTGCGTTTCGTAAGCCTCGCGTCCAAAGCTTTTTACCACGCGGATTCCCTGTAAGCCTTCTTCGGCAACGATCGTTGAATCGGCCAGTTGATCCTGGACGCGCGTGCTGCCCTTCTGGATGCGTCTCCCAAACGTGAAGGCGACCAGAATTATCACCGGCACCAGCGCCAGGATGAAAAGGGTAAAACGGGCGTTCAAGGTGAGCACAATGACGATAGATCCGATCAAGGTCAACACCTGGCTGAGCAGCGAGGTGAGGTTGGTGGTCAGCATGGTGCGCATCTGGGTCACATCGCTGGATAGGCGCGAGACCACATCCCCCACGCGCCGGGTGGCGTAAAAATCTAGCGAGAGTTTTTGTAAATGGCTATACAGGGAATTACGCAAATCGTAGACGATGTGCTCGCCGATGTATGCCAGTAGGTAGGATTGGAGCGCCGAAAAGGCAGCTTGTACCAGGAAGATGCCAACCAATAATAGCGCCAGGGTGTTGAGCGGGCCATAATTATTGGTTTTGGTGACCGAGTCGAGCAGGCGAACAATGACCAGGGGAAATGCCAGCCCAAATCCGCTGGAGATCAACAGTGCCAGGATGGCAAATATCATTCGTCTCCGGTAGGGTTTCAGATATGCGAACAGGCGGCCCCAATTCACTGCTTTGAGCGACAGGGTTGGTTCGGTTTCATTACTAGAGGCCGGCTTTGGATGGTGACGGCCATTTGAACGATTTTGCATGGTTCTCCTTTAACACCACCCAGGTTGTGTGTTGTCCCGGATTGGCGGATAAGTTTCTACAGGATAATTCGTCTGTGTAAACTCAGTTTAAACTGGAAAAGAATTTTCTTAACTCAGTAGAGACCACTTCGGGCGCATTTTGATCCGGAGCATTATGGTCAAGCCCTGGCAGTTCGATCATGCGGGCGTGAGCAATTTCCCTGAACAGGACGGGCAAAACGTGGCGCAGGTAGGCCGGACTGCGACTGCCGCCGAGCAACAGCGTTTCCGCCGGGATGTTTTGGTATCTTTCATACGTTAAGCCAATCTGTTCGAGCCGTTGAAACTCTTTAATCTCCCAAACACCGGTTGGCAGGAGATCAGCCATCTCCTGGCCATCGTCCGTACCTAGCATCAGGCGCGAGATTGCGTCCAACACCCAGGCCGGTAGCCTGCTCATCCAGTTCAGGTGCAATCCTTTGAAGAAGACGACCATTGCCGTCACCGAGTCGTTCCTGGCAAGCGCCTGCTCAAACGATGGAAGCCAATCGAGAGGCAAAGAGCCGTTGATTGAAACAGCCGGTTCGTAAAGCGCCAGTTTCTTAATGGTCAGCTCGAGGGCCGCCTCCAGGGCGAAAAAGCCGCCGGCGCTGTGCCCAAATAGCAATTGAGCGCCGGTCTTTCGCTGCAGCGCGCTCAAGTCTTCGAGTTCTTTTTCAATGCTGTAATCATCTCCGGGTGGGCCGCTGAGCCCGCGCCCTCGCCGGTAGGGGATGTAGACGGTGTAGGCGCCGGCGAGTGCTTCCGCCAGGCGTAAGTAATGCTGTGAGGCGCGCATGCTGCCGTGCATGATGACCAAACCCGGCCCGTGGCCGGTCTGCCGGTAGCCGATCGGGGTGCCATCTGAAGAAATAACTTGACCAGTGCTGAACTGCTGAAGGGCCGCCATCCCTTCCCCGATTGCTATTCCGGTCGAATTGTTGACGTTCATAATTTCATCTCCTGTATCGGCAAAGGGTAAACATTACCAGACAGCGTACGATAGCTTTGTAAACTCAGTTTAAACAAGGCTAATTTACTTACTCTAACGTAGGTATGGGATAAGCCAATGTCATGCTAAGGCGGCGATTTTTGCCGTCGAAGCATCTCGGTTTTTCTGGCGCCCACGGAGACCGTAGGCGCCTCCACCCACCCGCTCTGCGGCCTACAAGGGAATCAGCATGATTTTCCAGGGGCGGGGTCTCCTTCTCGTCGGCTTTGAAAGCCCCGGGGTAAATCCCGTGACTGGAAGTGCGAAGCCCGGCGGGCTATGCGTGTATTTGTGGACGGTAGGTGGGGTGGGTTTCGATACGCAGCCCGGAAGAGCGCCGGGCTGTTACTCGACCAACGTAGACAGGGTCTTATTAGGCTCGAAAATGTAATTTTTACTTTATTGGCAGAGCGATCGTGAAAGTCGTCCCCTCCCCCGGTTTGCTTTCGAGATCAATTGTGCCTGCGTGCATTTCTACGATCTTCTTTACAATGGAAAGCCCCAACCCGCTGCCCCCATTCGAGCGCGTGCGCGCTTTGTCAGCCTTGAAGAAGCGCTCGAAAACGCGCTCCTGATCCTCCTCGGAAATACCCGGGCCTGTATCGCTTATCTTGAACTCGATTTTGTCCCCCTGCCGGTGTAGCTCGATGCTTACCTTCCCACCCCGCGGCGTGAATTTGATGCTGTTGTGGAGTAAATTAGTCCATACCTGGCTCAGCAGGTCTTCATCGGCCGTAATGGGGACTTCTTCCAACGAAACGTCTATATCGATCCTCTTGGCGGTCCATTGCGGCTCGCAGGCCAGGATCAATTCCCTGATCTGCTTATCCAACCGGTAAGGTTTGAGCCCGAACTTGGCGTCCTCAGACTCCAGGGCAGCCAGCTTGAGCAGGTCCTCGGTGATTCGTGACAGCCTGGCGCTTTCGGCCTTGATAATGCCGAGATAGTGATGTCTTTCCTCGGGGCTGAGGAGTTCGTTTTCTAATACCTCGGCAAAGCCGCGGATGGAAGTCAACGGCGATTGGATTTCGTGCGATACGTTGGAGATGAACTCCTGGCGCATGTTTTCGAGCTGGTCCAGTTCCAGGGCCATCTTATTCACACTGTTTGCCAGCTTACTTACGATTTGGTTTTCTTCGAAATCGTCATCCAACCGGACGCTGAAATCCCCTGCGGCAATCCTCTCCAGAGCGTCAATGATGGGTGCGAACACATTCATTTCCGGCATCCAGCCCATGGCTCTGGCCAACTTGCCGACAACACCTACAATCAGGCCGGTGAAAATCAATCCCAACAGTGCGTTGACGAATTCGGAGACCAAGAGGGGAGGCCTGAGGTTTGTGATTTCGTAGAGATAACCGGTCAGGAAAAATGCAACGCTAAACATGCCGGCCACCAGGGCGAGGACGAATATGAACCAGGCAAAACCGATCAGTCTTGGGTTAGCTCGCCTCGAGGACGCCCCCCCAGGCGATACGCGCGGCTGGCGGGGCGCACGGCGGTTAGCTTGCCTCATGGTCGCGCCTCCAGGCGATATCCCAATCCGCGGATTGTGGTAATCTTGAAAGAATACTTCTCTTCGGGAAAACGCTCACGCAGCCGGTTGATGTGCACGTCCAGGGTGCGTTCGTTGCCCTCGAAATCGTAACCCCATATGTCTTCGATCAACTGGTCGCGAGAGTACGTCCGGCCCGGGTAGCTGGCCAGTTTAAATAAGAGCTCGAATTCCTTCAAGGGTAAGGTTAAACTTTCGCCATTGACCGATACCTCAAACGTTTTGCGGTCCATGCGCAATCCGCCAATTTGGATCGTCTGAGAGGTGGCGATGCGATAGCGCTTCAACAGGGCTTTTACCCTGGCTACCAGTTCTAAGGGCTCGAATGGCTTGACCAGGTAATCATCTGTGCCCAATTCAAAACCTTTCAACTTTTGGCTTGTTTCGCCCCTGGCTGTGAGCATCAGCACTGGAATATCATAGAGTTCCTTCAATTGGCGGCACAGCTCCCAGCCATCCATATTTGGCATCATGATATCGAGAATGACCATGTCTACCTGGGTTGTATCCAGCATCGAGAGAGCCTCCTCGCCATCCGAGGCTTCGCAGATATCATAACCCTCATTTTTCAAAAATACCCTGGTCAGTTCGCGGATATGTGGATCATCGTCCACAACCAATACTTTGCTCATTGCAGCCGTTCGTTCCCTTTTCGAATTTTTTAAAAGGATACGACATTTCTGTAAACCGAATGTAAACACTTGCTCGATTAATCGAAGTCATGGGGTAAAAATTGGCGCCCGGCAGGTTCTCCCCCAAATCGCGCCAGAAACTCTTTAGCGGTGATCCAAATTTCAGAGCGACGCATTTGAAAAAGCTTCCTGGAGCGCAGGCTGCCTGGATTGTAGGTCCAGATCAGCACCCATGTGTAAAAGTTTTCCCAAAATTCGCCAAAACGTCCCAGCGGGTTTGTGTAAGGCATCACCGTAAATCCTAGCCTTTCCATGAAACGTGCCCCGCTACGGCGATTGCCGGCAAACATCAGGATAGTTACGCCTCCTACCGCCCGGATATCTGCCAGGCGCGGTTCTTCCTGCACATAATTGCTCACCGCTCGCAAGGATTCCACGAAAGCTCGCTGAATGGTTTTCGCCCAGGCCAGGTCAGGCCCCGCCGCTGAAGCAGCCGGAAGGTGTTCACTCCAAAAATGGATTAGCAGCACGGGTTCGCCAGGCTCAACTACCTGTCCCGAAAGGAAGATGCGATGGGGTGCAACCGCATTTTGCAAGCGTAGCAAACAATCCGGATCATCTGTGAAGTTAAACAGGCCATACTGCCCGGCCAGAAAGGCGTCAAAACGGCGAATGAGGGCGCGCACAATTTACCTGCTACTCAGCAAAACAATGCCGAACACCACCAGCATGGTACCCAGCCATTGGGAGAAAGAGATCGACTCGCCGAACAAAAATATACCGGCAAAAACCTGCACGCCGAGAACTGCCAGGCCAGTGGTGACCGGAAAAGCAATATGCAGGGGGATAAAGCGTAGCAGCCCGGTCAACGTGATCACTGTGATGAATCCAGCCAGATTGCCAACCACCTGCCAGAACAGGAAGCTTTTCCAATTGGGACTTTCTGCGGACACCTTGAAACTGGCGTTGGCCACAATATTGAAAATCAGATTGCCGAGGATGAGTGCAACAACCAGCGTATTAACGTGAGCGGCCGTGGTTTGAATATCGGATTTAAAATGCAGATGAAACATAATTTCCTCCCGCCTGAATAATTAGATGCCGGACTTGGCATCGTAATAGGCTTTAGGGGATCAGGGAGGGCGGCACCCAGAACTTACCAAAACCGAATAGCGAGAGCAGGATCGACCCGACCAGAATTGCCACTCCGATGGTGATCAGGATGCGATCGCGCCGCTGGTAGTGCAGCTCGTCCAGCCAGGTGCGTGGCCCGATCCCAAAGGCGCGTAAATCCATGGCGTCGATGATATCTTCGCTGCCGATGATGGCGTGGATGGTGACCGGTACGATCAGCGGTGCCATCTTGCGCACTTGTTCGATCAGGCCGCCGCGCAGGTTTTCCAGCTCATAGCCGCGGGCACGCTGGGCGTCCAGGGTCAACTGGAAATCACGTCCAAAAGTTGGGATGAAACGCATGGTCAGATCCATGGCGTAGGCAATCTTGTCCGGCAGGCCCAGCCCGCGAAAGGTGATCCCGTAGAGAGCCGGGTTGAGCGAATAAGGGATCATGATTGTCATACTGGATAGGCTAAAAACGCGCAGCATCTGGCCCAAGGCAAAAAAAGAGCGCTCGACGGTAATCTCGATTTGCGGTCGCCAACCGAGGATCGTAAACGGCGCGCTCAAGCGATGGATCAGATGCTCTTTTGTGTAAACCTCTATGCCGCCGCGCCCGGTGAGAAAGGTGAGAATGGAGAAGAACAAAACAAAACCACCGATGAAAATCCACGCCCGCCGGCTCTCACGCCAGGTCACGCCGGAGGTGAATATTACGAACAGGGAGATCGCGACGAAAAAGGATAGATAACGGAAATCCCAAAAGATCAGTGTGTTGAAGATGAAACAGGCGTAAAAGATGAGCCATGCGCGTGGGTCAAAGCTCTGGATGAGTGATTTGCGTTTGCGATAGCGCCAGGTTACCAGCATTGGTTTATTCCGAAAACGTCCCTCGAATACGATGGGCGTGAAGGGGCCGGGAAGCCCTCCTGGGAAAGCTGCCCGAGCCCTTCTTGAATTTGAGCCTTCATTCAGCGCCCGGACTGGCGTTGTACAGCGGCATAAGCCACTACCAAAATGGGTACCAGGATGGCAGCAAACAGCAAGTTCGGTCCGGCTGCCGGCAGGAATTCGCCGACGACGGCCACTACTAGCGAAAACCCGTTGATCCAGATATCGGATATGGCGGCAAACCCCAGACCGAGGAAATTCCCCAGCATGCTCCAGGTGACTGCCGCAGCCACGTCAAGATTTCGGTTGAATAGAATGCGCACTACAAGCACCAGTACAAAGCCAACCACGGTTGAAATGCCGGCGAAGAGTGAGATCTGCTGGTCACCGAAGATGTTGTTCGCCGGGTCGAAGAACAACATGTTGGGGTTGTCGCGGTTCAGGAAGAAGATGGCCGTGGCAAGCACCCCCAACACACCGCTGATGATTAACACGGTGTCCATGCTACGCTTTTTATCGGAGAAAAGGTATATCATGCCGGCGAACATGCCGACCAGGCCGTTACCCACGCTCCATTGTGGTGAGAGCCCAAAGCCGGTCAGGGCATCGCCAAACATATTGCCTACTGCGCCGGTGAACAAGCCCACTACCGGGCCGAAGGCGTAGCCGAAAAACATCGGGATGGCTATGGCCGGGCGCAGGGAAACCTGGCTAATCGAGGGAACAAAGAAGACGGTGCCATTGAACAGGTAGGAAAGGACTGCGTACAATGCGGCGCCGATGGACATGTACACTACCTCGCGTGTGCCTACCTCCCATATTTTGTTTTCACGCGTTACCCAGTAAACGGCGAAGGCGATTAAGAGGCCAATGGCGACGAACACGAAGCGCAATAATGCGGTTTGATCCAGCTTCAGATTGGGGTTGATCGCCCCACCGATCAAGATGATGAGTAAAAAGAATACCAGTGTCCCCAACAAGGCCAGGACGATGTTGCGTAAACTGCTGTTCATAAGCTTTTCCTCTTTCGCAAATAGCTAAACGGTTGACATGCAACTCAAGAAAGACTTGAATGCAGATGGGCCAGCGCCTCGGCCCGTAAGAAGCGTCCCGTCTGTGTGTAGAGTTCCAGGTTCTTACGCAGCAGGCTGGTCGGCACCAGCCGGTTGGCGGTCAGCCGCTCCAGGTCGTGCATGACCTGGTGAGGCGTTCCATCCGCCACCAGCCGCCCATCATTCACCAGAAGTACTCGCGTGGCGTAGATAACAGCCAGATCGATGTCGTGGGTGATGAACAAAATCGCCTCAAAGCTTGGCAGTTGTAAAATTGAATCCATAAAGTCCATGTAATTGCCGTAGTCTTGCCCGGCAGTAGGCTCGTCCATCACCAGGATACGGGACTGCATAGCCAGGATGGCGGCGATGCTAACGCGCTTCTGCTGGCCAAACGAAAGCGCCAGCGGTGGGTCGTTTTCTCTTCCGGTCAGGTGGACTATATCGATCGCTTCATGCACCTCCTTTTCGATTATTTCCGGCTTGTGCCCCAGGTTTTTGGGCCCGAAGGATAATTCTTCACGCACGGTGGGGGCAAAGAGCATGTGACTGGGGCTTTGAAATACGTAGCCCAGGGTGTTGGCAATCTGCGCCACGCTCATTTTATGTGTGTCCTGCCCGTTCACCAAAACCCGGCCGGATTTCGGCTTAAGCAAGCCAATGGCGTGTTTGACCAGGGTTGTTTTTCCGGCCCCATTCGGTCCCAGGATCGCCACCACATCGCCGCGGTAGAGGTTGAGAGTCACATTCTTTAGCACCTCGTGGCCGATCTCGTAGCTGAACCCAACCTCTTCGAACTGCACCAGGGGAGTGCTGGACATTCCCGTCCGTCCACTGGGGGAGAATATTACCGGCGGTGGCGGCGGATCCTGCACGGCACGTTCCATGATCATCTGCGCTGGCAGCTTGACTTCGTGGTAGTCGATCACTTTATTTAACCCCACTGGATCGCCCAGGTAACGAATCTGGCCATCCGTCATGAACAGGACACGGTCTGGTTGAATGTTGAGGACATCCTCAACCCGGTGTTCGACCATCAACACCGTGATGCCGTTATCTACCAGCCGGCGTACCATGCGCAACGCTTCTTGTGCGCTGGCGGGGTCCAGGCTGGCCAGCGGCTCGTCCAGTAACAGGACGTCAGGTTGCATAGCCAGCACACCCGCCAAGGCGATTTTTTGTTTCTCGCCGCCGCTCAGGTTGAAGGTTTCGCGATCACGCAGGTGGGTGATATTAAGGAATTCCAGGGCTTTAACCACCCGCTGGCGGATCTCCGAGCGCGGCAGACCCAGGTTTTCCAGGCCAAAAGCCACCTCATTGAGCACGCGTGAGCCCAGGATCTGCCGCTCCGGGTCCTGCAGAACGGTGCCCACCATCTGTGAGATGCGTGCCAGTGGCATCTCCTGGATATCCTGGCCGTGCAAACGAATCGTTCCGCTCACCTCGCCTTTGTAGCTGCGCGGCACCAGGCCATTGATGCAACGAATCAGGGTGGTTTTGCCGGAGCCACTGGCCCCTGCTACCAGCAAGAACTCGCCAGATGCCATTTCCAGGTTAATGTCCCGGATGGAAGGCTCCTGGCGGTCTCGGTAACGGAAGGTCAGGGCCTGGATGGATAAAGCCTGTTCGCTCACAATTCGACTTCCACTGGATCACCCACCTGGGCGCTGATGCGCTTAGCGGCGTTGCCGTTCACTTCACAAATGATCAGGTTGCCGGTAGAACCGTACAAGGCCACCAGCGTGCCGGGCGCTCGCTCGCCGAAAGTGCGCACCATGCCATGAATTTCCGTCCCGCGCAGACGAATCGTAGCGCCAGGCGCCTCGCCCACGGTTTCAACGCGGATGTTGGTTGAAATATTGCCAAAATGATCGATGTGAATCACCTCACCACTCCAACCTGTGGTCGTACGCTGCGGCCTGGGAAGCTTCAGCCGCACCGGGTTCTGAATGGGCGTACCCAGGCCGCCCAACGGCACACCGGCAGCCAGGTGCCCCCCACAGGGAGCGAAGATATCGCGCCCGTGAAAAACATGGCTGATTTCTTTCAGCCAGTACTGCGGCTTGTCCAGGTGTACAAACTCCACTGCTTCGTTCAAACCTTCGGCGCGTTCCAACAGCATGGTTAAAACACCGTTATCTGGCGCTACGTAGTACTCCATTCCCAGCCGGGCGGCGATTGGACGCCGGTTGGTGCCCACCCCAGGGTCCACCACGATCACGTGAACACTGCCGGCCGGAAAATACGACGCCGCGCGCAAGACGACCAATGCTGCCTCCGCCACATTTTGAGGAGTGATGTTATGACTCAGGTCGGCAATCTGGACCTGGGGAGAGATTCCCCAAATGACACCTTTCATTACGCCAACATTCCCATCCTTTAACCCGAAATCCGTGGTTAAAGTTACGACACTCACGATAAACTCCTTCTTTCAAAAATTAGTAAATTGAAACTCGCCGCTAATTCGTGAGCCTGGTCTGCCAGGGAAGTAATCATGGGACTACGACCAGACCCTCCGTTAGATTCCCCTGTACGCTTTTAGGAATTATACTGGATGGCGGTTAGACCGGAGAGGTTAATCCAGAGCCAGAAACTGGAGAGTGTGTTACAATTTTTATGACATCCGTTTGAAAAATCTGTAACTTTTACCTTTGAGGCTGCATCTAATGATTAGTGGTGTCATAACATCGGAGGGGTTCTCGCTGGAGGCTCTGCGTGCGGGCGATCGGGCGGAGTTCGCCCGTTTCGTCGAAGCATATTCTGGTATCGTGTACCGCCTGGCGCTCAAGATCCTGGGCAATCCGCAGGACGCCGAGGATGTTTTACAAGAGACATTTATCAAAGCGTTTCGCCATTTAACCGATTTCGACGGACGCTCGAAGCTCTCCACCTGGCTGTACCGCATCGCCACCAATGAGGCATTAATGGTTTTACGTCACCGCAAAATCAATCCGCTTTCGATTGATGAACCAGACGATGAGGCCCAGGACGAGCAAGAGCCTATGCAGATCATGGATTGGTGCTGTCTGCCGGAAAGGGAGATGATGTCGGCCGAAGCGCGTAAGCATCTGGACAGCGCCATCGATCAGCTGCCGTATAGCCTGCGAGTGGTTTTCTTACTGCGTGAGATTGAGGGCCTTTCTACACAAGAAACAGCGGACGTGCTGAACTTGAGCGAAACGGCCGTAAAGACTCGCCTCTCGCGCGCCCGGCTGCGCTTACGCGAACTGTTGACCGGTTATTTTGGTGAGCTTCTGTCCAGACAGGCTCCGATGGAAGGGGTGAGAGAAGAATGAACCGGGAAACTTGCCATTATTTGCTCAGTTCTCTTTCGGATTACGTAGATGGAGAGCTAGGCCAGGAACTGTGCCAGGAAATTGAGCGGCACCTTGCTGATTGTGATGATTGCCGGGTTGTCGTCGATACCTTGCGCAAAACCATTTACCTCTATCACGCCACTGCCACACCGCCCGAGGTGCCGGACGACGTACGGGATCGATTATATCTACGCTTGAACCTGGAAGAGTTTCTAGAGAAAAACACCTGAGGTTTATCTTTAGGGAGGACTGTCAAGTCCTCTTTTTATTTAAGAGCCTATAGGTGTCATCTCATTCCTCCATTTTGTTTAGATGCCGTGTTTGTAACCTTTTGGGGCGCTGTAGCATCTAAGAATCGGTATGAGAGATCAGGAAAACCAACCAAGACCGAATCCAGATTGGTTGCCGGAAGCGCTCAAGGTGGTGCATCTGGATATGCCCCAGGAGATAACTGATCCTCGTGTGGGGGATATCTGTCCCAGTTGCCGTAAAGGCATATTGGATTATGATGGCCTTTTAAACCTGGGCTGTCCGCAGTGTGGCTACAGCCTGGGTGGGTGTTTTACCTGATAAGATTTTATAGACTGCCCCGTTGGGGCTGGAGGAGTACCTTGTGACGACCCGTTTATTGAATGATGATATCTTACAACAGGTTCGAGACGTTTTTGATCAAATACAAAACCCAATAGAAATCCTGTTCTTTGGTTCCAAAAAGGATTGCCAATACTGTGATGATACCCTGCAATTGGTTACCGAAGTGACTGGGATTTCCGATAAGCTGGGTTTGAGCATTTATGATGCCGACGAAGATGCTGAGATTGCGCGCCAATATAAAGTTGATAAGTTTCCTGGATTGGTGATTGTCGGGCGAGATGGCGATCAAATCCAGGATTACGGTATACGCTACGCTGGCATCCCTTCCGGGCACGAGTTTAGTTCTTTAATCCACGACCTTGTCCTGATTTCTGGGCGAGATTCCGGGTTGGGCCAGGAAACCCGCAACTATCTAAAATCACTGGATAAGCCTGTTCATCTGCATGTCTTCGTAACACCCACCTGTCCGTATTGCCCACAAGCCGTAGTGCTGGCCCACCAGATGTCCCTGGAAAGCCCGATGGTGGAAGCCGAGATGGTGGAGGCGATGGAATTCCCCGATTTGTCTGATCGCTTTGGCGTAAGCGGCGTTCCGCAAACCACTGTCAATTATGGGGCGGGGACGGTGATCGGCGCTGTCCCTGAGGACCACTTGCTGGCTGAGATCCGGCGTGCGCTTCAGGCGGCGTAAATTCCTTTGTCAGGACAAGCGAGGAGCATAGGATGTCGTCAAAGAAATTTCCGCGTGTAATCATCTTCACAACCCCCAGTTGTTCATTCTGCCGGTCGGCAAAAAAATACCTGCGTGAGCAAGGCATTCCGTTCAAAGATGTGGATGTTACCCGGGATGCGTCTGCCGCTCGCGATATGGTCAGGCGTAGTGGGCAGCAGGGAGTGCCAGTCATAGATATCGGCGGTAAAATCATAGTGGGTTTCGACCGTCCAAAGATCGACCGTTTGTTGGGCTTGCGCCCTTGATTCTGGCTAGTCAGGATGGTTTAGGATGCAAAAGATTGCAGTTGTTACTGAAAATGGCCGGCAGATCAGCAGTCATTTTGGAATGGCGCCGGCTTATCGGGTTTACACAGTCGAAGATAGTAGAGTAATTGCTGAAGAGGAGCGCGCCAAGCCTCATCATACTCATCACCCAGACCACAGTGGCGGACACGAAGGACATGGCTTGCACGAAGACATGTTTGCACCCATCAGCGATTGCCAGGTTTTGATTTGTGGCGGGATGGGTACTCCGGCCTACCAAAAGGCGGAGACAGCCGGACTCCAGGTGGTGCTCACTGGTGGCGAAATGCTCACGGCAGTAGAAGCTTACCTGCTGGGGCAGTTGAACAGCGACCCGCGGCGCGTCCACCAGCATTAAACAGGGACGGAAAGCTTGTATGCCCCGTCAACACAACAAGAAAAAAACTGGTAGCCTGCAACCGCAAGTGATTGCGTTGGGCTTGATGGGGGCCGGTTTGCTGGTGTTGGGTGTCCTGGCAATTTTCCTGCTGCCAAAATCTGGTGCAGCTAACCAGCCAGCCGATCAACTTTCTAGCGTACCTGTGGCAGTGGATTTCGGCGCACCTCAATTCGATTTAGAGGATTTGCAGGGAAATACCGTCTCTCTGGCGGATTATCGCGGACAGGTGGTATTGGTTAATAACTGGGCCACGTGGTGTCCGCCGTGTAAAGCGGAAATGCCCACCCTGCAAGCTTTTTACCAAGACCATCACCAGCAGAATTTCACCATCGTTGGGATTGAGGCGGGTGAGCCGGGGCCGGACGTAGCTCAATTTGTAAAAGAGTATGGGCTGACCTTTCCAATCTGGCCGGATATAGGCCAAAAATCGATTCTGGCTTTCCATAATCAGAATCTGCCCAATTCGTACGTGATCGACCGCACCGGTAAGGTGCGCCTGGCCTGGACTGGGGCGATTAGCCTTAAAATGTTAGAGGATTACGTTACGCCTTTATTGGAGGAATAATGATGGAAGCGCGTGTTACCTGGCAAGGGAGATTGAGTTTTATTGGTACAGCAGACAGCGGGTATCAATTGCCGTTGGGTGCAGAAAAAAGCGTAGGGGGCGACGAGGATGGCTTTCGCCCCATGGAATTAATCGCTACCGGTCTGGCGGGTTGTACCGCCATGGATGTGATCTCTATCCTGGCGAAGAAACGCCAGGATGTGACCGCTTTCGATGTGCAGGTGCATGCCGAGCGCGCTGAGAATCACCCCAAGGTTTTCACGCATGCTGTCATTGATTATATCGTCGTGGGGCATGGCGTGGACGAGACCGCTGTGGTGCGGGCGATTGAACTCTCGGCCACGCGCTACTGCCCGGCGCATGCCATGTTGGGGAAGGTTTTTCCCATTGAAATGCATTATCACATCTACGAAGACGAAGGCGAGGGACAGCGGTCGTTGGTGATCCATGGGGACTACACGCTGGCGTCGCGGGAGTCGGCTTGAGGCCACCTTCTCTCTATTCACTCCCCTTTGATTAGTTTCAACCCTTCTTCAACCGTCAATTTGCCGTCGGCGATCTGATCCAGGATTTCCCGCGTGCTGAGAGCTTCCTGTGGTGTCTCCGCTGATGAAGGCGCCGGCTGAGGCCTGGAAGGCGCGGTAGCCTGGACAACGACTGTGCTATCCGATTCCAACGATGCGTTGCCTGACACTGTGTTGAATTTGATCGCTGGGCCGCCGCCCTGAATTTCCGCGCTCTGGCTGTGGCGCTGGCGTTGATCGCTCGTAGTTGGCAGGTTGCTGGAAAAGTGCCCGCTGACAGAATGGAAATCCACACTGCAGGCCGATTGGGCTGGGACGACCAGGCGGATATTACCTGACACTGTCTTGAGGGTGTAGGGCCCTGCCGATAGAGGGGTCTTGAAGAACAACGCTCCGCTGACGCTGGCGGCTTGCAGGCTGTTGAAGTCGGAGGTGTCCAGGCGTACGCGTCCTGAGGTTGTATCCACCATCAGAGCCCCTGACAATTGGTCGCCGCCGATGTCGCCGCTGATACTGTTCAGGCTGATCGTCCCCGAAAGCAGGCGTACTTCAATCTCGCCGCTAACGCTTTTGAGGCGCAGTTCCCCGCGTAGCCCTTCTACCAGGGCTGTATTGCTGACACCCTCCAATCGCAGTGTGCAATCCGCCGGCGCTTCCACTGTGTAATCCACCTTGCAGGGCCAGTTGGCCCCCAACAGGGAGAGCAACCAACCACTCTCCTGGAAACGAGTCTCTACACTCACACTGCCGTCAGGCAGTTGAGACATCAAGATTTCAGTATGCTGGGGATCACCGCTGTCCAGATGCTTGACCGCAGTTATGCGAATGCTGTTTGCACCATCCACGCCGCGCACCTTCACGGTGCCACGGATATTCTTAATCTCCAGTTGTGCCGGCGCGTTAACAGAATAGAATTGTTCGGTCGTTTCTGTGTTCATAATCCTCTGCGAGGTAGTCTCGCCCTCATTCAATGAATATCTCGACGTGTTCCCCGTCTTCTTCATCGAACACGTCGATAATTTTGCCTTCGGCTCCGGCATTGATGGCTTCGATCAGTTCGTCGAAGGCAATGCCGGGCGCATATTGGGAGGCGATGTTCAGGCCGGCGTCAACCAGGCCCAACGGCAAGTTTACGGTGGCTTTTGCTTTGCCAGAGGCGACATCCGTCACCCGCACGCGCAGCCAGCGCGCGCCCCCGCTGGCCGTGCGCAGCGAAGGTTTCGCTTTGGTCTTGCGGCTTTCGCTCAGGGCTGCCAGCAGCTTGGCGCCCTCTTCGGCAGTAATCTTGCCATCCTCGATCATTTTTAAGATCTTCAATCGTTCTTCACTCGATGCCATGCGGTGGCCTCCTACAGTTTCCGACCGGGACAGGCGCATTAGTTGCCAGCGATCAGCGCAATGCACCGCTTTCCAGGCGGTTTCCAAGCATTAACCGATATAGATTTCTACCCGTTCCCCACCTTCGTTGCCCTGCACTTCCAGAAAAAAAGGCATATTGGCAGAAACCGATTGTTCCAGGGATTGAATCAGCGTTTCTAAGGAAGCGCGATCAAACTTGCCCATCTGGCTGGGAAGCTGGCCATGGAATACTCGCAGGAACCAGCTCGCCAGACGCAATGGCAAAGGAAAACTGATAGCGATGGTTGCAGGGAATTGTCCTGGCTTCTGATAAATGCGCAGGTGCAGCCAGCGTGCGGTGCGCGCTTGCCAGATGACGACCATGAGCGTCACGCCGGCCAGGAAGGGCAGCAAGGCCAGGAAGAAACCCAGGCCGACCCCGGCAGACTGTACTGCCCAATACAAAAGGCTACCGCTGGCTATAGTTATAGCGACCCCAATCCAGAATGGAACCATCCACCAGGCCCGCCAGCGTGCGGCTTCTTCGGGTATCGGGTAGTTTGGAATCACCTTCCCTTGCAAGACTTCCTCCTCTTGCGGATCGACTTCCGCTTGCGAACCTTCGCCAGCCGGTTGCGGTACAGCGTGCTTGGGAGTATTAAGAGGGGCTTCTGTGACCGTTTCAACAGCCGGCGGTAACTGTACAGCGGCCGTAATGGGCGCTTCGTTTTCCGGCGACAGATCCTGCAATAGCCGGATGCCTTCATCAGCGTTGATTGCCCCGCTTTCGATCATTTCAAGGACATGCATGCGTACGTTTTCATGGCTCATGGTCACACCTCTTAACCTTTGCCTTCCAGGGCGTCCAGCAGCGCCTCGGCTTCCTCCAATGAGATTTTCTTCTGCTCCAGCATGTGCAAGATGCTTAAACGCTCTTCATCGGAAACAGGTTCCGAAACCGGTTCTGCCGGTCGTACGCCGATATCCACACTGACCGAGCGCCGGCTGCGCCGTTCGGCGTGGCGCGCTTTCATTTCGCTGTGGCGTCGGGCGGCCTCTAACTTGCGCTCCAATTTCTCTTGTGCCCGCCTTGCCTGTTCCTGGGCGCGTTCCGCAACTCGTTCACTGTTGCGTCGAGCCTGTTCCAAGATCCGTTGACGCTGCTCATCGCTGAAGCCAATCTGGTTCATAGAAGCGGTCAGGTTGGTGAGCTGTTCGTTGATCTGGCGGGTTACGGCCTGCATTTGCGCCTCCACCTGCTGGGAAATCTGGGCGCTGAGGTCAGCGAGATTGCCGAAATCTTCGTCCATGTCTGTTTCTTCATCCCTTCCAAAGCCGCCAGCTGGGCCAGCCTCGAGCAATATCGAACCGCCGGCTTTGAGCTGCATGACGGTCCCGCCATCGCCCAGGGTCAGCTCGTGGCTCGAAGTAGAGAGATTTTGGGTTTGTCCCGGAAGTCGCAGGCGGATCGATTCCCCTTTGCTGTTCAGCTTGACGTTTAAATTGGCGTTAGTCGGGATTTCAATGCTCAAATTGCCACCCGCCTCCACCGTGTAGCTTTCGCCGTCCAGGACGTAAAGATGCAGGCGCGCGTTCCCGCTGCATGTGGTTTGCAAGGAATCTTCCACGCCGCGCAGATCCAGATTCCCGTCCACCTTTGGCAGCCGGCAGCGGCCCTGAATATTGCGCACATTGACGTTCCCAGCCACGTATTCGGCGGCTAGGTCGCCGGCAATGTTGCGGGCATACAAAGCGCCATTAACCAATTGAACCTGCACCTCGGAGAGGTTACGCAGTATCAGGTCCCCTGCTACCTGATCGATTTGCAGGGCGTCGTCCAGGTATTTGAAGCGCGCTTCTCCCTGGACCCTGCCAACCCTTACGGTGGCACCAGTGGGCAGCCTCACCGTACAGTCACCCTGGCAGCTCAAGTGCACGACGTCGTCTTGCTCTTCCAAGTTGAGCTCATCAGGTTGGGCCTTGACATTGACTTCAGGGCGATCCCAGCCTTTCATCTGCAGGTTGCCTTGGATGGTTTCGATAATCACCTCTGGCGCGAGGCTGGTGGGGAATGCTTGCTGACTCATCTGTCACCTCATCCTTCTTTCAGCAAAAGCATGGCTTTTTCGGCGCTGATCAAGCCCTTGTCCAGATCTTCCAGGATGTGCTGGCGTTCCTCGTCGGAGAGCCCGCTGGTATCCTCGCCGCCCGGTTCGTAACCCAGGGCGCGGATGATTTCGTGCAGCCGGTTGCGGATGGTGGGGTAGGAAAGCCCAATCTCGCCTTCCATGCGGCTGATTTTACCTTCGCAGCGCACGAACGTTTCAATAAACTCCAATTGCTCCTGGGTGAGCTGGCTAAAAGGCCCGGCAGTAAAACGGCTTTCGATGGTTGTATCGCATTCATGGCAGTAGATGCGGGTAACAACGATTTCTCCGCCACAGATTGGACAACGTGTAGGTAATGTATTCATACTTGCCTCGTCTAATTTCAGCCGGGAAGTATGGGTGCAGCTGGAGAGGAATTAAATTCACTTTTATTATATATGATTAAGGAGAATCTTCAAGTTAAAATTTAAAAAAATGAAAAATATCTTTATATTTATTCAAAATTCAAATATTTACTTTGTGTTATTTTGGGGGCTGCCGTAAAGCAGGACGGACAAATCCCAAATGCATTGGTCGGTGTTTGATGATGAATGCGGGAACCGCCTCTACAGGCCTTAAGTGGCCTCT
>OFHG01000297.1_pt1 | contig 21054 bp, 16 predicted proteins | sample 1521931 | NCBI WGS metagenome assembly OFHG01 (sample SAMEA2468438, study PRJEB22500) | soil metagenome | biome: Glassland; feature: Farmland; material: Clay | place: Australia | collected 2013-01-31 | depth 0.55 m
GATTCGTGGGCAAGGCTCCCAGGGGGCCCTGCCGGCCATCGCCGAGGGCGTGCTCTACAACTCCGCCGAAAGCCAAATCCTGCTTCCCGGCGGTCGCGTCCTGCTGGATGCCAGGTACCTGGTGGGCATTCTGGGCGGGCTTTACGGGCGGGTTGCTCCCGAGCAGGCTCTGCGCATGATGAAGCGCGAGCTCCTGCCACTTGAAAACATCCTGGCAGGCAAGCCGGAAAAGGTCGCCACCAGGTAAAGCAGGGGCAGTTCATGAATTGCCCCCTTCAAGCCACACAAAAGGATTCATCGCAAAGTCGCTAAGAGCGCAAAGTAATTTTTATAAAATCTTAGCGCACTTTGCACCTTCGCCGTTCAAGCAAAGAGGAGGTGTACCCAGGAAGCGCTCAAATCTTTCAGCGGGGGTCTGCCGGTGGTCTGCCAGCACCGGTAGAGTCGTAATTGTAAACCAGCCAAGAAATCGATTGTATATGCCTGGAGGAGGATCATGAACAAAAGAAAGCTTTCCGTATTTAGGGCGCTTCTGCCCCTGGTCGTAATTTTGGCGGGCTGCACCCAAGCTACACCGCAGGCCGTCACCCAGCCGGCGCCTGTCAAGGAAACCGTGGTGGTGAAGGAAACCGTCGTACAGACGGAGCAGGTCGAAAAAGTCGTCACGCCCACTGCCCAACCCGGGCGACAGACCATCGTCATCGCGCTGGCCCAGGCGCCGGTCTCCCTGGATCCCGCCGATCATCGTACTCGTGAATCCGAGACCGTCATCCGCAACATGTTCGATGGCCTGGTGACCCGCGACAATACCAGCGGCGTCCACATGGAAATCGCCGAAAGCATGAACTGGACGGACGATACGACCCTCGAGATCAAGCTGCGCCCGGGGATCAAGTTTCACGATGGCACCGACATGACCGCCGACGACGTGGTTTACACCTTCAACCGTATCATCCAGGAGAACGGCATCGATTATCCCGAGCCGCACACTTCCCCGCGCAAGGGCTTGATCGCCCCGCTCCAATCGATCGAAAAGACCGCCGACGATACGGTCGTTATGCATTTCAGTGGACCCTGGCCGCCAGCCATGCAGTTGCTCGTCCACCAGCAGATCGTTCCCCAGCATTACCTGGAACAGGTTGGCACCAAGGGCTTTATTGAAAATCCGATCGGCACCGGCCCGTTCGAATTCGTCTCCGCCTCGCCCGGCCTGGATGAGGTGGTTATGCAGCGCTTTGATGGTTATTATGGCGGCGCGCCCGACCTCGCCCCGGTTGGCACCGCTTGCGTTTCCGGGGTCATCTTCCGCGCCATTCCGGAGGCCTCCACCCGCGTCGCCGCTTTGTTGGCCGGCGAAGTGGATATCATCCAGTCTGTGCCTGCCGAGTTGATCGACACCCTGAAACAAACACCCGGCATCCAGGTTAAAACCGCACCAGGCACCCAGCCCAAATGGATGGAGATGAACGTCAACAAGGCGCCTTTCGATGATGTCCGCGTCCGCCAGGCCATGAACTATGCCGTGGACAAGGATCTCATCATTCAGAAGATTTACGGCGGCCGTGCCGTGGCGCTGCCCGGCCCGCTCTCCCCATATAATAACTTCGTCAACAAAAGCCTGAAACCTTACGCCTATGATCCCGACAAAGCCCTGTCGCTGCTCAAGGATGCCGGCTGGACCGATTCCAACGGCGATGGAATCCTGGACAAGAACGGCCAACCCTTTTCCTTCACTATCGATACCCTGGAAGATTGGCGTTCCCTGTCCGAGGCGGTCGCCGGAATGTTTCGCGATATCGGCATCGATGCCAACGTGCGCTTCTGGGATTACAGCGTGATTCAACCGCAACTGCTGGCCGGCGAGCGCCAGGCTTACCTGGATGACTGGGGCGACTCAGCCTTCGATCCGGTCGGTCACTTCGAAGCCAAATGGCACGGTTACGTACAAGGCTCGACTTACGGCCGCGGTAACTTCTCGGGCTACAATAACGCCCGCGTCAATGAGCTAATCAAGCTTGGCGAGACCACCGTCGATACCACCCAACGCCATCAGATTTATGATGAAGCCCAGCAGATCGTATACGACGAGGCTCCGGCTGTGTTCCTGATCCTGCCCGAAGAGGTCGAAGCAGCTTCCACCCGCGTGCAGAACTGGGCGCCGGCTTCCGACAGCCGCGAAAACATGCAAGACGTGTGCCTGGCTCAATAAAACTTTGACCGTTGTTGCAAGCGAGTGGGGCGGGTCACGCCTGCCCTGCTCGCCCCTCGCTGGTTGTGTGAGCGGAGTGCCCGGCTTTGAAAACCGTAAAAATCCTTGAGCGTCTCCTGGCTACCATCCCCATCATGCTGGGTGTGGCCATTGTGGTGTTTTTCTTCATCCGCCTCACCCCGGGCGATCCGGTCGACATCATGATGGGCCAGGGCGGCGCGGTATCCGAGGGCGAGATGCAGCAGCTGCGCCAGGAGTTTCACCTCGACCAGCCTTTGCTGGTGCAGCTCGGCCTTTTCTTAAAGGATGCCGTGCACGGCGACCTGGGTTATTCCTATATCCTCAAGCGTCCGGTCACTTCGCTCATCGCTGAGCGCCTGCCTGCCACCATCGAGCTGGCTACCGGCGCGCTGCTCATCAGCCTGATCATCGCCCTACCCGTGGGCATCATCTCCGCCGTCCGGCAAAACTCGACGGTCGACCGCCTGAGCATGGCCGGAGCCTTTCTGGGCATCTCCATGCCCGGTTTCTGGTTAGGGATCATCTTGATCTTGCTCTTTTCCGTCCGGCTGCATTTCCTGCCGGTACAGGGGCGCATCGGCATTGGAGCCAATTTGCAGGAAATCACCGGGTTCTACGTCATCGACAGCCTGTTGACCGGCAATCGGGTCGCCCTGGTCAGCAGCCTGGAGCATCTGATCTTGCCTTCCATCACCTTGGGGGCGCCGGTAGCCGCCGTGATTGCCCGCGTCCTGCGCTCCAGTATGCTCGAGACCTTGCGCTCCGATTACGTTGTCCTGGCGCGCAGCAAAGGTGCCCCCGAGCGCCTGGTCGTCCTCAAGCATGCCCTGCGTAACGCCCTGATCCCCACTGTTACCGTGGTTGGCTTGCAGGTCGGCATCCTGCTGGGCGGCAATATGATCATCGAAACCGTCTTTAGTTGGCCCGGGCTGGGGCGCATGGTAGTCGACGCCATATTCAACCGGGATTTCCCCCTGGTCCAGGGCTCGGTGATGATTTACGCCTTCACTTTCGTAATGGCCAACCTGATCGTGGATGTGCTCTACACCTACCTCAACCCCAAGATCAGCCTTTAGCTCGTGGAGCTTGCGATGCAGATTGCCCCTGAAGTTACTACCCCCTTCCAACGACTAGGCTATTTGTGGCGCTTGCGCCTGCGCCTCCTGCACCGCAATGGCCTGGACTTCCTCAGGCAATTGGCCGAACATCCGTTGGCCATGCTGAGCGGCGTTATCATCATCCTTTACTTACTGGCGGCCATCTTCGCCCCACAAATCACCGCCCACGATCCCACTCGCGGCAGCCTGCGCTTGCGCCTGGAACCACCCGCCTGGGCGCAAGACGGCAGTTGGAGCTATCCCCTCGGGACGGATTCCCAGGGCCGCGATCTGCTGACTCGCATCATTTACGGCGCGCGCGTCTCCTTGCTGGTGGGCTTCCTTTCGGTGGGCATCTCGGTCGTCATCGGGCTCCTGGCGGGCACCCTGGCGGGCTACTTCCGTGGCCGCTTCGACACACTCGTCTCGCGCTTCGCCGACCTGCTCCTGGCTTTTCCATTTCTGATTTTCGCCATTGGCGTCATGGCTTTCCTAGGGCCCGGCTTCGTCAACCTGATCCTGGCCCTGACCTTCAAGGGTTGGGTGGAGTTTTTCCGCCTGGTGCGCGGCGAGATGCTTTCCGAGAAGACCCAGGAATACGTGGAGGCCGCCCGCGCCACGGGCCAAAGTCACCTGGCGATCATCGCCGGCGAGATCCTGCCCAACATCATCCAATCCGTTTTCGTCCTGGGCACCCTGCGCATGGGCTATATGATCATCATGGAAGCCAGCCTGAGTTTTCTCGGCTTGGGCATCCCCCCCAGCATCCCGGCCTGGGGGTCCATGGTGGCGGCCGGCCGCGACTACATGCTGGTTGCCTGGTGGGTCTCCACCTTCCCCGGGCTGGCGATCGTGTTCCTGGTCCTGGCGATCAACTTGTTTGGCGAAGGCCTGCGCGATATCCTTGACCCGCGGCTGAAGATCGAGGGATGATGAGACCCGCCCCCATCAACGCCAAACAGGAGGCTGGCATTGACTGATCAGGCTTTATTAGAGCTACGCAACTTGACCACCGTCTTCCCCACCCGCCGCGGGGAGGTGCGGGCGGTGGATGGTGTCCAGCTTACTCTGTCAGAAGGCGAGATCCTGGGGCTCGTCGGTGAGTCCGGCTGCGGCAAGAGCACCGCCTTGCTTTCCATCATGCGCCTGGTGCGCCCGCCCGGACGGATCACCGGAGGACAAATCCTCTTCCGTGGTCGCGACTTGGGTACCCTATCAGATTCTGAAATGCGAACCGTGCGCGGCAGGGAGATCGCCATGATCTTCCAGGACCCGCTCTCTACGCTGAACCCGGCCTTCCCGGTCGGCGAGCAGATCCGGGAAGCTTTGCGATTGCACCACATCGTTCCCGGCCCGGGCCTGCCCTGGCCCCTCGACCGCTCCCGTCGCCTAAACGAGAAGGAGCGCGTCCTGGCCGTGATGGAAGAGGTCGGCATCCCCACCCCTATGGACCGCTATGCCTCCTACCCACACCAATTTTCGGGTGGCATGCAGCAGCGTGCCCTGATCGCCATCAGCCTGGTGTGCGGCCCGGCCCTCTTGTTGGCCGACGAGCCGACCACCGCCCTGGATGTCACCATCCAGGCCCAAATCCTGGATCTGATGCGCCGTATCAACCAGGAGCATGGCACTGCCATCATCCTGGTCACCCACGACCTGGGCATGGCCGCCGAGTTTTGCAGTCGCATCGCCGTCATGTACGCCGGGCGCATCGTGGAGCAAGGAACCGTGGACCAGGTGGTGGAAAATCCGCAGCACCCTTACACGCAAGGGCTGCTCGATTGCCGGCCGCGCATTTCCATGCGCCAGCTGCGCCTCCAGCCCATCCCTGGCAACGTACCCGACCTGGCCGCTCTGCCTGCTGGCTGCGCCTTCGCTCCGCGCTGTTCCTTCCGCCAGGAGGTTTGCGAAGGCGGCCCGGTGCCCCTGGTGGCCATCGAGCAGGATCACACCAGCCGTTGCCTGCTCCACAACCAGTTCCAGCGTAACCCCGAATGGGATTGGCATGACACCCTGGGAGTTGAGACATGAAACCCCCGGATGTTAGCACCCATACTGCCCCGCTGATCGAGGCGCGCCGCATCTACAAGCACTTTGTCATCCGCCCCGGCCTGTTGGCGCGCCTGCTGGCGCGCGCCCGCCTTAAAACCGTGCGCGCCGTGGACGGCGTGGACCTAGCAGTCTGGACCGGCGAGACGCTCGGCCTGGTGGGAGAGAGCGGCTGTGGAAAGACCCCCCGGGGGCGTGTGTTGACCCGCCTGTACGACCCCACCCAGGGCCAGATCTTTTATAAAGGCCGCCCGCTGGAGGGGGACAAAGTGCTCGAGGCGCCCCCTGGCATTACCGCCAGCGATGCTTCTGACGAGGCAACCCTCCAACCGGTCAATTACCACCATGTCGCCCAGATCATCTTCCAGAATCCTTATTCCTCGCTCAACCCGCGCAAGACGGTGCGCGACATCCTGGGCACCCCCCTCCAAAACCGGGGGGTCGCTGATCCCCTGGCGCGCGAAGCCGAAACGCTGCACTTGCTGCGCCGCGTCGGATTGAGCGAGCGCCACATCGATTCGTATCCCCACCAGTTCTCCGGTGGGCAGCGCCAGCGTGTTGGCATCGCCCGCGCCCTGGCCATGCGCCCGCTCTTTATCGTGGCCGACGAGCCGGTCTCTTCCCTGGATGTTTCCATTCAAGCCCAGGTGATTAACCTGCTCGAAGAGTTACAGGAAGAATATCAGTTAACTTTTCTGTTTATCGCCCACGACCTCAGCGTCATCTATTACATCAGCGACCGTGTGGCGGTGATGTACCTGGGCCACATCGTCGAGCAAGGCTCTACCGATAGCCTGTTCGAGAACCCACTGCATCCCTACACCCAGGCTCTGCTGGCCGCCATCCCGCGTGTCGACAAGGCAGCCCGCCGCCAGCGTATCATCTTGCCTGGCGGGGTTCCCAGCCCCATCGACCCTCCCTCCGGCTGTCCATTCCACCCACGCTGTTTCGCCCGCCTGGGTCCCATCTGCGAACAGGAGCGGCCTCCCTTTTTCCAGGTGGGGGAGCAAAAAGCGGCCTGCTGGATTTACAAAGACCAACCGCTGGCGCAAAGTACTTCAAACGATGTCGAAGTGCAGTTCTCGCCTCAGACCACTAATTTGGACGAGAGCGCCGCTTTCAACCCAAGTGCGGAGACTCCTGTTGATTAAACAAATACGACTGGCCGGCGACCACTACGCTATGGGCCACCAGCACGGGCGCCAGGTGTCAGAGCTTCAGCCTTTCCTGGCAGCCGCCATGGAAAACCGCTTGGCCACCCTGGAAAAGCTGGACAGCGATCTAAATTGTTATATCAGCGAGCAATTAGAGTTGTGGCAAGAATCCGCCCGCCCGACTCTGGATATGCTGCGCGGCATGGGCGACGCCTTGGGCCTGCCCGGCCAGCGCTTTTTCAAGTACACCATCGCCTCGTACCTGGCCGATCGCGCGCGTGGCTCGTCTTCCGCAGGGCAGGGCTGTACGGTCTGGGGCGCGGCCGGACCGGTGACGGTTGGTGCTGAGCCGCTCCTGGCCAAGAACCGGGATTATTGGCTCGACCACCGCCAGTTGCAATGTCTGGCCAGCGCCCATCCCCGCCAGGGCTACCGCTACCAATACCTGACCAGCGCCGGCAGCCCGGGCGTGTTTAGCGCCGGCATGAACGAAGCCGGCTTGACGGTAGCCGATACCCACGTCGCCTCCCTCGACATCGGGCCGGGACTGCCGCGCTATGCCCTGATGATGGAGATCCTCGAGCGCCACGCTCACGTTAGATCGGCCCTGGATTACCTGCGCGCCGCTTCCCATGTGGGCAACGGCACCCTGGCCCTGCTGGACGCCTCTGGCGATATGGCCGTTTTCGAAACCGGGCACTCCCACCCGGGCATCGTCCTGCCCGAAGCGGGATACGTGGTCACCACCAACCACTACGTTACCCCCCACTTGCGCGACCGGTGGATCGAACACGAGCCGCCTGGCCTGCAGGGCAACTCCCAGGCCCGCTATACACGCGTTCGGCAGGCCCTGCAAGGCGCCTGCGGCTGGGTGGATTTGGCCTGGGCCCAGGCATTCATGACCAGCCACCGTGGCCCCCTCGACTCTATCTGCCGCCATCCCGAGATCGAACCCGGTTCGGGCACCATCGCCTCGTTGATCTTCCGTCCCCAGGAGAAAACCATTTACCTGGCGGACGGCCTGCCCTGCCAGACCGCCTACCGCGCATATCAACTCGCCGAACCGGTGAATCACTGAACCGCTGATTCGCTCAGTGGTTCAACAGTCCCGGCAGATAAACGCAAGCCGTCTGCGGATTTGTACAACCTCTTTGCGGGCCGAGCAGCGCAACCCCCATCAGCCGCGCGTCGTCTGGCAGGTACGCTCCGCCGCTCCAGGCCATCTTCGTTGCCTCTGTCCCGCTGTCAACGTCAACCGCCGAGAAATCCAGGCCGATTTGTTTATTTTCGACCGGGGTGAAATGGTTCAGGGCGCTGAAGGGGATCATCAGCTCGACGAGATAGCCATCCACATCATCCACCAGTTTCACCTGGGCAGCCTGCAGGGCCACCCCACGACCCAGGTCCCATACGACCGGATTTTGGCCGTATCCCACGCCGAAACGAAAGTCGCTATCACCGTAAGCTGGATCATCCAGGCGATACCAGGGATCGGCAACGCTGACATCCAGCTCCAGTCTGTCCCCTTGAGATGGGATTTGGCCCGGGTTGGGGTCCATAACCTTCTGCTCATCCCGCACGTGAACGATTGCATGCAGAGCGTTCTGATCGTATAGAAAGCGGCTCTCGACGCTCAAATCCTGCGGCCCATTCCACCCGTTGGTGCCCGTCAGGATATCAGTAGCTTGATCCAGCTTGACCGGCTCGATCAAACTCCAATCAAACGGCGATCCATCGATTATTATTGGCGAGGCGGTTCTCTGGATCACCGTAGCCTTCCGGTAGATCGTAGCAGCTTCAGCCGGCAAGCTGAAATTTTTTTGAACCGCCGTGATTGGCGACCCTACAATCCAGATGGAATCCAGATCCAGGATGCCCAGGTTTTTTTCATGGGCATACACCAGGTATGGGATCCGCCTGGGATCGATCCCCATGACGGTCGTCCCAACTGCGTCCAGCGCCACCAGGTCGCGGCCCGCCAGGATTGCATCCACTTCGATTGGGTCCGCCGCCCAGGGGCCCTCACCCTGTCCGGCCAGGATCGCGTCGATCACCGCCAAATCAGGCTTCCTGGCCAGGTTGATCTGCGCGATCGTCTTTCTGACTTCGTACTTTTCGTGGATTAAATTCCGGTAAGTCGAACCTGGACTGCTGTACAGCACGACAGGTGGGACTCCCATGGCATTCTTCAGGCTGAGTGTCACCCCCGCCTCGCTATGCGTTTTTAATTTTGGCACGCTGATAACCACGTCGGCGTCGAAGTACACCTGTGGGATGGCGATTGGCTCGTCCCACAGGCCGCCGCTGACGTTGACCTCATAGTACGGATTGCTGGCAATATCGTTAAAGTTGACGTAGGTCACATCCGTGATGTTCGCCGTATAGCCGGCCCCATCGAATACGCCCATGCCATAGCCGCATCCTTCCCCTTCGCCGATATAGACCTGGCTCACCCCGGCCTGCTTGGCGGCCTGCACGATGGGTTTCACCACGCGCCAGTCGGCCGTCTCGTAGCTGTTGTACCCACACCCCAGGTTGGGTTTGACCAGAACCACGTCCCCGCTTTTGACCACCTTCGCCAGGCCACCGGAGCCCAGGGCGCCTTCGAAGGCCTGCTCGACCATCACCGCGATCTCCGCTTCATCAGGGGTATGATCTCGACTGATGATCGCCACCGTTGGGTGCGGATCGGGCCGCTCTGGCAGCCTCACCGTCCTCTCCACTACTGCCGCCTTTCCGGCCGGGAGCGCCGGGGCGATTCCCGCAGCGTACGGCCCCTCAGGCGATAAAAACAAAATCGGGCTCAGGACCAACATACACCTTAGCATGCCTCCCAGCGCCGCACGCCTGCCACGCTTCGCTTCGCCCGGAGCTCGAGAATCCGGCCAGGTCCTCGCAAGGATGCTTGAGCCAAGCCAGGGCGAAAAGCTGGCCAGGAAATTAAGCCCGAAAGCCGCCGCCGTTCGCTGGCAGGGATAGGCCAGCCGGCTGGGCTTCGTCCCCGAGCGCAGCAGCAGCCACGCCAGGGAAAAGACCCCTAAACCGTAAAAGATCACCCGGCTTAGAAAAGTATGTTTTTGAGCGTGGGGTTCATGCCTGCAAGGCTCTTCCATAGGATAACCCTGTTCAATACTCCAGCCACGGGGGAGGGGATGCCGCCTGAACTTATACTAATATACATCACATCCCAAAATGACACAATTGATAACTTCCCGTTCCCCGGCTTGCCGCCTGCCGCCCGGGCAACTATAATTTACTCCGCGCCACCCTCGGTTCTCCGTCTCCCGTCCCAAGGAATCTACCTCGCCCGCCATGCAAAAGACCCCCTCGTCTCCATCCAGCCAGCTCGCCCTCTTGATTCTTGCCTGGTCGCTGCTGTTCGGCGCCTTCGTCCGCCTGCTGCCCGTCCTGCAATCCCCCTTTCCTTTAAATGATGGCGGCTTGTTTTACACCATGGCCCAGGACATCCTGGCTGCCGGCTTCAAGCTCCCCCTTTACACTACCTATAACCACGCCGGCATTCCCTTCATCTACCCGCCCCTGGGGCTTTACCTGCTGGCCTTCCTCTCCAGGTATTTCCCGGCCCTGCAGTTGGTCCGTTGGCTGCCCGTCGTCTATGGATCGCTCAGCATCCTGGCCTTCTTCTTCCTGGCCCGCACCGTCTTCAAAGACCTCCTGAAAGCTTCCTTTGCTACGTTGGCTTTCGCCATGATCCCTTCCGCCGCCGGCATCTTGATCCAGGGTGGCGGGGTCACGCGTGCCCTGGGCTACCTCTTCTGCCTGCTCGCCCTCAACCAGGCCCTGTTGCTGTTTCAAACCGCCCGTCGCAAATACATCCTCACCACCGCCCTGTTCGCTGCCCTGGTGCTGCTCTCCCATCCTTCGGCGGCCTTCATGACCGCGTTGTTCATTGGCTTTTTCTGGCTGGTCTTCGGGCGCAGTCGTTCCGGCTCCTTGTCCGCCCTGGCCGTCGCCCTGCTGGCTTTGATCTTCACCGCCCCCTGGTGGCTACTCGTCTACCAGCGCCATGGCTGGCAGCCCTTCTTGAGCGGCTTCGGCAGCGGCTGGCACACCGCCTTGTTCATCGTCCCCTACCTGCGCCTGAACACCACCGCCGAGGCCTTTGCCACCCTGGTGATGGTGATTGCCATCCTGGGTGGGCTGTACAGCTTCTACCGCAAGCAGTACTTCCTGCCCCTGTGGTTTCTCGTCAGCCTGATCAGCCAGCGAGATGGCTACGTCTATGCTTCCATCCCGGTCAGCCTGCTCTTCGCCGTGGCCGTGATCGACCTGATTCTGCCCGCCTTCAGCCGCCGGGAGGCCGGCGGCGCCGCAGCGGACCCGTTCGCTTCCTCCGGGGCACGTCTTCTGGTCGCCTTTCTGCTCATTTACAACCTCTTGAATGCAATCGTCGCCTCTCAAAAGGTCAGTTCTGTGCGCGTGACCGTCCCCGAACAGGCGGCCATGCAATGGATTCGCACGGATACCCCTCCCGATTCAAAGGTGCTGCTCCTGACCTTCGGCGATTCGCTCAACCTACCCTTCCTGGAATGGTTCCCCTCCTTGACCGGACGCGTCAGCCTCACCACCGTGCAGGGTTACGAGTGGCTGCCAGGATCTTCTTTTTACACCCGTAAGGATGCTTTCCAGGAGCTCCAGCCCTGCCTGACCGAAGACCTGGCCTGCGTCGAGAAGTGGGCCGCCGGGCAAAGCCTCAGCTACGATTATTTGCTCGTGGATCACGGCTACGTCGGCGACCAGCAGTTGGACCCCTCGAAACCGCGCTTCAACGACTGGATCGCCTCTCAGCTGCGTCAATCGCCGCAATTCCACCAGGTTTACGCCACCCCCCTCATCGAAATCTTCCAGGCTTCCCCTCAGTGAGCTTTTTCACGCCCAACCCCTGGAATAGCTGCATCTCCAGGGGCCTCGGTGCGATTGATGCCGCTTGTTTTGATATTATATCGAGGCTTTAAATTCTCAGGTCCCCCTCAAACGGGCATCACGCCGGCGTCGCCAATCGGCCAGCCATCCATTTCCCAACATCAAAAGAGCCAGCCCGGCGAAAAAGAAGAGCCCAATCAGGTTGACGCTTCGCGTGCTTTCTGGCAAATTATAGTATGCTCGATAGTCCCAGGTGGCATAGTTAATTACTGCGAGGATGGTAGACAGGAATAATCCGCCCACCAGGGCCAGGACGCGCCGCAGTGGTGCAGTGCTGCGGAAATAGCCCCAGGCGCCCAAACTGATTGCCAGGCTGGTGGCGGCGATGAAGGCCAGCAGATATGGGTGGTGGTTTTCGTCATACACCATGGCCCCCCAGCCATAAAAGATGTAGAGGCTCAGCGAAGCCACAGTCCATTCCTTCCACAATCCGCCTAATAAGACGCGCAGCGGTTGTAAAGAACGTCGCATCAAAAGTGTGACCACCAACACCCCCAGCAGCGGCAGCCAGATTTCCCAACCCATAGAATGACCATAAAACCCCATATCCGACCACCACCATGCGAAAACGATCGCCCAGCCCAGGAAAGAGTACGCCCACCTGGGGAAGCCAGCCAGGATGCCTGCCCCCAGTCCGAGCAGAATTAACCAGTTGAATACCAGGTAAGGATCAATTAACAGGATTTGCCACAGCGGCAGGTTGACCGGGTAGGTATGGAAAAATTCCAGCTTGCTCGCCAGGCTGGCGATGCCGAATGCCAGAAAAGGCAAAACCGCGGCTCCAGCCTGGATGGCAGGGAGTGGCTGGATCCCATCCGGCCGGTCGATTGGGTTGCTCTGCATGGTTTCCATCCTTCGCCCGAACAGGCGTATCCACCACTGGTAAATTGCTGCCCAGGCCCAATCCCACAAGGTTGGTAGCCATAGTCGGAGCACCCCACTTGCCCCGGACTGCACGTAGACCTCCCGGCACAGGCAGCCAAACACCTGGGCCATCTCCGCCGCGAACCGTTCCCGAAAGGAAGCCGGGTAAGCTTGCAGCAGGATGCGGTACATCCGGTCGGAGAGGGCCAGCCAGCGCGGCTGCATCAGGATTCCTCCCAGCCTGCCAGCAAGCCGTGCTCGCGCGCCGTCCGCACCAAGGCTGCCAGGCGTTCAGCTTCCAGGTTAACAACCCTTTCGCCCAGCCCGGTCAGCCGGTAATAGCGCCGGCGCTCATCATCCAATTCCGGGTCAGGCCGCTCGTCGAGCTCCTCAATCCAGCCATCCTCCAGCATGCGTTTGAGCAGGTTATACAACGTGCCCGGTAGCAATTTCACGGCGCCATCCGATTGCTCGGAGACCTCCCGCAGGATGGCGTAGCCGTGCCTTTCTCCGTCCTTGAGGGCCATCAGGATCGAGAACGCTGCCGGAGAGAGCGGTAATCGTTTGCGAAGATCAGGGATAGTAAACGCCATAATATATTTATCCTAAATATATTTACTATCAATAGAATAGCGTATTTTTCCGGGTATGTCAATAGTGATGGCCCAGCTGAGGCCTCGTGGAGGCTCAAAATGACTGACTTCGCAATCAGCCAATCGTAAAGCCTGCATAGGAAGCGGTGGAGCAGGGAAATTCTTGCTTCATTCTCTTTACTTTTATGCCAGGAGAGGGTCAGCGCCATACAGCCAGCTGGTGACCGCTTTGAAGCAGTTTACGTCCGAATCCCCCTGCGCCTCCCAGTACATGGTATGGGCGCGTAGCCCAAGCAGCGTTATCCAGGAAAGGCGTGAGAGCTGGCTTGGGTTTATGCCGCGCGTGCCGGACAGCCTCTTCCCCTTATCGCTCTGTAAACGGTTGCTGGCACTGCTGGCAAATGATTTGTGTCTTTTCCAGGACCGATCTTCTCAATTGAACCCTCAGCGGCGGGAAACAGGCGCATTGCGCCGTAACGCATGGATCACCCGGAAAATCCTCGGTCAGGTTGGCTACCAAGACCAGGGCCTGGATCAACCCGCTGTACTTGGTGATCATCGTCTTGAGCGGCTCGATGACGTTCTTCCTTTGTAGCACGGCCTCCGGCGCCAGGACCCAGTGCACCCGGTTCGTTCGCTTGTCGCGCACGCTGGTCAAGCCGTAAGCGCGTGCCGGCTGTTTATACCAGGGTGAAAACCGCCCCACCCGCTCGCCCACTTCCTGCAGCATGGAAACGACCAGCGCTTCGGCCGCCCGGCGCGGATCCGCAAGATCCGCCTCCCGAAATAGGTCTTCTAGATCCGGCGCGCAGCCGCTCACATCATAGGTTGCGCGGATATCTTCCCATGCATCCTCAATCACCTGGTTGATCAACTCAACCGGGTCTATCGCGTGCTGTATCCACTCCTTGGGGATCATCATATCCAACCTCCTGAAGTGGATGGGGATCGGAAATCCTCCTCCCCATTTTGGCCAGCTTTTCGAGGCGCAGGACAATCCTTATGCGCTCACGTTGTCGAGATGATGCCCTTATCCCGCAAAAGCGGCAACGGATCGATCAAATTCTTGTGCAAGCCCGCCGTTCTTTCCGAGGCGCCCAGTGCCAGCGCCATTAATTGCGTGAAGTAGAATACCGGCATCGCTTCTTCTAGGCCCATCTGAAACTGTCGCGCGTCCAGGTTGGTGTGGCATAGCGGGCAAGCCACTGCCATCAGGTCGGCGCCCGCCTGGCGCGCGTGCCGGATCAAATTGCTACTCAGTTTCAGGACGATATCCGGGCGAGTGAGCGAATGGGCCGCCCCACAGCAAGTGGTCTTGTACGACCAATCCAGCACTTCCGCGCCCATCGCCTGCATTAGCTCATCCAGCTCGGTGGGATTTTCAGGGTGCTCGGCCCCGGTCACTTCGGGTGGGCGCGTCAGCAGGCAGCCATAATAGCACACCACTCGCAGGTCCTTGAGTGGCTTCTGCACTCTTTCGGCCACCTTTTGGACGCCCACGTGTTCGAGAATAGCCTGGGGCAGATTGCTCACACGTACCGTATCCTGGTACTCGTATCCCAGCATTTCGTTGGCCTGGCTGTGCTGGCTCTCATCCTGGCGGATTTCGTGCAACGCCGATTTGTGGCGATGGAAACAGGCCGCGCAAGGCATGGTCACTTCTTTAAAGCCACTTTGTTCGATCAGGGCCAGGTTTTTCATCGGCAAGTTCAAGGCGATTTCCGGATCCGCCCGGTGCGCCGCGCTGCTTCCGCAGCAAACCCAGCCGCGCGGCTCGATCAGCTTCAGGTCCAACATCTCGCACACTGCCCGGCTCGACCGGTCGTACTCCTTGGCTGTCGAGTGCAGCGAACATCCCGGGTAGTAAGCCACCGCCTCGGATGCTCCCGCAATTGGATTGGCTTTGCTAGGCGAGCGAACCACCTCGGGAAAGATCGGCAGTTTATTTTTCTGCAAGAATTTAACCCCCAGGTCCAGGTCGCTGAACAGGTCACGGTTGCGCAGTTTGATCTCCATCATCAGGCCCAGTTCGTAGGCCCGTCCCCACAGGCGCACTTCTCTTAGGAAAGCCTCGTTGAAAACATTGACCTCCGGCACTTGTGGCTTGAAGCCACGCATCATTGCCTCGCGCGTCAGGAAATCCATAATGGCGCTGATGTTTAGCCCCTGCGGGCAGCGTGTCGTGCAGGTCTGGCAAGAAGCGCACAGCCACGGCGTCTGGGACTCCAAGGCGATGTCTTCCTGACCCAGCTGCAGCGCCCGCATCACCTGGTTCGGCTGCCAGTCGAAAAAATCCGCCAGGGGGCAGCCGCTGGTGCACTTAACGCACTGGTAGCACAGGTAGACATTCTCTCCCAGCTCGTCTTTTATCCGTCTTGCCAGGTTTGCGTTGATCCGGTAAGCCTCGGCGGGCTCAGGTGTTTCTGAATTCATGAGCAGCCTCCTGCGGCGCTTATGCTGGAACGCCGGTCTCGATCACCGGTCGTGGATATAAACCGGCGCCTTCGACGATCGGCTTCACTGCATCTTCCCACTCGATAGCCATGATATGCACACCTGCCACGCCTTCCACCTGGCGCAACTGCTGGACAAGCTCAATGCAGATCTTAATTCCTTCTGACTGCCAGGCTTTCATGCGCGCCTTTTTATCCTCTTTCGTCAGGCTTTGCGCGCTTTGACCGGCCCATGGAGCGCCAGCCGCCTCCATCCGCTTGACCAATTCATCCGGAACCAGGATCCCGGGAACCTTATCCCGCATATAGCGCGCCATCCCCGGGCTTTTCAATGGGCCTACTCCGGCCAGGATATAGGTTTTTTGGTGCACGCCTAGCTCGCGTATTTTCTCCATAAAGCGGACAAATGCCGGCACGTCGTAAACCAGTTGAGTCTGAATGAAATTCGCCCCGGCGTTGACCTTCTTAGCCAGGCGGTACGGGCGGAAGTCGAGCGGGTCGGCGAAGGGCGCCGCCGCCGCTCCCACGAAAAAGCGCGGCTCTTGCCCTTTGAATACATCCCCGCATTGGAACGTGCGCTGGTCGCGCATGTTCGTCACCATGTTGACCAGCTGGATTGAATCGATGTCGAACACGTTTTTGGCGCTCGGGTGGTTGCCAAAGGTTTGGTGGTCGCCGGTCAGGCACAGCAAATTGCGCACCCCCAGGGCATAGGCCCCCAGCAGGTCACTCTGGATGGCCAGGCGATTGCGGTCGCGGCAGGTCATCTGGATGATGGGCTCCAACCCTTCATGGATCACGATCGTGCCGGCGCCGATGCTGGACATGCGCACGATCGCCGTCTGGTTGTCGGTGATATTGACCGCGTCGACGCAACCTCTTAACAGCTCCACCTTCCTGCGAATGACGTCCCCATCTGCGTTCTGCGGCGGTCCTAATTCGCCCGTGACGGCAAAGTGCCCCGCCCGCAGCACCCGCTCCAAATTTGAACCCACCAGATAACCGTTCGTACCAGACGTGACGTCCATCGCTATTCCTCCTGCATGCTGAGGCGCAGGTCCTCGCGTACGATCTTGCGTGGGCCGCCATCGCGCGCTTCCCGCCAATTCTTGGGCGGCTGTAATTCCAGAAGTACGTGCAGCTTATTCATGCTTTTCAAGCGGTCGTAGATCAGCTGCCAGGCGCAGGGGATGTCCGGATCCACTTCGCAATGTCCGCCTTCCGAACCCCCGCAGGGCCCATTCAGCAATGACTTCGAACAGCGCGCGATCGGGCAGATTCCCCCGGTCACACCCAGGATGCAATCTCCACAGGCTGCACAGCGCTCGGCCCAAACGCCTTGTTCCAGCGGCAGTCCCAGGAAGCTGGTATTCAGTCCCGGCACCACCCAGGATTGCGGAAAATGCTCGGCGATGGCTTGTACGCCGATCCCGCAGCCCAGGGACAGCACCACCTCCGCCTCTGCGACTTGCTCGGCGATCTGGTCCAGGTATTCCCACTCGCATTGGCGCTGGACGGTTACGTCGGTCACTTGCTTGCCGGCCCCGTCGAGTTTGGTCGCCATGCGCAGAGAGGCCGAGGTGATAGCTGCCTCGCGCGCCCCTCCAGCAAAGCACACCGTCACACAGGTTCCACATCCCACGACGAGCACTTTATTGGCATCCCCGATCAGGGATTTCATCTCAGCAAGTGGTTTTTGCTCGGCTATGATCATGAGTCAACCTCCACCTTTTCATCTGTAAACAGGTTATCCTGATCGCTATGGGTAGCGATCCGCAGCGGGTTCGGCCCCAGTTCGGCAATCGCCTGGCTCATTTGCGTGGCGGCAGCCACAAACTGGCTTGCCATGGCCGAGGACACGTTCACCATTTGCACCCGCTCCGGCTCCAGGCCGATTTGTGATAAAAGCTCCTGCAGGCGGTCGACCCGCCGTTTTGCGTTAGCATTACCTTCCAGGTAATGGCAGTCGCCGGGCATTCAACCCGCTACCATGATGCCATCCACTCCATCCTCCAAAGCCTGCAAGACCATTAAAATATCCAACTTGCCGGTGCAAGGCAGCTGAACAATCTTAATCTCCGGCGGATACTGCATTCGCAGCCCACCCGCCAGATCGGCAGCGCGATATGCGCAGTGTTCGCAAGCGTAAGTAACGATTTGCATAGGTATTCTCTCTATCCACCTAAAACTTCACGGCTTTCCCGACTCCACAAAAACATTTTCCAGGGGTATGAAACCCTGTTCCGGCGCCACCAACGCCCGTACTTTTGCCACCATTTGTGCATCGGTGTAGTGCATCAATTGAATCGCCCGCGCCGGGCATTCTGCGGCACACAGCCCGCATCCCTGGCAAACTGCCGCTTCGATAATTGCCGCGCCCAGGATGTTCCCCACGCCGGATACATCCGCCTGGATTTTCGGTACGCTGAACGGGCATATACGCACGCAGGTCAGACAGCCGGTGCATTTCGCCGGGTCGACCACCGCCACGCGCCCGCCGGCGGTCAGCGACTCGCGGCTGAGCACGCGTGCCGCCCGGCCAGCCGCGGCTTGCGCCTGGATCATGCTCTCGTCCAGCAGTTTCGGATAATGTGCCAGGCCGGCCATGGAGACGCCTTCCGTGGCGAAATCCACCGGGCGCAGCTTCACGTGCGCTTCCTGGAAGAAACCATCCGCATCGACTTGAGCTTTGAACAGCGCTGCCAGCTGGTGTGCATCGTCATTCGGCACCACTGGCATACTGAGTACCACCAGGTCGGGAGTCAGCACGAAAGGACGCCTCAACGCCGTGTCCCAGGCCCGTATCTCGACCTGTTCGGGGTCTTTCGCGCCTGGCTCGACCGGGGCGTGAAACCTCACCTCGGGCGGCCGTTCGGGGTCATAGCGGACGAACAGCACGCCTTGCTGGCGCGCCGCCGTGTAAAGGCGCTCCTTGAACCCGTAGGTGCGAATATCCCGGTAAAAAATAACGATCTCGGCCTCCGGATTTAAAGCTTTAAGCGCCAGTGCGTTCTTGAGCGCTACGCTGCAGCAGATCCGGCTGCAGAATGTCTCGGCCGGGCCGACGCATTGAATCATTGCAGCCGACTTCAGCCTGCCCACCGCCACTGAGTCGCCGGCGATAAGCGCCTCCAAACCCTGCTGCGTGATGACCTTCGCGTGCTGGCCGTAGCCGTATTCGGGCCCGCGGTATTCTTGCGCGCCGGTCGCCAGGATGATTGCGCCGTGGTGGATTTCATCTTTTCTCCCATCGGCGTGCAGGATCGTGCTGGTGAAGTTGCCCATGAAGCCGCTCGAGGCGGCGATGCGTGAATTCAGGTGAATGCTGATCCTTTCGTTCTCGCCAACCCGCTGCACCAGGGATCGCAGGATTTTCTGCGGGTCTTGCCCCGCCACCCCATTGAGCTGTCCGGCGGCGGTATGGATGAAGCGCAGATTGCCCCCCAGTTCGGCTTCCTTTTCGACCAATACTACCGGAAAACCGCCATCCGCCAGGAACAGCGCGGCCGTCATCCCAGCTGCGCCGCCTCCCACCACCAGGGCGGAATTCTCCACCGGCACCTGAAACGTCGGCTGCATCTCGAGCAAGGCAGCCCGCGCCACCGCCATGCGCACCAGGTCCTTTGCCTTGCAGGTCGCCGCTTCGCGATCTGCGGAATGCACCCAAGAACACTGGTTGCGTATGTTGGCCATCTCGAACAGGTACGGATTCAACCCTGCCTCCCGGATGCTGTCCTGAAACAGGGGCGCATGGGTTAAGGGAGTGCAGCTGGCGACAACCACTCGATTTAAGTGATATTCTCCGACGGTCTCGGTGATATGGCGGATGCTATCCTGGGAGCAGGTGTAAACGTTGGATTCAGCGTGTACCACGCCCGGTAATCCTGCTGCGTATTCACAAACGGTTGGCACGTCTAAATAGCCGGCGATGTTCGATCCACAGTGGCATACGAACACGCCAATCCGTGCTTCTTCCGCGCTCACATCCCGCTCCGGGGGAAATTCTGGCAGGATGGTGCGCGTAAAACGCTGCGTGGAAATCTTCACTGCCGCAGATGCTGCCGCCCCACTGGCCTCCACAATCGACTCGGGGATGTCCTTCGGCTCTCGGAAGGGGCCCACCGCGAAAATACCGGGCCGGCTGGTTTCGACCGGGTTAAATTGCACCGTGTGGCAGAACCCATACTCGTCGAGCTCGATGCCCAGGCGATCGCCCAATTGCCGCACCGATTCCGAGATTTCCATCCCTACCGAGAGCACCACCAGGTCGAACGATTCGTTCCATCGCTGCCCGTTTTCGTCCTGGTATTCAAGCCACAGGTTGTGATCACGCGGATCTTCGTGTACTGAGCTGATGCGGCAGCGGATGTACTGGATCCCGTAGCGTTTCTGCGCTCGCTCGAAATAGCTCCAATAGCCCTTCGAGAAAGCGCGTACATCCATCAAGAAGACTTTAATCTCCAGCTCGGGCTCGTGCTCCTTTGCGATGACGGACTCTTTGGATGCATACATGCAGCACACCGCCGAGCAATAATCATGCTGCGCGTCCCGGCTGCCCACGCATTGCAAGAACGCGATGCGCACCGGTTTCTTCCCGTCGGATGGGCGCTGGATTGCCCCCATGGTTGGCCCGGAGGCGGATAACAGGCGTTCGAATTGAAGCGCACTCACCACGTTGGGGTAACGACCAAATCCATATTCCTCAGACAGTTGAGCCTGGTAAACCTGGTAACCCGGCGCCAGGATGATCGCTCCGACGTCGAGCTGATCTTCGTATGCCACCATTTCGTGATTGATGGCTTGCGGCCCGCAGGCGAAGGTGCAGCTCATGCATTCCGAGCAAATGCCACACGCCAGGCAGCGCGCCGCTTCGGCCTGGGCGCTTTGATCGTCATACCCGATTTCCACCTCGGCAAAACTGTCCAGGCGTTTCTCGACCGGCAGCTCGACCATCGGCACACGCCGCTGTAGGTGGATCTCACCGCGCCTCTCGCGCTCTTCAATTTCCTCGCGAGTGAGGTGCACGACCGGAAGCCTGGGAGGCAGTGCTGGCTCGAGCGCCTCCCCTTGCAGGAAGCGCAGCATCGAGGCAGCCGCCTTGTGCCCGTTCGCCACCGCCTCGACAACGAAGGCCGTGCCGGAAACGCTGTCACCGGCTGCGAACACGCCCGGGCGGCTGGTGGCGAAGGTATTGGGGTTGACGGCGATGGTCTGGTGCTCCGTCAAGCCCACGCCGGCGTCTGCCGGTATGAACGCCAGGCCGGCGCGCTGTCCCACCGAGAAGATCACCGTATCACATGGGATGACATGGTTTGTGCCGGGCAGCTTTTCCACATGCAGGCGACCGCGTTCGTCAAAACTGAATGAGCTAACCTGCATGCATTCCACCCACACCACTTGCCCTTTTTCGTCACCCAGGATGCGCTCGAAACTCCGCCCGGGATGCAGAACGATGCCTTCCGCTTCAGCCGCTTCAATTTCCCAGGGGTGAGATGGCATCGTCTCGAGGCTCTCCAGGCAGGCCAGTTGCACCTGGCTACCCAGGCGCACTGCCGTGCGGGCACAGTCAATCGCCACATTCCCGCCTCCCAGGACCATCACCTGCTTTCCCAAACCAGGACCGTCGGAGGCAGCATATTTCCCCAGCCGCTCATCGCGCAGGAAGTGCGT
>OFHG01000298.1_pt1 | contig 21008 bp, 18 predicted proteins | sample 1521931 | NCBI WGS metagenome assembly OFHG01 (sample SAMEA2468438, study PRJEB22500) | soil metagenome | biome: Glassland; feature: Farmland; material: Clay | place: Australia | collected 2013-01-31 | depth 0.55 m
GGTGGCGCGGCGGCGCCGCCCCCCCCCGCGTGCCCCACCCCCCGCCCCCCCCCCCGTTGCCCCCGCTCCCGCAGAGTCGCCCCCCCCCCCTTTTACCGGAGAACCCGCCGCCAACACCCCCCCCCCCCCCCCCCCCGCCGCCCCCCCCCCCCCCCCCCCACCCCCCCCCCCCCCCCCCCCCCGCGCCCCCCCCCCCCCCGCCGCAAGGTCCTGATCCGAAGCGCTGTCCCCTCGCCTGTGCGGCCATCCCAGCCCACTAGACTCCATCCGCGACCCGTCGCCCGCCACAGGGACAGCATCTGGCCGGGACTCCCTAGGCCATCCCACGCCGTCTGCTGAAGCCACCACCGCGCTCCTTTCCCTGCCGCGCCCTCGCCCCCCAGTTGTCCTGTCGGCCAGCTATCAGCCGCACGACTGTCGCAGCCGGATCGACCTTACCGCTCCCGGCACGCACTACGGTCACGTCCCGCATCCCGAGCCGCTGCAAGGCCGGGCTGGCGGCAGCCACCTCCTGCCATGCCGACCCGCCTTTGATCGCCAGTACGACCCCACCTGGCCGGACCAGTCCCGACGCGAGAACTGCCAGCCGGTCGAGTGGCGCCACCGCGCGAGCGGTCACGACGTCGGCAGAGATCCGCCCGGCAAGCTCTTCTGCCCGCCCACGGACGATTTCCACGTTCTCCAGCCCCAGCGCGTGGACGCATTCCGCAAGAAACGTGACCCGCCTCTGCATCGGCTCCAGAAGTGTCACCTGGACGTCAGGTAGCAGCAAGGCCAGGACGATCCCAGGCAACCCCGCGCCAGAGCCCAGATCGATCAGCGAGCAAGGCCGGGGTATGAGTTCGGCGATCGCCGCGCTGTTGAGCAGGTGGCGCTCCCACAGACGGGGGACCTCGCGGGGGCCGATCAGCCCGCGCACCACTCCCGGACCCGCGAGCAGCCGGGCGTAGTGTTCCGCACCAGCTGTCGCTGAACCGAAGATCGCCCGCGCCTGTGCGGGGGTGGGCGGCACCTCGTCAACCCGGTCAGTGATCTGACCAGCGGGCTCCCCAGTCTCTGCTACGCCACCAGGACCAGCCGGCTCATCAGGCACACTAGAACCATCAGAACCGTTTGCCCTGCCAGAACTGGCTGCCCGGCGGGATACTCCGGCCCTGCCAGCCGTGCCGGATCTGGCAGGGCCATCACCGGACGATCTTCCAGAACGGCCAGCGCCGCCCGAACCGGAAGGGCACTGAGAACCAGATGAGCCCACAGAACCGGTGGGCTCCCCGGCACTGTCAGGACCGCTGGAAGGGGCTTCCCGGCCGGCCATGGTCAGGATCTCCGCCGCGGTGCCGTCACCCGGCAGGAAGGACAACCACCCGGCGGTTCGGCTCTTCACCCTCCGACTCACTGTGCAGCCCAGCAGCGGCCACCGCATCATGCACGATCTTGCGTTCGAACGGGGTCATCGACTCCAGCCGGCGTGCGATACCTGTCCGGCTGACGTCTTCGGCCGCGTCCCGGCCCACTGCCGTGAGTTCCATTCGCCGGCGGGCGCGGTAACCACCCACATCGAGCATGATCCGGGTACGCGTCCCCGTCTGCCGGTGCACGGCCAGCCGGGTCAGTTCCTGGAGGGCTTCCAGCACCTCGCCCCGCGGTCCAACCAGTTCCTGCAGGGTCGCCCCGACCACCGACACCAGCGCCCGGTCTCCCTCGACGTCCATATCGATGTCGCCGTCCAGGTCGGCCACGTCGAGCAGTCCCTCGATGTAGTCGGCCGCGATCTCGCTCTCCTGCTCCAGGTCGGCCAGGTCACGACCGGTCCCGGCGGGTGCCTCCAGATCCGCGTCCTCGTCATCGAGGTCGTCCTGCCCGGCGAACTCACCGTCGTCTTCCAGGCCGGCCTGCCCCGCATGCTCCGCGGCCGGCTCACCTGCCTCGCCCACGGGCACCCCGGCCGCACCGGTATCGGCACCACTGCCATCCGCTGGCAGGTGACTGGAGCCGGCATCGTTGGTCACGGCAACCACGTTCTCCCTCTGGCTCACAACCAGGTCCTCCTCATTGCGGTGGCCGTGCCTTCCGCATCCCCATGGGCCTGCCCGGCCTGGGGCAGCCCTGCCCGCGTTATCGCTTGCCGGAACGTTTACTCCGGGACTGCCGCACGCGCTGCTGCCTGACGAGTTTAGTCTCGGGCTGCGCTGGCTGCGGTTCGGGTTCGGGCTTACCCTTGGCGAGCCGCCGGAGCACGCCCGAGCCATTGGCGGGCGCCTGCTTGGCCCCCGCCCCGGTGCCGGGCTTTCCCGCGCCAGTGGGCGGCTTCGCCGGCCCGCTGCCCGCCTTCTTCACTGGCGGCCCGGCGCCGCCGGCCGGCGCCTGCCCGGGCGACCCAGTGCCCGCGCCCGCGACGACTGGCATCGGGTAACGGCGGAACAGCACGTATTGCTGCCCGAGCGTCCACACGTTGGTGGTGACCCAGTACAGCACCAGCCCGAATTGCCAGTACAGACCCGAGAGGGCAAACAGCGGCACGATGTAGGCCATGTACTTCTGCGACTGCGCCATCGGGTTGTCAGACGTCATCATCTGCGGGTTCATGCCACGCTTGGTGCTCTGGCGCACCGTCATGAAGGTGGTCGCGACGCTGATCAGCACCGCGCCCAAGATGACCAGCCTGGCCTGCAGCGTCTCGCCGGGCAGCGGCCACAGGAACTTGTCGGAGATGTGGGCGCCCAGGATGTCGGCGTGCTGAGCGCTGATTATCACGGGCCTGGTCAGCCCATACTTCAGCGGATCCCCCGGCTTCCAGTCCGCGATCGCCCGCAGGACGCTGAAGAGCGCGAAGAACACCGGCATCTGCCCGAGCAGCGGCAAGCAGCCCGCCAGCGGGTTAGCCCCGTTCTCCTTGTACAGCCGCATCGTCTCCTGGTTGAGAGTCTGCTTGTCGTTCTTGTACTTCTTCTTCAGCTCCTGAAGCTGGGGCGCGAGCGCAGCCATCTTGCGGGTGGCATGCATCTGCTTGACGAACAGCGGGACCAGGATCAGCCGCATGAGGACCACGAGCAGGACGATCGTCAGCAGCCACGCAAGCCCGCTGGTGGGGCTCAGGAACGTGCTCAGCCCGGTGTGAATCTGTATGATCACCCATGCGACGGCGTCGTACAGGGGGTTGAGCGGGTTCACGGGCTAGCTCCCTCGGGACGCGACGAACGACCGTGCATGGCAGGCGGCACCGGGTCGACTCCGCCAGGATGGAACGGATGACAGCGGCCGATCCTGCGGACCGCCAGCCACGAACCGCGCAGCGCGCCATGCTTTTGCACCGCTTCCAGCCCATATGCACTGCAGGAGGGGTAGAACCGGCACCGCGGGCCGAGCAGAGGGCTGACAAGACGGCGGTACAGCGAGATCAGGGTTACCAGCAGCCATGCCGCAGCGGATGGCCTGGCCTCCGCCAGTCGCCCCTCGGTAGTCGTCATCCCCGCAGTTCCCCAACCTGCCGCCGCAGCAAAACATCCATGACCAGGTCCAGCTCGGCGGCGAGATCTGCCTGGCGTGCGGTCGCGGCCTGTGGGTGTGCCCGGACCACAAGCAGGCTACCTCCCGGCAGAGACGGCAGGTGCTCACGCACCAGCGCCCGCAGGCGGCGGCGGACCTTGTTCCGTACCACCGCGATCCCTACCGAACGGCTCACCACGAACCCGGCACGGGGGGCGGCCCCGTCATCCGCGCCGACGAGCAGGTGCCCGGTCAGCAGCTTTCGCCCGGCCCGGCTGCCACGCCGGACTGCCAGCGAGAAATCATGCCGCTGCCTCATCCGCGCTTCTGCGGGAAGCACCCGTGACCTCCCCGTCCATGCTGACCGGGCGCCGGTCAGACGCTGACCCGGGCACGGCCCTTGCGCCTGCGCGCTGCCAGGATTGTGCGCCCCGCCCTGGTCCGCATGCGCAGCCGGAAGCCGTGTGTCTTGGCACGGCGGCGGTTGTTCGGCTGAAACGTGCGCTTGCTCACGGGTTACTCCCGGTACGGTGCTTGTCATTGCCCCGCCACGACCGGCGAAAGGGCGCGTGAGCGCGGCACACCGCCCGGGTAGCTGGGTCTGTTCACGGTACGCGCTGAAGTTGCCACCGGTCAAACCAGCCGCCGCGGTAGTGCGGCCTGCCGCGCAGCCCCGGAACCACCGTTTGCGCACCGCGCCTCTACTCTGGCCCCTAGGCTGTGGACAACTGATCCGGCTGCGCCAGCACGGACGTCAGCGATCGCGGGCCTGCGCACCGTCACGGTGTCCCTCGTGCTACCTGACGCGGCGTGCACAGCCTGTGGATAAGACTGTTGATCACATGTGGGGGCGCGAGGTGGCCACCTGATGAGCGAAACCGACCTCAGTGAGGTATGGGCCAGGTCACTGGAGGAGCTCTCCGACCTGCACATCGAACCTCACCAGCGCGCCTGGCTGCGGCTGACCCGGCCGCTCGGCCTGGTCGAGAACACCGCACTCATCGCCACCCCGAACGAGTTCGTCAAGGAGCAGCTCGAGACCAGGCTGCGTGCGCTCATCACCCATGCCCTGTCCCGGGAGCTGGGCCGCAGCATCCAGCTTGCGGTCACCGTCGATCCTGCTGCCGCCGCCACGGCCAGCGGGCTCTCCACCAGTTCCCCGCAGCACGACGGCAGGCATGCCCTGCCCGCCACCGGCACCTACCTCAGCGGCCAGCAGTCCCACGCCCCCGGGCAGGCGGAGGGGCCGGCGATCTCCTCCTCACCCCGGGAGCCACACGCCCCCCTCACCCCCCACGCCCCGGGTCAGACCGGTATGGCCGGCCCCCCCGGCCGTACCCAGCCGGGGACGCCGCATCACCCTGGGCCGGCCACCCCCATGTCCCCTGGGCAGATCCCGGCCCAGGGTGCCCCGGTCCACGGGCAGATCCCCGCCCAGGGGCAGTCCCGGGACATGACTCCCGCACCGGAACGCGGGCAGCCAGTGCCGGGCGGCATGGGGCTACCGCCGGCCCCCGGGCCCGCCGATCATCACCTCGGCGGGTTTGGCCACCGCCCCAACGGCCCGGCAGAAAGCGCCGGGCCAGCCGGAGCCGGCCTGCCCCGCCCGGCACAGGCACGGCTCAAACCGAAATACACATTCGAAACGTTTGTCATCGGGTCAAGCAACCGCTTCGCCCACGCGGCCGCAGTCGCCGTGGCGGAAGCGCCCGCCAAGGCGTACAACCCGCTGTTCATCTACGGCGACTCCGGGCTCGGCAAGACCCACCTGCTCCACGCCATCGGGCACTACGCACAGAGCCTCTACCACGGCGTCAAGGTGCGGTATGTCAGCTCGGAGGAATTCACCAACGACTTCATCAACATGATCAGGGACGGTAAGCAGGACGGTTTCCGGCGCCGCTACCGGGACGTGGACGTCCTGCTGGTCGACGACATCCAGTTCCTGGAGAATAAGGAAGGAACTCAGGAGGAGTTCTTCCACACCTTCAATACGCTGCACAACGCCAGCAAGCAGATCGTCATCTCCAGCGACCGCGCGCCCAAGCGCCTGGTGACTCTCGAAGACCGGCTGCGCAGCAGGTTCGAGTGGGGCCTGCTGACTGATGTCCAGCCGCCGGAACTGGAGACGCGCATCGCGATCCTGCGCAGGAAGGCCGTCCAGGAAGGCCTCAACGCGCCGCCGGAGGCACTCGAGTACATCGCGAGCCGCATCTCCACGAACATCCGCGAACTCGAAGGCGCACTCATCCGGGTAACCGCCTTCGCCAGCCTGAACCGCCAGTCCGTTGATCTCCAGCTCGCCGAGATCGTGCTCAAGGACCTCATCCCGGAGGCCCAGGGACCGGAGATCACGGCCGCGACCATCATGGGCCAGACGGCCTCGTACTTCGGGCTGTCCATCGACGACCTGTGCGGCACATCGCGCTCGCGGGTACTGGTGACCGCCCGGCAGATCGCCATGTACCTGTGCCGCGAGCTGACCGACCTCTCGCTGCCCAAGATCGGTCAGCAGTTCGGCGGCCGCGACCACACCACGGTCATGCACGCCGAGCGCAAGATCCGCTCTCTCATGGCGGAACGGCGGTCGATCTTCAACCAGGTCACCGAACTCACCAACCGCATCAAGCAGCAGGCACGGTCAGGATGAGTGACCACGGATCAGTAACAGCCGTCACAATCAGTACACACAGGTTGTGGATATCTCTGTGGACACCCTTGGGATGGCCGGCGGACAACGGCAGCGCGGCGGGGGGTAACCCGGGCCTGCCCGCTCCGGAAGCCGCGGTTGTCCACAGCTCATCCCTTGCCCCTGCCCGTGCACGCACAAGGCCTGTGCGTGCCGCCAGCCTCGCTGGCCTGGGAGATCGGCTTCTGTCCCCAGGATCCACCGCTCCTATGACTACTACTTTCTGTTATTCATCTAAGAATCAAGAACGTCAAAGGTTGCTGCCTGGCCACAAGCCTCACGTGCCAGCCACCAGATGCCAGTTCCAGGTCCACCGCCTTGCCCGGTGCCCGGCTCCGCAGCAGGCCTACCCCTCCCGCCGCCCGGCCAACCGCCCGGCAGGCCGACGTTGTTCACGCTCCCGACTAACAGGAGGCTGCTTCCGGTGAAGATCCAGGTGGAGCGCGATGCGCTCGCTGAGGCTGTGGCCTGGACAGCCCGTGGGCTCCCGGCGCGTCCTGCCGTCCCGGTCCTGGCCGGCATGCGCCTGCAGGCAGACGCTGAGCTCACGCTGTCCAGCTTCGACTACGACGTGTCCGCACAGGCCCGTATCCCTGTCGTGACCGAGGAGGAAGGCACGGCACTGGTCTCGGGCAGGCTGCTCGCTGAGATCACCCGCAGCCTTCCCGCCCGGCCGGTGCAGGTCTCCGCTGACAGCACACACGCGACCGTGACCTGCGGCAGCGCCACGTTCACGCTGCTCACCATGCCGGTCGAGGACTATCCGACACTGCCGGAGATGCCCCCTGCCATCGGCTCGATCGGCAGCGACGCCTTCGCTACCGCGGTGAATCAGTCGGCCACCGCCGCCGGGCGCGACGACACGCTCCCAGCGCTGACCGGCGTCCGGATAGAAATCGAGGGCGACACCCTCACGCTGGTATCCACCGACCGGTACCGGCTCGCCGTCCGCGAGCTGAGGTGGAATCCGGCCAGGCCGGATCTGAGCGCGGCCGTGCTCGTTCCGGCCCGGGCACTCGCTGATACCGCGCGGGCGCTGACGACCGGGGCGGAGGTGTCGATTGCCCTGGCGCTGCCTGGCGAGGAGGGCGCCACCGGGGAAGGCATGATCGGTTTCGAGGGTGGTGGGCGCCGGACGACCACCCGCCTGCTCGGCGGCGACTTCCCGCGCTATCAGACCCTGCTGCCCAACCACGTGAGCGCGGTCGCGGAACTGACGACCGCGCCGTTCGCCGAGGCGGTCAAGCGGGTCGCACTGGTAGCCGAGCGCAACACCGCGGTGCGGCTCACCTTCTCCGACGGCCAGCTGGTCCTGGAGGCGGGCACCGGTGACGAGGCGCAGGCGGTCGAGGTACTCGAAGCCGGGTACGAGGGCGACGACCTGCAGATCGCATTCAACCCGACGTACCTTCTCGACGGGCTGAGCGCGATTGACTCTGACATCGCGCGCATGTCCTTCACCGAGCCGGGCAAGCCGGCTCTCCTCACCGGCAAGCCAGCGCCTGACGGGCAGCCTGACTACCGCTACCTGCTGATGCCGATCAGGCTCGGGGGGTAGGGGCTGCAGCGGCCAGGGCCGCAAACCGGGGGCGGCTGGACGGTGACTACCGTGGGACCCGACGACGGGAGTGAGGCGCGCTATGCAGATCGGGATGATCGGCCTGGGCCGGATGGGCGGCAACATGGCGGAGCGCCTCCGCCGGGCCGGGCATGAGGTGGTCGGCTACGACCGGGACCGCAGTATCAGCGACGTCGCGAGCCTGGAGCAGCTGGCCGACCGGCTGGCCGCGCCGCGGACCGTCTGGGTGATGGTGCCCGCGGGCGAGCCGACCCGGCAGACCATCGCCGAACTGCGCGGCCTGCTGGAGGCGGGCGACCTGGTGATCGACGGCGGCAACTCGCACTACGCCGACGATCAGGAGAACGCCCGCTTGCTCGGCACCAGGAAGATCGGCTTCATCGACGCTGGCGTGTCCGGCGGGGTGTGGGGCCTGCAGAACGGCTACGGCCTGATGGTCGGCGGGGACGACGCCGACGTGACCCGGGTCATGCCGATATTCGAGACCCTCAAGCCGGCTGGCGAATCTGGGTTCGTGCACGCAGGGAAGGCCGGTGCCGGGCACTTCGCCAAGATGGTCCACAACGGGATCGAGTACGGGATCATGCAGGCCTACGCGGAGGGCTACGAACTGCTCGCGGCCGCGGACATCGTCACTGATGTGCCGGGCGCGTTCCGCAGCTGGCGGGAAGGCACTGTGATCCGGTCCTGGCTGCTCGATCTGCTCTGCCTGGCGCTCGCGGAAGACCCCGGGCTGGAGAAGATCCGCGGGGTGGCGCAGGATTCGGGCGAGGGACGCTGGACCGTGCAGGCAGCGATCGACCATGCGGTCCCGATGCCGGTCATCAGCGCGGCCCTGTTCGCCCGGTTCGCCTCCCGCCAGGAGGACTCCCCGGCCATGAAGGTCGTGGCCGCGCTGCGCAACCAGTTCGGCGGCCACGCGGTCACCGCCGCGGGCGGGCCCCCCGGCTGACTGCCAGCGCGGGTAGCCTCCTGCTGTGTACCTGACCCGCATCGCCCTCACCGATTTCCGGTCCTACGCCGCGGCGGAACTGGCCCTGGAACCCGGGGTGAGCACGCTGCTGGGAGCCAACGGGCAGGGGAAGACCAACCTCGTTGAGGCGATCGCGTACCTGTCCACGCTCGGCTCCCACCGGGTGGCGAATGACGCGCCGCTGGTGCGCTGCGGTGCGGACCGGGCGATCCTGCGGGGAGCGGTCACCTCCGCGGAGCGGGACAGCCTGGTGGAAATCGAGATCAACCCAGGCCGGGCGAACCGGGCGCGGCTCAACCGCGCTCCGGTGACCAGGCCACGCCAGGTGCTCGGGGTGCTGCGCACTGTGCTGTTCGCCCCCGAAGACCTGGTCCTGGTCAAGGGCGACCCCGACCAGCGCCGCCGTTTCCTCGATGACTTGCTGGTGGCCAGCGCCCCCCGGTACGCGGGTGTGCGCGCCGACTATGAACGGGTCCTGCGCCAGCGCACGGCGCTGCTCAAGTCACTGCGGGCACAGCCGGGGGCGCGGGGGGCGCGCAGATACGCGCGGGCGGGCGCGTCCCGGAGCCCGGGCCACGGCGAAGACGGCTACGGCCAGGATGCCAGCGGCCACGACGGCCAAGGCGAGCTTTCCCCGGCCGGCCGGACGCTCGATGTCTGGGATGAGCACCTGGCGACGGCGGGAGCCGAATTGCTCGCCGCCCGGATCAGGCTCACCTCCTCATTGCGCCCACTGGTGGCGAAGGCTTATGCCGGCGTGTCAGGCGCACCTGGTGAAGCGGTGATCAGCTACCGGCAGTCGTTTCGCGGCCCGGGTTCTGGCGGGCAGCCACCCGCAACTCCCGCCGTTCCCGCGGACCCGCCTGCCGATCCGGCCCAGCTTGCCGCCGTTTTGCGCGAGGCGCTGGCGCGGGCGCGGGCGGAGGAACTGGAGCGCGGGGTATGCCTGGTCGGGCCGCACCGCGACGACCTGGAACTGCGGATCGGCGACCTGCCTGCCCGTGGCTACGCGAGCCACGGGGAGTCCTGGTCGATGGCGCTCGCGCTGCGCCTGTCCGGCTTCGACCTGCTGCGCGCCGCCGGGGACGACCCGGTGCTGCTGCTTGACGACGTGTTCGCCGAACTGGACGCCGGCCGCCGGGAGCGGCTGGCCGGCCTGGTGGCCGGGGCGGAGCAGGTGGTGGTGACCGCGGCAGTGCCGGGGGATGTGCCGGCCGCGCTGTCGGGTCCCCGTTTCGATGTCAGCGGCGGGGAGGTGACCCGTGCCGGATAACGACCGCGCCCGGCTGGCTGCCGATGCCCTGGCGGAAGCGAAGGCCGATGCCCGCGCCCGTGGCGAGCCGGCCCCTGCTAGCCCGAACCCGGACGGGTCCCGGGTTCGAACCGGTCCCGCTGACCTCCTGGCGCGGCAACGCCGGGTCCGCGGACCCGCCCGGCCGCGGCGGGAAGACCCGCAGCCACTGCAGGCCGCCATCGATGGGCTGCTCGACGACCAGGGCTGGCGGACGGCGGCCGCCGTCGGCTCGGTGTTCGGCCGCTGGGAACAGATCGTGGGGCACGACCTGGCCGCGCACACGCGGCCGGGCGGATTCAGTGACGGCGAACTGGTGGTGATCGCCGATTCCACCGCCTGGGCGACCCAGGTCCGGTTGCTGGCCGCCACGCTCGTGCGGCGGCTGAACTCCGAACTCGGGAATGGGACCGTGATCAGGGTGAAAGTCACCGGTCCTACCCCACCCCGCCGGAGCGGTCCCTGGCGGGTCCGTGATGGTCGTGGACCACGTGGTGACTACGGCTGAGGCGCAGCGTTCTGCCAGGTAAAATATTGAGTGCGCCCCGGGGCTGAAGGCGGCGGGGGCCTGCGCGGCTGCCCGGCAGCGCAACCCTTTCAGGAGGAGCTTGCTCTTGTCCTACGACGCTCGCTCGATCACGGTCCTCGAGGGCCTGGAGGCGGTTCGCAAGCGTCCCGGTATGTATATCGGATCGACCGGCGAACGAGGTCTTCACCACCTTGTCTACGAGGTGGTCGACAACGCTGTCGATGAGGCACTGGCCGGATTCTGCGACCATATCGATGTCACCCTGCTCGCCGACGGTGGCGTGCGGGTTGTCGACAACGGCCGCGGCATCCCGGTGGACGAGCATCCGGTCGAGAAACGGCCCGCGGTCGAAGTGGTGCTGACCACGCTGCATGCGGGCGGCAAGTTCGACGGCAAATCGTACGCCGTGTCCGGCGGCCTGCACGGCGTCGGCGTGTCGGTGGTGAACGCGCTGTCGGAACGGCTGGAGGTGGAGATCCGCCGGGACGGCTATCTCTGGCGGCAGGCGTACAAGCTGGGCGATCCCGCTGACCGCCTGTCCAGGGGCGAGGCGACCGCCGAGACCGGCACGACGGTCGCCTTCTGGCCGGACAACACCATCTTCGAGACCACCGAGTGGAGCTTCGAGACGCTGTCGCGCCGGCTCCAGGAGATGGCGTTCCTCAACCGGGGCCTGGCGATCGTCCTGGCCGACGAGCGTCCCGGCCATGTCAATGGCGAGCCGCGGGTGGTCACCTACCGCTATGAGGGCGGCATCGCGGACTTCGTGCGCTACCTGAACGCGACCAAGGAACCGGTGCACGGCTCGGTGATCGAGTTCGGCGAGGACGGCGACGGCATCTCGGCCGAGATCGCCATGCAGTGGAACTCCTCATACGCCGAGTCGGTGTACACCTTCGCCAACACGATCAACACCGCCGAGGGCGGCACCCACGAAGAAGGATTCCGTGCCGCGCTCACCACAATCGTGAACCGGTACGCACGCGAGCAGAAGTTGCTGCGCGAGAAGGACGAGAACCTGACCGGGGAAGACGTCCGGGAGGGGCTGGCGGCGATCGTCTCGGTGAAGCTGGCCGACCCGCAGTTCGAGGGGCAGACCAAGACCAAGCTGGGCAACACCGAGGCCAGGTCGTTCGTGCTGAGGGTCTGCAACGACCACCTGCGCGACTGGTTCGACCGGAATCCCGGTGAGGCCAAGGACATCATCACCAAGGCCGCCCAGGCCGCCCGGGCCAGGGTCGCCGCCCGCCAGGCCCGCGACCTCACCCGGCGCAAGGGCCTGCTGGAATCGTCCTCGCTGCCGGGCAAGCTGTCGGACTGCCAGTCGGGTGACCCGGAACGGTGCGAGATCTATGTGGTCGAGGGCGACTCGGCAGGCGGCTCGGCCAAGGGCGGCCGGGACCCGGAATTCCAGGCGATCCTGCCCATCCGGGGCAAGATCCTCAATGTCGAGAAGGCCCGGATCGACCGGGTGCTGAAGAACAACGAGGTCCAGGCGATGATCACCGCCCTGGGCACCGGCATCCATGACGACTTCGATATCGCCAAGCTGCGCTATCACAAGATCATCCTGATGGCGGACGCGGATGTGGACGGGCAGCACATCCGGACCCTGCTGCTCACGCTGCTGTTCCGTTTCATGAAGCCGCTCATCGATGCCGGGCATGTGTACCTGGCCCAGCCCCCGCTGTACAAGCTCAAGTGGGATGGGCGGGGGGCCGAGCCCGAGTACGCCTACTCCGACCGGGAGCGGGACGCGCTGATCGAGGCGGGCATCGCGGTGGGCCGCCGGGACCCGCGGCCCCGCGATGGCGTGCAGCGGTTCAAGGGCCTCGGCGAGATGAACGCCGCTGAGCTGTGGGAGACCACGATGAACCCGGCACGGCGGGTGCTGCTGCAGGTCACACTCGACGACGCCGCCCAGGCCGACGAGTTGTTCAGCGTTCTTATGGGCGAGGACGTGGAGGCGCGCCGCGCCTTCATCCAGCGTAACGCCAAGGACGTCAGGTTCCTCGACATCTGACGCTGGCGCCGGGCGGGCTCACAGGAGACGGGCCCCCGGTGGCAGCAGATTTCCGGCGAGACATGAGAGAGGCCAGAAAGTGACCGACGTGGACTCGGACGCCGCGCCGCCGGGCGGGCACGACCGGACCGAACCGGTCGACATCCAGGTGGAGATGCAGCGCAGCTACATCGATTACGCGATGTCGGTCATCGTCGGCCGCGCCCTGCCCGACGTGCGGGACGGCCTCAAGCCGGTCCACACCCGGATCCTGTGGGCGATGTACGACGGCGGGTACCGGCCCGACCGCGGGTACTTCAAGTGCTCCCGCGTGGTCGGCGACGTCATGGGCCAGTATCACCCGCACGGCGACAGCGCCATCTACGACGCCCTGGTCCGCCTCGCCCAGCCCTGGTCCATGCGGATGCCGCTGGTCGACCCGCAGGGCAACTTCGGCTCGCCAGGCAACGACCCGCCAGCGGCGATGCGGTACACCGAATGCCGCCTCGCCCCGCTGGCCATGGAAATGCTGCGGGACATCGACAAGGAAACGGTCGACACCCGCCCCAACTACGACGGCCGCTCGGCCGAACCGGTTGTGCTGCCCGCCCGGTTCCCCAACCTGCTCGTCAACGGGTCGGAGGGGATCGCGGTCGGCATGGCGACCAAGATCCCGCCGCACAACCTGCGCGAGGTCGCCGCCGGAGTCCAGTGGTACCTGGAGAACTTCGAGGCCGCTGACGAGGATCTGCTGGACGCGCTGATCGAGCGGGTCAAGGGCCCGGACTTCCCCACCAGCGCCCTGATCGTGGGCCGCCGGGGAATCGAGGACGCCTACCGGACCGGGCGGGGCTCGATCACCATGCGGGCCGTGGTCACCGTTGACGAGGATGCCCGTGGCCGCGCCTGCCTGGTCGTCACCGAGCTTCCCTATCAGGTGAACCCGGACAACCTGGCCTCGAAGATCGCCGAACTGGTCCGCGACGGCCGGGTGGGCGGCATCGCCGATGTCCGCGACGAGACCAGTGGACGGACCGGCCAGCGGCTGGTGATCGTCCTCAAGCGGGACGCGGTCGCCAAGGTCGTGCTGAACAACCTGTACAAGCACACCCAGTTGCAGGAGACGTTCGGCGCGAACATGCTCGCGCTGGTCGATGGCGTGCCCCGCACGCTCCGGCTGGACCAGCTGATCCGGCACTGGGTAACCCACCAGATCGACGTCATTGTCCGGCGGACCCGTTACCTGCTGCGCAGGGCGCAGGAGCGGGCGCACATCGTCCGGGCGCTGCTCAAGGCGATCGACCGGATCGACGAGGTGATCGCGCTGATCCGGGCCAGCGAGTCGGCGGCCACGGCGCAGCAGGGCCTGATGGACCTGCTGGAGATCGACGAGGAGCAGGCCCGCGCCATCCTCGACATGCAGCTGCGCAAGCTCGCCGCCCTGGAACGCCAGCAGCTCGTCGATGAGTACGGAGAGCTCATGGCGAAGATCGCCGACTATGAGTCGATCCTCGCCTCACCCGAGCGGCAGCGGCAGATCGTCGGGGAGGAGCTCGGGGAGATCGTCGAGAAGTACGGCGACGACCGGCGGACGCAGATCATCGCCTACGAGGGTGAGGTGTCGGCGGAGGACCTGATCGTCCGCGAGGACGTGGTCGTCACCATCACCCGGGGCGGCTACGCCAAGCGCACCAAGACCGACCTGTACCGGGCGCAGCGGCGTGGCGGCAAGGGCGTGCGCGGGGCGCAGCTGCGGACCGACGACATTGTCGATCACTTCTTCGTCACCACCACCCATCACTGGATCCTGTTCTTCACCAACAAGGGGCGTGTCTACCGCGCGAAGGCCTACGAGCTGCCCGACACCGCCCGCGACGCCCGCGGCCAGCACGTGGCCAACCTGCTGGCCTTCCAGCCGGACGAGCACATCGCCGAAGTGCTGGCACTGCGGGACTACTCGCTCGCGCCCTACCTGGTGCTCGCCACCAAGGGCGGGCTGGTGAAGAAGTCGCGGCTGACCGATTTCGACTCGCCGCGGGCGGGCGGCATCATCGCGATCAATCTCCGCGAGGATGACGAGGTGATCGCCGCGCGCCTGGTGTCGCCGGAACAGGATCTGCTGCTGGTCAGCAAGAAGGCGCAGGCGATCAGGTTCCATGCCAGCGACGAGGTGCTCCGGCCAATGGGTCGCGCCACCTCCGGTGTGATCGGCATGCGGTTCGCCAACGGTGACGAACTACTCGGCATGTACGTGGTCCGGGAGGGCGCGGACGTGCTGGTCGCCACGGGCGGCGGCTACGCCAAGCGCACTCCTGCCGATCAGTACCCGGTCAAGGGCAGGGGCGGCATGGGGGTGCTGACGGCGCGGATCGTCGGTACCCGTGGCGAACTAGTCGGGGCGCTGATGGTTGACCCCGACGACGAGGTCTTCGCGATCACCTCGTCGGGCGGCGTGATCAGGACCGCTGCCTCCGAGGTCAAGTTGTCGGGACGGCAGACGATGGGGGTCCGCCTGATGAATCTCGCCGCAGGCGAGAGCCTGGTGGCGATCGCGCGTAACGCCGAGTCCGCGTCCGCCACTGAGGAGACCGGCCTAGAGGAGACCGGCCCTGACGGGAATGGCGCGGAGGCCGCTGGCCAGGCAAGTGACACAACAGGCACCGTAACGGAAGCAACGGAGTGAGTGTCTGCGGCGTCATATGAGTAGCACATGGTGCTCGAATCCCCTCATAACACCATGGCCGGTATGGTTGGCCAATAACCTCGATGCAAGCCCCCCGAGGAGGACGGCGTGGATCACCGCGTGGAGCCACCATCGTGGCTGCCCGAAGGCGCTGCGCCCGAAGCCGATGACGAGGTGTCCACTAACGGGTTCGCGCCGGGTAGTGCTGGTGGGCAGGAATCTCTGAGCGAGGCGGACAGGCCTGGCCTTGACAGTGCGGACAGTCCCAGTGCCGGCGGATCTGGCGACAGCACCGTCGGCAACGGCGCTGACGTGGGCGAGGACAGTGGCGTTGCCGCGGGCGAGCAGGACCTCGCCGGCCATGACTCACTCGCCGGCACGGATTCCGTCACCAGTGACTCCCCGCTGTCCGCCGGGGGGTTCTCCGTTGCGGGCCAGGAGCCGTCGGCCGGTGAGGCCGACCCGTTCACCTACAGCCAGCAGGCTGGCTCATATGCATACGAGCAGGGCAGTTCGTACGAGTACCAGCAAGAGAGCACGTATCCGGCGGAATATGCGGCGGAGAACGGGTACAACCACGAGGTGACGAGCCAGCCAGCTGGCGAAGAACCGCCGGTCCCTCCCTACCCGGCCGAGGTGCCATCCCAGGCAGCCACTGCGGCTTCCAGCATGCCAACGCTCGCCGCCGCCTACCGGGCGCTGCCCAAGCCCAGGTTCAAGACCAGGCCTGCCACCAAATCCCGGGGCGCTGCCACGTCAGCGCGCCGCGCCAACCTCGTGGTAGCCAGGTTCGAGCCCTGGTCTGTCATGAAGTTCAGCTTCCTGATGTCGCTGGTGGCCTGGGTGGTGCTCTTCGTAGCAGTGGCCCTGCTCTACTACATGCTGTCCGCGCTGGGTGTCTTCGCCGCGATCCAGAAGACGCTGGAGAGCATCACATCCAGCCAGACATCGGCCGGAGTGAACCTGAGTAAGTGGACGTCACCGTCGCGGGTCCTGGGCTACACGATGCTGATCGGGGCGGTGAACATCGTCATCATCACAGCACTGTCCACCGTGGGTGCCATGATCTACAACCTGGTCACGCATCTGGGTGGCGGGGTCGAGGTCACGCTCAAGGAGACCGACTGACCCTGGCCGCCCCGGATGCGGTAATCTTTCCCGTCGGCGCTCTTCGGCGGGGACCGGTCAGTCCATCCCGGAGCGGCAGTCGCAGGGGCCTATAGCTCAGTCGGTTAGAGCGCATCCCTGATAAGGATGAGGTCGATGGTTCAAGTCCATCTAGGCCCACCCAGGTCACGAGCCTGGCTGTAACAGTCACGAGCCGCCTGGCGTGTAACAGGTGAATGGTTCCCCTCGGTGACAGTCGTGACGGACTTCGTGATATGCCGGCTGCCTGCACAGCCACGCAGATTCCGGACTCCTCCCGCGTGATAGGAAACTCGTGATGAGACGCTTCCTTGGGCGTAGGCCTCTCCAGGCACTAGGCACAGCTGTATTGGCGATGGCTGTCGGGCTGGGGGTTGCCGGGGCAGCCCAAGCCGCTGCTACCCCGGCGCAGAAGATGCCCTTGACCAAGACCAATGCTGGCTGCGCTGGCTATACAGGCCCTGCGCCAGGGGCGCAGGGCTTTGGGTTCGCCGTCATCGTCGCACCTGCATCACGAAAGCTGGTGGTGCAGGTGGCGCTCAAGGGCGCGCCCGCCAACACCACCTATGACATCAGGGTGATCCAGGTCCTCCCCGACGCCTCGGACTGCGGCAGCGCTACTGTGTTCGACGGGACTCTCACCACAGACGCTCTGGGGGATGGGAACGCGAACGTCCATGAGGCTGTACTGCCTGGCGCCCACACCGTATGGGTCGACCTCAACAACAAGGCAGATTTCAGCGACTTCTTCACTACGCAGGCGGTGTCCTTCTAAGTCGTCGGCCCGCTTCAGGCGGCCCGAGCCGGCCCCCTCACCGCGCATTCTTCCGCCCGGCCCCGTGTGTCAGTGATGCGTCACGGCGGCGCGGGCACCGGCACCACCCGGTGAGACTTTCCGCGACTTCGGCCACTGGCGCGGGCGCTGGCGCTGGCGGGTCATCACGTCCACGACGGTGATCTGTGAGCGCAGCCAGTCCACCCGGTGGCCGTGCAGGCCGGATATCCCACCCGGCCGCATGCCCACCTGCGTCCCCAGCTCGGCGCAGATGCCGCTTGCCATGACGGCCACGGTAAACCCCGGGAGGTGCACAAAGGCGCAGACGTCCGCCCGTACAGCTGCGTACCGTGCCAGCAGGGTCCTCTTCAGGGTTTGCGTCCCACTCCACCCCATATGGCCGACGGAGTCTTGGCCTCGATCTCGGTGCCGGGCCGCCATTCCTGAACGGGTACCACGCCCGGTTCGATCAGTTCCAGGCCGGCGAAGAAATGGGTGACCTCGGCGTGGCTGCGATAGGTCGATTTCTGGTACATGAGCTGGTTGAGGCGGCCTCTCACCTTCTCCGCCTTCTCTGGCTCAATGTCCGAGGCGATGTGGGACAGGGCCAGGCAGCTGCCCGGCGGCACCGCATCGATCAGTTTGGCGACGATCCCGTATGGGTCGTCATCGTCGCCGATGACGTGCAGGATGGCGATCAGCATGACCGCCACGGGCTGGGAGAAGTGCAGTGTGCGTGCGGCCTGGTCAAGGATCGTCCCGGTGTCGCGCAGGTCGGCGTCGATGTAGTCGGTGGTGGTGCCTTCGGGGGTGTTCAGCAGGGCGCGGGCGTGGGCGAGCACGACCGGGTCGTTGTCCACGTACACGACCCGGCAGCCGGGTGCCGTCGCCTGGGCGACCTCGTGGGTGTTGTTCGCGCTGGGGATGCCAGTGCCAATGTCCAGGAACTGGCGGATCCCTGCTTCCCCGGCCAGGTAGTGCACCACCCGGGCCAGGAACGCCCGGTTGGCCCGCACCGAGGAGACCACCTCGGGATAGGCCTGGATCGCCGCGTCGCCGGCCGCCCGGTCGGCGGCGTAGTTTTCCTTGCCGCCCAGCAAGTAGTCATACATCCGCGCGACGTGCGCCACGCTGGTGTCAAAGGTCGGGTGCTCGTCCTCGCTGGCGGGAATCTGGCCGCTCCCGCCGCCTGTCACGGGTGCTTTTTCGCCTGTCACTGGTGAGCCTTTCTCGCTGCGGGCCGGCAATTTCTCATGTCTGCCGCCATCTGGGCCTGGCTAAGTCTGGGAGCTGATCTCTTTGATGAAGCGCACCGTGCCAGCCGGGGTGAGGGCTTCGGCGCTGAGGCGGTTCATCACTTCCAGGTAGTGGTCCACATCCGCGCGCGCTTCCAGGTACAGGGCGCTGGTGAGCTGCTCGATGTAGACCACGTCGGGCAGGTCCGGCTCCTCGAACCGCAAGATGGTGAACGAGCCGCCCGCCGCTGCGTGACCGCCGTGACCGAACGGCACGACCTGGAGGGTGACCTGGGGCAGCGCGGCAACCTCGGCCAGGCGGTGCAGCTGGCCGCGCATCACTGTGCGGCCGCCCACCGGGCGGCGCAGCACCGCTTCGTCCATGACCGACCACAGCCGGGGCGGATCGGGGCCTGCCAGCAACTCCTGGCGTCTCATGCGCAGGCTCACCCGGCGGTCAATCTCCGTCGCGGGTGCCGCCTTATCGCCAAGTACGGTGACCGCCCGCGCATAATCCTCAGTCTGGAACAGGCCATGCACGAACTGCAGCTCAAAGGTGCGGATAACCGAGGCGGCTGTCTCCAGCCCCAGATATACCTCGAACCAGTCAGGAAGAATGTCGCTGTACCTCGCCCACCAGCCCGGGGTGCTGGCCTGCCGGCCTAGCTCCAGCATCCTGGCCCGCGTCTGCTCGTCGGTGACGCCGTACAGGGTGAGCAGGTCGGCCACATCCCGTTCCTTGAAGCTCACCCGCCCGTTCTCCATACGGCTGATCTTGGACCGGGACGCCCGGATCTCATAGCCCGCCCGGTCGGTCATGATCCCGGCTGCCTCGCGAAAGCGGCGCAACTGGCTGCCCAGCAGCATCCGCAAGACGGTGGCGTCGGCCCGTGGCCCCCCGAACAGACCGTCGGCAGGCTCGGCTCCTGGCTCGACCGTATCCATCCTCGCTCCCAAACTGATCAACGCCAAGCACCCGCTCCCGGTGCGTGCCGCGCGGTAACCGGGCACCGTCTCACGCGCCCGGCATGCGTGCCACAAGTCACCACGGCCAGAAGAGACCGGCGCGCGCCACACGGGCGTCGCGGCGGCCTTTCAGGGCAATCCCAGTCATAGCACGGCCCCGCCGCTCAGGTACAGGTCGCCGCTATTTGCCAAAGCGGCAGATGCGCCCGCAGTGGACATCGCCGGACATCCGCTCGCGGGTTCAGCCTTCACCCTCGGCGGGCCGGGCGGCGTGCCTCTTGCGGCCGAGGACAAAGTAGGCGGCAGGCCCGACGAAGTTGACGAAGGCGAGCCCTGCCCATACCGGCTTGGGGCCCCTGATCTGCTCCCGCGGCCGGCGGCGGATATCGATCAGGGCTGCGGCCAGCAACGCGAACTGTACTGCGACCGACGCCACCAGCATCCGCCGCTGTGCCAGTTGCATATCCGCCCATCGCCGTGTGGCCATCTGCCCTCCCGGACGGTATGCCCTCCCGGACGGGACACTCCGCCGTCCCGGGAGGCCGTCCCAGGAGGTGATACTCACCAGCCTAGACACCCGCAGAGCGGAAGATCCGGGCGGTGTGCTCATGGCCTCAGCATGGCCGCCGCGCCCTGGGTGGCCCGTGTCCGGCCAGGCCAGGGCACTGGTCACGCTCAGTACCATGAAGAGAAGCGCTGACTGCGACTCCCGGTGACGGGCGCTCAATAAGAGAACCCTTAATCGGCTGTCGCCTTCACCGGAGGTAGCAATTACAGTCAGCCTGGGACAGTAGTACCGGCCGGAAGGTGCCTGAAGATGAGTCGCGAGCCGGATGAGACCCTGGAAGTGCTTCGCGGGGTGTGGAGCGCGCAGGGGCAGACCGCCGCGGACCTCGACGAGACTGCTGGCGAGGGAAAGTCCTGCAAGAGGATGGCCAGCGTCGGCTTCAATGAGATGGCCGGCGACAACACTGACCTGCGCACCGCCTGGCGGGCCAGGCTCGAGCGCGAGGGCAAGCTGAACCCCGGGGGCGGCAGCCTCGCCGATCTGGTTCTCGGGTCAGCCGAGCCTGGCCGATAACGGGATGCCGGACCCAACGCGGCGCTCGGCCGGCTACCCGGGGAGCGTCAATGAGCTGACGGACATCTTGCGCCAGGGTGGCTACCTTGCCGACCGGGGCCTGGCCACGGCCCTGTACGTGGCCATGTCCCTGCAGCGCCCCATCCTGCTCGAGGGCGAGGTCGGGGTGGGCAAGACCGAGGTCGCCAAGGTCCTCGCCACGGTCTTCGGCCGCAAGCTGATCCGGCTCCAGTGCTACGAGGGCATTGACACCAACCAGGCGCTGTACGAGTGGGACTATACCCGCCAGATGCTCCAGATCAGGGCACTGTCGGAGCACCAGGTCGTCGCAGAGGAAGCGGTCGACAAGCTGTTCGGCCCGAAGTTCCTGCTGGAGCGGCCACTGCTGGCGGCGGTCCGCGCCGGTGATCAGGCGGTGCTGCTGATCGACGAGGTGGACCGCGCCGACGACGAGTTCGAGGCCTTCCTGCTGGAGGTGCTCTCCGACTTCCAGATCAGCATTCCCGAGGTCGGCACCATCAAGGCGCCGAGCCCTCCGCTGGTGGGACTGAACCCCAAGCGCCCGCGTGACCG
>OFHG01000299.1_pt1 | contig 21008 bp, 17 predicted proteins | sample 1521931 | NCBI WGS metagenome assembly OFHG01 (sample SAMEA2468438, study PRJEB22500) | soil metagenome | biome: Glassland; feature: Farmland; material: Clay | place: Australia | collected 2013-01-31 | depth 0.55 m
GGTTACCTGCCGTGATAAACCTGTCTTCGCTCCTTATCGAACCTGCCTCGTCGTCTTCCCATGGCTTTTGGGTGAATATTTAGCTGATAATTTGCATGATCACATTTATTAAATCAGGAATCAGGTAAACGTTTTTTCTAAGCTTCTTCTCTACAGGAAAGGTGTGTGAGTACTCCCGCCCGTAAGAACGTCCTGGAAGAGCTAATTTCGGTTGAAGCTGAGCCGGCCTGAGGCCGACCGGTTGCATTGGAGGTGCAGGATGGCAGCCCCACGCAATTATGTGGATTATCGCGTTGAACTGCGTAATTACGATCCCGGCAACGACCACTATGAGATAGCGCTTTTCCCACCCCAAAAGCTGGGTGAGCCGGCCCCGGTGCAAGCCGCTTTGGCGATCACCGACATCCAAGAGCCCCTGCGCGACCTGGAGGATAAGGAGATTTATGTAAACAACCTGATTTCTTTAGGCAAGCAATTGATGGATCGCCTGCTGCCGGATGGCCCGCTGCGCGACCACCTGGCCCAGGCGGTGAAGAACCTCTCCCCCGATCAAGGCCTGCGCCTGCGCCTGCAAACCAGCGAACCCTTGCTACAGCAACTGCCCTGGGAATACAGCTATTTGAAGATCCACGAGGGTGAAGAGGATCGCAACCATTTCCTGGTGGTCGACCCGCGCATCTCGTTGGTGCGCCACGTCCCCATGGATGAGCCCCTGCCCGATTTACAGCCGGCCGACCCGCACGTCCTGCACATGCTGGCCGTCTTCGCCAGCCCGGTCTCCACCGATTTCAGGGCCCTGCGCCTGAAGACTGAAAGCGGGGTGTTGGAGCGCGCCCTGGGCGATTTCAATGTGGAGGGCGTCTCCATCAATTGGAAGCCCTTCCTGGAAGACGCCACCCTGGAAGATCTGAATAACGCGCTGCTGAAGAAACCCGACCTGTTCCATTTTTCCGGGCATGGCCAATTCACGCAGCAAGATGACCAGGGCAGCCTGGTTTTGCTCAAGGACAAGCAGGACAAAGCCCCCGATTTCCTGGCAGCGGACGACCTGGCCAGGAAACTGCGCACTGCCGGGGTGCGCCTGGCAGTGCTGGGCGCCTGCGAATCCAGCCGCATCGAGGGTAAGACTCCCTGGACTTCCATTGCCCCGGCCCTGGTGGCGGCTGGCGCAGGCGCGGTGATCGCCATGCAGTACGAAGTGGAAGATGATATGGCGATCTTATTCGACCAGGCATTTTACAGTGCTTTGGCTGCCGGCTTGACGGTGGACGAAGGTGTCAGCGTCGGCCGGCTGTCTGTTTTGGAAAAATCCAGCGACAAGGGGGTGGAATGGGGGGTCCCAACCCTGTATATGCGGGCGGATGGGGTGCTCTTTCCACGGCTGGCCGAGCGCCAGACGAAATTGGGCGGCCAGTTTCGCACTGCCATCCAGCAAATCATCGGTACAATCGATCAGGGCGGCAAGGTAATCGGTCTGGAATTTAAAACCGGGCCGGTGCCCGGCAGCTTTGAGGTGACTCAAAAGGTCGATGTGGTCAAGGACGGCGGTACGCTCATCGGCGGCACGATCGGCGCCTGGCCTCCCCAGGCCGATTCGCCTGACTCGAATGATTGAGCGCCTTTGCCGGATCCTTTAATAGATGCTTTTTTGATGAACTTCGGATCATAGAACACGGAGGAATGTCATGTCCGACCCAACCTACCAGGCAGCATTGGACGATTTCACCCGGCAACTGCGCGGTTTTTACTCCGCTCCGGAAGGTATTGAGGCAGTAGAAGGCACGACACGGGGAGGCGGCACCCAGTTGCCGAGCGATGTGCTGGCCACGCGTGCCGAGAACCTGGTGGATGCCTCTGGCCGCCTGGGAAACCTGACTGCCGGTTACCTGGACGCAGATGAAAGCCACATGCGCGAAGCGGCGGAGATGAAGTTGTTGGCCCAGGCCAATGCCCAGGCACAGGTGGCATTGACCTTGCTGCAGACTGCCATCGATGAATCCCAGGGACGCAGCCTGGGTGTTACCCGCGGAAGCCTCACAGCCGGCAGCCAGCAGGCCATCGACGGGCTCTTGAACATCCTGGAGACGCCTCTGGAACAGGGCCTGCAGCCTTTCATAGAAGAGCGCTCCCTGCGCGGAGCCGCCGTGATCAACCCGGCAATCGCTCGCCAGGGGCTGCAGGACAGCGTGCGCCGCAGCTTGACTAACATCAGCAGTACCGCCAGCCAGGTGAGCGGCCTGGGATTGGAGACCCTTTTCAACCTGGACGATACCCTGCTTATCAAGGGGGTCGCGCTGGTCAGCCAGGACCTGGCAGACTTGATCGACCATGTCGTCAAGGGTTTCAACGCCCTGGTCAGTCGCCTGGCAACGGTAGCGATGCGCCTGCTCTTGCAAGCTTACGACTGGGTGCTGGCATTAATTGGCAAGGACGGCGAACAGGCTGCCCGCCAGAAGGTGCAAGAGTGGGTCGATCAGTTGCGCCAGGGCCACCTCCAGGCCGGTGATGAAAATACACTGGCTTCCAAACTGGTGGAACAGATTTATGCCACCAAGGCCATCAACGATTTGGTGAGCCAATGGCTGGTATCCAGCCAGGCAGACCCTGCGACCATCACTCAAACTGCGGATGCGGTGGATGGTTTGAGCGCCCGTTACATAGTCAAGACCGGCCAGGTCACGAGTTTCTTAAAGGTGGCTTCCCTGGCTCGCTCTTTGCCGCTGCCGGTGGACAAGCTGCCTTATTTGCAGGTGGTCGTGGCTGCGGTGGTACTGGGCCTGTTGGGCTATACCCTGTTTTCCGGCTACGATTACGTGGATAGCAGTTCAGTAAACTTCTTCAACCGTTTTCAGGTGCACATCCCCGACCGGGTGGAGGGCGTCAGTGCCACGGTGCAGAAGACCCTGGCAGCCAAGGTTTGAGCGTCCTTTGAAAAATGGAATTGCAGGCTGACTTCAACGCTTATATCCAGCAAGTTGCATGGGATTTCATGGCGCGCCCCCTGTTGTTTGGCGCGTTCAATCGCTGGTTGCAAGATGCCAGCCTGCCGCGTTTCTGCTGGATCAGCGGAGGTCCGGGCAGCGGTAAGACGTCCATCGCTGCGTGGCTGTGCCAGATTTCGAACGGGGTTGTAGCGCCTCCACAGGGCCAGAGCGGCGTGCGACCCGGTTTTTTTCAGGCTTATTTCTTCTGCTCGGCGCGGGATAGCGCCTGGATCGACCCATTCAGTTTCACTGATACGCTGGCCCAGCAGTTAGCCGCGCTTCCGGCGTATGCTGCAGCCCTGGTTTCCAGCGGCGGCCCGTCCTTCGTCTTGAAAATCGACCAGCAGGTTTCGAGCGTCAGTGGCGGCTCGCAGGTGATTGGCATAGCCGGCCTTTCCCTGGATCTTTCCGGGCTGTCCGCCGAAGATGCATTCAACCGGGCGGTGGTTGCCCCATTACACGATATGCTGGAAAAGGGCTACCAGCGGCCGGTCACAATACTGGTAGATGGGCTGCACGAATCCCTGGCGTATTCGGGCCGGGTGAAGATTGCCGATTTATTGGCTCGACAGGAACACCTGCCCCCACAGGTGCGCTGGGTGGTGACCAGCCTGCCCGATCCGAACCTGGAAAGCCGTTTTCCGGGCGTTTACCGCATCGATCTTTCATCCCCGGACCTTTTGGGGGAGGGCCAGAATCTGGTGAAGGAATATGTGAATTGGCGCCTGGACAACGATCCACAAATCAAGGATCAAGCCGCCCAACTGCCTGCCAAACAGCGCGCCGAACTGGTACACCGGGTGCTCGAAATTGCCGGGGGAAATTTCTTGTACGCCAAAACTTTGTTCGACGCGGTGGCGCGCGGGCAGCGTAAATTGAAGGATCCAGGCGGTTTACCGGATGGTCTGCAAACCCTGTATCGTGATCTGATGGAACGCTCGGTGAGCCTGGGATTGTTGGATTGGCCTCATGATTACGCCCCGATTTTGGGGATTCTTTCTGTCGCCCACGAGAGCCTGTCCGTGGCACAATTGCAGGCCTTCACCGGTCTGGGCGAACGCTGGGTATGGACGGCCCTGGCCGATCTGCAATTATACGTCGAAGAACTGCCGGCTCCGGCCGGGGATTCGCCGATGGCCGGTCGTTGGCGGCTGCATCGCCAGGCGTTGTTCGAGTTTTTAATGAGCCCGCGCCTTCAATTTGGGGAGCAGTCCGTATTGAACCGCTTCTACCTGCCAGCGGAGGAATGGCACGGCCAAATTCTGCGCTATTACCTGGGGCCGGACGGAGGTTGGAGTGACATTGATTGGCGTACGGTCGATGAGTACGCCGTTCGGCACCTGGCGGGCCATGCGGTGGCGGCTGGTTGGTTGGAGGGCATCGACCGCATGTACACGCAGGAATACCTGGCGCGCAAACGCCAGGTTACCGGTTCGGAAATCCCCTTTCTGGAGGAAGCGACGCGCCTGATTATGCCGCGAGTGGATGGCGCCACAGCACTCAATATCGCTTACCAGGTGTTGTACGAGCTGCAACCGAACAGTTTCCGGGCCGTGCGGACTCTGGAGGCCATCGCCAACCTGGCTAAGGATCACCTGGACTTGCAAGCCCGCCTGAAGGCCATGGAGCAAAGACTGGCAAAGCTGGTGTTAATGCTCGTAACCGGAGAAGAGGACGTCGATCGTTGGCGAAAGCTTGCCTGGGGTGTGGCTGCCCGTGATCTGGCCATTTGCTACCTGGCGTGGGGGCTTTCCCACGTGGAAGCGCTGCAAGCTGATTTGCTCAGCGCATTAGACCGGCATGCTGCCGCCAATCAATATGTGCCGGCCTGGTGCGCCGCCGAAGGGTTGCGGGAACTAGGAGCAGGGCGGTGCGACCAGGAGACCCACCAGGCACTGCAAGTGAGCCTGCGCGCCCGCTCGCCCCTCAAGCAGGCAACCGCGCTGTACGTGCTTTCACGCTGGCTGGAGTCCTCGCCAGACCTGGCGGATTGTATTCGGAGAGCTTTAAACCAGCGACGTTCTTACCGGCTGGCTGCCATAGCCGCGGATGGGGTAGGCTTGCTGCCCGGCTTATTAGGGACGGAGGATTCCATCGCTCTGTTGGTGGGTGTGTTACGCCAGCGGACCGAGCCTGGGACACGCATGCGCCTGTACGTCCCTGGGGATCGCTGGAATTACCCCCGGCGGCGGGCGCTGCGTGCCTTGCGCAAAGTGGCTACCACCGATGCCGATCTTCTGGCTGAATTGCAAGCCGCCCAATCTGAGTTGGAGGCGGTCCATCCATCTCCAGCCGGTGAGGCCGATTGGCGCGGGCTATCGCAGGCGTTGGCGGCGGTCATCAGCGAATTTCAAGTGCGCAGAGGCCTGGATGGGAGCAGCTCGTCTTCGCAGACTTGAGAAATGTTGGCACTCCAAAATGAGTAAAAACCTTTGAAACCTAGCAATTTTGCCAGAATTATCGGGCGGCTCTTTGGGCGCAGTGGTTTTACCTGATATAATCCGGTAGTTTAGCGCGTAGTCGATTCGTTGAAATGGTCAACCGACCAGCCGACCTTGCCGGCCGGAAACCAGACGCGGTTCTCAGCAGCAGATGACCTTTCTGAATGGAGATTTTGTTGAGAAAACCTGTTGTAGAATCAGAAGTAATTTTATAATTAGGTTAAGGAATGGCTTACCCGCGTGGTAAGTATATTATTTTGCATGAATAATGATATGGAACAGGTGAGGCATCCCAATAATTCGACCGAATGGCCAGGCGACTGGTTATCTGATGGGGCTCGATTCACAAGGCTGCAAACTCCCTGAAACCTGGAGACCAAGGTGCTAGAACGCGGTGCATTGCTAAATAACCGCTACCGAATTGTGGAAATCCTCGGCCAGGGCGGGATGGGGTCCGTTTACCGTGCTGTGGATGAAAACCTGGGCGTCGAGGTTGCGGTCAAGGATAACCTCTTCACTACCGAGGAATATGCACGCCAGTTTCGCCGGGAGGCGATTATCCTGGCTACTTTGCGACATCCCAACTTGCCACGCGTGACAGACCATTTTGTGATCGAAGGCCAGGGACAATATCTGGTCATGGATTATATCGATGGCGAGGACTTGCGCCAGCGGATGGATCGCCTGGGCACGATTTCAGAAGAAGAAGCCATCGTGATTGGTGCCGCGATCTGCGACGCGTTAACCTACCTGAGCACGCGCAACCCATCTATCGTTCATCGTGATATCAAGCCTGGAAATGTGAAAATAACCCCACAGGGGCAAATCTTCCTGGTGGATTTCGGATTGGCCAAGGTCTTACAAGGGTCGCAAGCCACCACAACCGGTGCGCGTGCCATGACCCCTGGCTATTCGCCGCCCGAGCAATATGGAACCGCTCGCACAGACCATCGTTCCGATCTCTTCTCCTTGGGGGCCACGATTTACGCTGCCCTGGCCGGGTCTATTCCTGAAGATGCCCTGGCTCGCACGATGGATCAGTGCAACCTCACTCCGATCCGCAAGCATAACCCGCGTGTATCCCGGCGCCTGGCAAGCGTAATTGAAAAATCATTAGAAGTTCGCCCAGACGATCGCTACCAGACGGCTGAAGATTTTAAGCAATCGCTGTTGACCGTGCGCAATAACATCCGTCGTAAAACCGGGGAATATACGGTCTCTCCGCCGCCACAGATGATCGAGAAACCGATTTCGCCGGATGGTATCCTGCCTCCCGAGATCGCCAGTGAGGTGGAGGTGGTTAAGCCCTCCGGAAACGGAAGATCACCGCTTCTGGTGAGCTCCGCTTTAGATGAAGCCGATGATTATGTAGAGGCCTTGCCGCAGAAGAGGGCTAGATTGCGTGGCTGCCTGCTGCTGGTTACCCTGGTGGCAGTTCTCTTGCTGAGTGGAGGAGGAGCTGCTTACGCTTTTAATCCCAGGCTTCCGGGCCAGGCACTGGCTATGATGTGGCCGGCTTGGGCCGCCCCCGGTTTCTCGCCCGCTTCCCCGGTGAATACCTTAACACCATCGCCGACCGCCACTCTGGCTCCGACCAATACGCCGACGACAGTTCTACCGCTGGTTGCGATGGGTACCCAGGTCACCTCAACGGCAACTGCGACCCTGGCGCCAACAACTACCGAGGTTCCTACCCAGACACCGATTCCTCAGCCAACGCCCTACGGGGGCGGCAGTGGCCAGATCGCATTCGCTTCAGACGTGAACGGTGTGGTCGAGATTTACGTCATGAATATCGATGGCACCGGTTTAAAGCAGATCACGGATCTCGAAGAAGGCGCCTGCCAGCCAGATTGGTCGCCGGATGGACAGCGCCTGGTATTCATTTCACCTTGCGATGGCAATCAAGAATATTATCCGAATGCTGCCTTGTATATCATCAATGTTGACGGCTCTAACATGAATCCATTATCCAGCACGCCTGGCGGTGATTTTGATCCGAGCTGGTCGCCAGATGGCAACAAAATTGCGTTTACATCGATGCGCAGTGGGGGACGGCCTCAAATCTATGTATTGGATTTGCAGAGCAAAGAGACCAAGCTTCTTTCGAACGAATTTTCACGCGATTGGCAGCCGACCTGGTCGCCGGATGGCAGCAAGATCGCGTTCATCACCAACCGTAAAGGCCCCTATCAAATCTGGATCATGGACGCCGATGGGAATAACCAGCAGCTCTTTTCGCACAGCCTGACTGCTAACGATACACATCCGACGTGGTCGCCGGATGGAAAATTATTGTTATTTACTCAGGTAGAGCTTCAGGGTTATATCCCACACCTGGTGGTCGCGCCACTTGAAGATGGTGGTCTGCGCGAATATATGCTCAATCGCGACCCAATTCCCATGCGCGAGGCGCGTTATTCACCGGACGGCTTTTGGATTGCTTTCGAAAGCTGGCCAAAAGGCGCCAATCACGATATTTACATCATGACGGCGAACGGCGCCGGAAGGCGCGAGCTCACCACCCAGCCAAGGGCGGATTTTGACCCTACCTGGCGTCCGGTTGTCACTTCCAGCGCTCCTTGAAAAACCGGGTTTTGTGAGAAGCGCGTTCAATCAGTTTGCCTGAATTCGGACAGATATTTTTCGTGGTTTGCCCGGCGGGCGATTTTACCACTGCTGGTCTTGATCAACCAATTTTTCCCTACGATTTCGACATAACGCAGCGCGATGTCTGAACCAGCGGTCACCCGCCGGCGGATTTCGTCTGCCAGATGGGCGGCAGCCTGAGGTTCGAGTGAAGAACTGTGTTCAGCCTCCGCTATGAGTATCACCTCTTCGGTGCCTGCCCGCTCGTCGAAAATCCCGAACGCCACCACGCGCCCGGGATGTATGCCTGGAGTCTCGTTTGCCAGGCGTTCCAGGTCCTGCGGATAGATATTTTTCCCGCCTACGATAATCAGGTCTTTCTTGCGTCCAGTGATATACAGCTCACCGTCGGCTAAATAGCCCAGGTCGCCGGTCAGGTACCACCCATCCAGAAAAACTTTCTCAGTCAAGTCCGGGCGATGGTAATAGCCGGTGAGCATACAATCACTTTGCAAGGCAACTTCGCCAATATGCCGTTCGGGTAACTCGGCTCCCTGGGGATCCAGGACGCGCAAGCGTGTATTCTCCAATGGGCGACCGGCTGATACCACTTTTAATGCATGCTCGTTTTCCTGGCAGGCTTCAGCCACCTGGCGAGTGAGCAAGATTTGTGAATCGATATGATCCAAAGACAGCGGCCTGCCAATGCCGCCCTGGCTGACCGCGAAAACGTTCTCTGCCATGGCGTAACAGGTGGTAAGGGCCGCCGGGTCCAACCCATAAGGTTGAAAACGTCGTTGGAACATTTCATGGCTGGTCCAGTGCATTGGCTCCGAGCAGTTGATTACCCCCCGCAAGCTACTCAGATCAACGCCCTGCAGATCTCGATCGCGAATTTTTTGAGCGCAGAAATTGTAGGCAAAGTTCGGCAGCCAGCACAGGGTGCCGCCGTACTGCGTGATGGCTTGCATCAGCCGGTAAGGAGCGCGCACCCAATCAAAGGGCGAAAGCAGCACCAACGGTATGCGTTTCAGAATCGGCATGATGAACCCGGCGATCAGGCCCATATCATGGTAAAGCGGCAGCCAGCTCACGATCACATCGTCCGGGACGAGATGGATGGCGCTGGCATAGGCCTCAAGCTGGTTGAACACTGCCTGGTGGGAAAGCGCGACACCTTTCTGCAAGCCGGTAGTGCCGGATGAATGCTGCAGCAGCAAGATGTCTTGCGTCTGGCGCTGTTGGCCTTGCAGAGAAGCGAAATCGGGGCTCACCACCTTGGCAACCCGGTCACACAGCAGGATGGCAGGCGGCGCCGCGATTTGGCTGGCCTGGCGGACTTCCTCGAGAAATTCGGGGTAGGTGATGACAGCTCCTGGCCGGGTAATTTCAAACAGGGCAGAAAAGGCGGCCCGGTAGGCATCTGGCGCCAACTTTTCGGTGAGGAATGGCATGATGCTGGGAATGGCTCCATGCAATACGGCCCCAAAGAAGGCTTCGACGAGCGCCTCTCCATGCTCCAGGATGAGGATTACCACTTCCCCGGGAGAGATGCCTGCCTGGGCCAGCGCCTGGCTGAAGCCAGCGGCTCCCTGGATCAATTCTGCATAGGTGAGTGTTTTGGTTGGCTGCTTGCTAAAAAGCAGGCGTACGGCGACCTGCCGGGGTATTTCACGATAGGCTTTTTCCAGGTTTTGAAAGACGGTAAGTGTCATGTCCGGGCACGGATCAAGGCGGCCAGCTGCGTCAGCGTATCGAAGGTATCGGCATTGAGCTCGGTGTCGTCAAGATGCACGCCAAAGGTGTCCTCAACGTGCAGGGCGAGATCTACCAGGCTGAAGGAATCGATCAAACCGCGCGATCTGGCGTTTAGGTTGTTTCAGGATTTGTTGGGCAATGTAATGTGAAAGGTTCTGAATGATATCGTCGGTCATAAAGTTCATTCCTGCTTGCTGGGCTCAAGGCTGGGCGGTTGGCGCTGATCTGACTGCTTGCCAGACGGCGTTCAATACCTGCAACGCAGTCAGGTTGCGCACTGCCCAGCCGCTTTTCATGGCCTTGGGATCATCGAAATGGTTGGACCCCCAGGTGAGGTGGACCACATCCGGCTGTAAGCCGTGGTCGGGCAACGGTTGAACCGCCCGCCAGTAGTTCCACAGTGGAATATCGTATTCCTGTGCCAGGCGTGCGATGGTGGCATTGATGCTGCCGTCCCCTTCATCGTTGTCGGCCTTGGTCGCCAGCACCGGAAGGACTCCCTTCTGAATGGAGAATTCAATGATGGCGCGCATCTGGCCCTCGAAGGTGTCCTGGTGCCAGACATCGTTGGTGCCTAAAGTAATCAAGGCAATGCTGGGGCGGTGTATGCGGTATTCGCAAGCCAATGGAGTTTCATCCGCGGCGCATTGGGTGCGGTCAGCCCAGATGGGAGCAAACACCGAAGATGCGTTAAACCCGGCGCGGGCAGCCAGGCTGGTGCGCCCGAATGAGCCCTGGTATTGTTGGATGACTCCTTCCAGATCCGTGTATTCGCCCAGGCTGTAATAACGCGGGCCGCGATCGAAATCGCCCAGGAACCAGGATGGCGTACTGCCGCAGTCGCCTACTTTGGAAAAAGCGTGTGGGTCTTCGCCTGATTCCAGCCCGCGCTGGTAAATTTGCAGGGCAGTAGCGCTGACAGTAGGGATGATGGGCAGATCCTTCCAACCGTCCGGTCCCAGGGTGGGTATGTTTTGGCTTGCGGGCGTGATTTGCTGCGGAACGCTCGACCCCGCCGGGATAGGGAGGTTTGTTTTTGGGGCAGCAATTGGGATGGGAGTACCAGGAGGAGGCTGCGTCCGTATTTGTTGGGCAGTTGGCGTGGCGGTTAGCGCCTTCCCTGGGGCAGATTGGGATATTTGAATGCCCTGGGCGGGCTGGACTAGCGGCGATGCGCCGGCCGCCAGGCCTAATACGATCAAGATGGAAGGGATCAATCGTAAAATCTTCATTGCTCCGTCATTATATCCTTACCAGGTAAAATGGTACGCCTTGCTTGTGTTAGGGTAATTGCATTTCAGCAATTTCCTCCCACATAAGAGGAAAATTGGGGGTAGGCTGGTGGGGCGCAGCCCCACCAGCCTACCCCCAAACCCCCGTTTTGTGGGATTGTGCCTTATGGTTGATTGGCTGTGGTTAATATTCTCTGCGCGACCAACTTTGCAAATTGCGCTTCGCCCTTCGGCGTCATGTGCACAGCACTGTTGGTGAATTCCGAAGCAGGAACCACGTCCCAATCATCCTGATAATTCCATCCTTCTCGCTGGCTTTCCGCCTGCATGATTTGGCGGAAATCATCGTAGGCCCAGCGGGGGTAATAAAAGTTGTAGCGCAAATTGCTGTTTTTCCCCTGGCTGATGAACATCGGCTCGTTGAACAGCAAGACCGGCGTTGACCCCGCCATCTTCAGGCCGGCCCTCAAGATGGGCAGCGCCAGGTCGGATTCCTGCAAATGAGGCGGTTTTAGATCGTGAAAGCTCAGATCGGGCGGGAGATCTGCCATGCGTGGGGTGTAGGTTGCCGGGATATACTGGTCGATGCCGGTCGCCGCCCACATTACACCATAAAGCTGCAAACGTACCAGGTCGGCCAGATCCTTGCGCGATCCCACCAGGGTGCGGTCCCAGAAGGTAGGTCCCAGGAGCTGTGGATCTTGCGGATTCAGCGGCAGTTGGTATTCCCGGATTAATTGGCGCATAGCCTGTGCATTGTGCTGCAAAAGCGGCGGATAAAGCTGCTTATCGTATGGGTAGGATTCGAGGGTGAACGGCCAGACGATCATATCGGGTTGGTAACGCACTGCATAAGAGAGGATCAGTAGGTCTTTGGCCAGCGACATGACCGGGTAGCCCAGGTTGTAAGCGCGCACTCGCCGTCCATCACTCAAGCGATAGTTTCCAGCGTTGATGAAGGCCGCCAGAGTCTGGTCCGGCTGCAACAAGAAGCCCCAGGTGGCGGAATCACCGATCACCAGCACGCGATATTCATCGCCAGGCTTGGGGCCGGCCGCCAGCTCCGTAGAGGCGAACATGGCATCCAACTGGAAGAGGCTCAAGTTATAAGCACGCTGCGGCTCGTCGGCGTAAGGCAAACGTTGTCTTCCGGGAAACAGGTGATTATAAAGCGAAAGACGCCCCAGGGTGGGCAAAGGATTGGCCAGGCCGAAAAGCAGGTCGATGGATAGAAAAAGTATGAGCGCCTTCACCACCACATTGCGGGCGAATAGCACGGGATTGGTTTTTTTAGCGGGGGCGACTTCTGAATTCATGGCAGGGTTTAAGATCTATGCCAGACCGAAAAGCTTGTAGAAAACCTGCAAGGACAAATTGATTTGGGGTAATGCAAACCAGACCCATCCCAGGACTACGTAGTGAAAGGTGAGCAGACCACCTCCCAGGCCAAATAGCGTACGTACGCGAGGGCGTTCGCTAATGGAAGCCAGGCGAGGCCTGGCCCAATCTGACCAGCGGTTGTGCAGAAATAAACCGGCAGCGTGCCATGCGCCCCAGGCAATGAAATTCCACGAGACTCCATGCCACAGCCCGATTAGCAGCATCGTACCCATTTGTCCGGTGAATATAATCATCCAAACGGGCAGCTTTTGCGGCCGGCTGCGCAGCGCGCGCGTCAGTGGAAAGAAGAAATAAGCTCGAAACCACTGCGCCAGGGTGATGTGCCAGCTGTTCCAAAAGCTGGTCAGGTTTTCTTTCAGGTAAGGACGGTCGAAATTTTCCGGCAAGTTGATGCCGAGCAAACGGGCCAGCCCCAAAGCCACATCGGTGTATCCCGAAAAATCGAAGTACAAGCGCAGGGCATAGGCGTACAACAGAACCCAGGTCCAGAGCGGCGTTCGCACCTGCATCGCATTTTGCGGGCTGAGAGCGATCAGCGCCAGACTATCGGCCAGCACGAATTTCTTGAAGACACCCCACAGAATGCGTTCCACGCCAGGGATCACCAAAGACCAATTGGGTGCGGGCAAGCGCCCATTTGTAGATGTGCCTGGCATAGCCTGGCCAGCCTTGTCGAGCTCTTGCTGGAAATGCTGGGAGCGATCGATTGGCCCGGCAGTGATTGCCGGGAAGAACAGGGCGTACGTCACGAAATCGCCCAGGCCATACGCCGGGAGTTTTCCGCCCTGATAATCGCGCAGAACGTGCAATAAACGGAAGGCCAAATAAGAAAAGCCCAACCAGGGCAAATCCAGAGCGGTAGCCAGGTCGACGTCCTGACCGGTGGCGCTGCGTAAGGCTGCACTGGCAGTCTGGCTGAGGGCGGCCGTTTTGAGCACCAAGAACAAAGAGATCAGCAGCACAAATGCGACCAGCGGTAGCAGGCGCAGGCGGGGGAAGATGCGGAGGGGGAGATAGGCCAGGAGAAACCCGCCGGCAACCGCCAATAAAACTGCAGGAAGGTCCGGCGGACGGGTGGGAGTCAGGCAACAAAAGGTGCCGGTATAGCGGGACAAGGCGATAATCAGAACAGGGGCCAGGATCAGCGCTGCAGATGGCCCCCATTCTGAGAGGGATGGACGAGCACGGGCGGCGCAGGTCCAGGCCCAAACCAGGACGGTGAGCAAAATTGAGGCAGTAGGCAGCCAGAAGTCCAGGTTGCGAATGGGCGTAGAGGGTTGCAGCCAATAGAGGGCTACCAGGCTCCCGGAAAGCAGGAAGGCGCCACGCAGGTGGGCCGAGGCGAGCCAGCCGGCCAACAGGGCGGAGACGGCGAATACCAGGATGTGTATGAGGGTCATTTGGCGTGAGTTAGAAGCCCTGGTAGATCCATTGGGGAGCCTGGCTGGTGGTGAGAATGACCAGTGCAATCAGCAGCAAACACAACAATAGCGCGTACAGGTTTTCACGCGAGAAGATGCGCCGGAAGAATTTCATAATAAACGCTTCATTTATATCCACACATGCGCCATTGTCCATCTTCCTGGATGGCTTTATAAGTCCGCTGGCTCAGATCGATCTCCTGATTCTCGCCGTTGTAGTCTGCCATGATTTTGCCGGTGCAGGAAACCAGGGTGTAATCACCATCCTGTCCGCTGACCTGGCAATTGGAGTTTTCAAGGCTGGCAGTCACGGCTGCAAAAGACGCAAGCTCGTTCTCGGCTTCAGCCTCCCAGGCTTTGCAGGACAGGTTGGATAACTGGTTCGTATTTTTAGAAACCAGGGCCTGGTTGTAGGCATCGATGGCAGAGGCCGCGTCGGTCACTTTCCCGGCGCTCGAGCAGGCACTCAGGATGCCCGTGGAAGCCAGCACAAGGATCCAAACCATGCGAATGAATTGCCCCGAATAAGAGCTCATTTTCCAAATCCTGTTCCATTCAAAGGGTAGCCGCGCAATCCGGTGATTGCGCGGCGCGGTATTTTCTTGCGGCGTAATTGTACCAAGAATGTAAATGAGACCCTATGCTATAATCGATGAAAGAAATTTGTTTTCCTTGCCAGCCATGCGGTAACAAGTGCCGAGAGAGGAGAATCGGGATGGAACTTTTACAAATCCTCTTGGGTCTAATCTTGATCACGACTGGGCGGCGCCTGTATTGGTTCTTTGTGGGGGTCATGGGCTTTCTGGTGGGGGTGGCCTATGCGCCGGTGTTTTTTCCGGGACAGAGTGCCAACATGCAGCTTGTGCTGGCCTTGGTGACAGGATTCGTTGGTGCATCGATTGCCTTGTTTTTACAAACCTTGATGGTGGGCCTGGCCGGTTTCGTGGCAGGGGGTTTCATAATAACCCGCATCCTGCAAGCTTTGGCGTTTAATACCAGTGGTTATGGCTGGCTCCCTTTTGTGATCGGGGGGGTTATCGGGGCCGCCTTAGTAGCGATTATTTTCAATTGGGCACTGGTGATTTTGTCATCCCTGGCAGGAGCCGTACTGGTTAGCCAAAGCCTCCCAACCAGCCTGCAAATCCAGGGCTTGATTTTTTTCGTATTGTTGCTGCTTGGAATTGCGGTGCAAGCCGCAACCATGCCGGGGGAAGTACGGGTGCCGGCGGGTAGGTGACCGCCGGCAAGAAATTCACCTTCGTTTTTATTCAATCCATGTAGTGCAATTGCGTGAAAGTGACGCAACCGGCCGGCGATCGGTGTGCCGGTTTTATTTGTCTATCCAAGAGGCTGCTCGGAAAGTCCCACGGTAATGTTGGAGAGAGGCTGACAGATTTTCAACGCGGCTGAAATACAGCCGACCAGATTTCACGGATGAGTGCGCTCGGGGTATGTTCGATAGTATTGTGCTCGACCAGGGTATGCGGGTGATAATCATTGGATAGATGGGTCAAGAGAGGATGACAAATGTCAATTGTCATTTAATGACCCTTTTAGGATAATGGTTTATTGCAGGCCAGTCATTAAACTTTGAATTTGATTTTGGTTGGCGCTGGGCTTGCTGCAAAGTAAGAACTGCCAACAATTTATACAGGAGTAATATTATGACCGCTCAAATCATCGACGGGAAAGCCCTGGCGCAGCAAATACGGGACGAGGTTGCTGAAGATGTTGCCAGGTTGGTTGCAGCGGGTAGGCCGAGACCTGGCCTGGCGACCGTCCTGGTGGGAGAGAATCCCGCGTCGAAAGTTTATGTCAGTTCTAAGCAGAAGGCTTGCGCACAGGTGGGGATCGAATCGTTTGGCTATGACCTTCCTGCCACCACGAGTCAAAAAGAGCTGGAAGAGCTAGTGAGACAGTTAAACGCCGATGCACGGGTTAATGGCATTTTGGTGCAATTACCGCTTCCTACCGGACTGGACGAAGAGCGAGTATTGAATGCCATCCGTATTGAAAAGGATGTGGATGGTTTCAATCCGTTAAATATTGGCCGGTTAGCGCAAAAGGGAAGGGACCCGTTATTTGTGCCATGTACACCGGCTGGCGTAATGGTGATATTGGAGCGCACGGGGGTGAAGCTGGAGGGGGCAAATGCGGTCGTTTTGGGACGGTCCAATATTGTTGGTATGCCGGTAGCTTTGTTGCTGGTGCGCGGCAACGCTACCGTAACCATTTGCCACTCGCGCTCGCGCGATCTTCCGAGTATCGTGGGTGAGGCGGACGTGCTGGTGGCTGCCATTGGCCGTCCAGAGATGGTGCGCGGAGATTGGATCAAGCCGGGTGCGGTGGTGATCGATGTGGGTACCAACCGCGTCGAAGCTCCAGAAAGGCCCAAGGGCTATCGCCTGACTGGCGACGTGTGTTTTGAAGAGGTGAAAGCAGTTGCTGGGGCTATTACCCCGGTTCCAGGCGGTGTTGGCCCGATGACTATTTCAATGCTGCTTAAAAACACGGTGCGGGCAGCGAAACTGGCTGGTTGATAGAAATTTTTTCATTTTCTTTGAAAAAACAGGAGATTAAGGTATAATCGGGTTTCGCTTATGGTCGTACCCGATAAGCCTTGTATTGCGCCCAAAATGGCATGCGGTGGAGGGTTAAATATACCACCGCGTGCTTTAGCGAAAGAACCATGCCCAACGCATGCGCTGGACGCGATTGCTGGACGCAGATGCTGGGTGAATACGATACAGCGACGGCCCTTGAGCCTGGCAAGTGTCTGACGGGCCGCAACTTATTGAATTAGATAGGAAGTACTATGCCAAAACGCACTTATCAACCCAAGATCCGCCGCCGTCTGCGTGTCCATGGTTTCCGTTCCCGCATGCGAACTGCGGATGGGCGTAGGGTCCTTAAAGCTCGTCGCGCCAAAGGGCGCTATCGTTTGACGGTGAGCATGAACAATCACGTCAAGAAAGTCAACTGGAAGAGCTGAGCTGCTCTCAAGAGCTTCCAGGTGCTGGTGCGCTCCTGTTTACCAGTGTGAAGCGCAGATTCCGCCTGACCAGATCAACCGATTTTCAGCGGGTGCGGCGGTTAGGAAGATCATATGCCCACCCGCTTATTGTGTTGATCGCTTATCCAGATCCAGAAGCGGAACTATCTTTATTTGGAGTGGCAGCTGGCCGGTCCCTGGGAAAGGCGGTAAAACGAAATCGAGCCAAGCGCTTGTTGCGGTCTGCTTTGCAGCCTTATCTTTCAAGTATCATTCCAGGTTGGGAGATCGTTCTGATTGCCCGGCGCCCGATTTTGGAGGCAAATTTCCAACAAATCCAGTCTGCTTTAAGGGAATTGCTGCAGCGAGCGCGCCTGGTGACAAGAATTAATGATGGTCAGAGTACGAATGGACAAACCTGAATCGCGTGATTTACCTGTGAAAGGTGTCGTTGAACCCTTACAACTGAATCAACGATCCTCAACCGAGAAGGTTGAACACCACACTCATACTTCTGATGAGGTTGTCGAACCGCGCTTGCGGGATCTTCCATTTACATTGTGGAACATTCCGCGTTTCTTGTTGCTGGCCTTGATACGCCTGTACCAGGCAACCCTATCGCGCACTTTGCCTCCTGATACCTGCCGGTTCTATCCCACTTGCTCGCATTATGGCTACCAGGCTATCTATAAATATGGGGCATTGAAGGGAGGGGTGATGGCGACCTGGAGGGTCCTGCGTTGCAATCCTTTTAACAAAGGGGGGTTCGATCCAGTACCATGAGGGCGATGGATTTACGTCTCATCAATACGGACCTTCTAATACTCTTCTTGAAGATTTGAACATACGAATGAAAACATCACGCCTATTACCTTTTACTTTTCTAGTGATCCTGGCCATTTTTTTGAGTTCTTGCTCCGGAGCAGTTGCCAACACAAGCTGGCCCGGGTTAACCGTCGATACTAAAAACAAAGTTGGTTATGTGTCATATAACCAGCAGGTTTACGCTATCAACCTGGAAAATGGCAGTGAGATTTGGAAATATCCGGCGAAGACCGATTCCAAGCTGACTTTTTTTGCCCCTCCAGTTTTAACCCCGGACGGCCAATTGTTGGCTGCCGGATATGACAACGCCATCCACAGCCTGAACCCTGCCAACGGGCAGGAGAACCAGGGGAACTGGCCCTTCCAGGGAGCGAATGATCGTTATGTATCCAGCCCGCTGGTGGCAGGTGACCGGGTTTATGCCCCCAATTCAAATGGTATATTGTATGGATTGGATTTGACCGGCAAGCTGCTGTGGACCTTTCACACCAATAAGCCTTTGTGGGCCACACCTGCCACAGATGGGAAGGTTATCTACCTGTCTTCTATGGACCATCATGTTTACGCCCTGGATGCGCAATCGGGTAAGTTGATCTGGAAATCGGACGACCTGGGCGGCGCGGTTGTGGGGACCCCCACAATTGGACCTGATGGTACACTTTACGTGGGCTCCTTCGGCCGGCTCATGACTGCGCTTGACCCGCAAAATGGGAAAACCCTTTGGAGTAAGCCTACCGGCGGCTGGGTCTGGGCCGCTCCGGCCCTGGATCAAGGCGCTTTATTTTTCGGCGATTTGAGTGGCGCATTTTATGCCATGAAAGCCGCTGATGGGGCTGTCAGCTGGGAGACCCCGCCGGGTGAGAATGCAGGTAATGCGATCTCCGACCGGTCGGTGGTGATTAGTGACACAGTGTACTACACTTCAGAAAACGGCAGCTTGTTTGCCGCCAGCACAACCGACGGAAATCCTAAGGCAATTATCCAAGTCGATGGTAAACTTTACGCATCACCCCAAGTCATTGGGGACCTCTTCCTGCTCGCCCCAGTGGGCAAAGGGCCATTCTTGATGGCCGTGGATAAAACCGGTGCTGAAAAATGGGTCTACCCCCCAGCAACCAAATAAATCCGGATAGAGATTGAATGGACGTATAAACATATGTGGGATCTGCTGATTATTAATCCAATGACAAACCTTTTGCTGTGGATATATAGCGTGATTGGCGGGTTTGGGATAGCCATCATTATCTTCACCATCCTGATCCGCTTGTTGACCTACCCGCTGACCGCCCAGCAGCTTAAGAGCGCGCAATCGATGCAAGAAATGCAAAAGTCCAAGAAATGGACGGACTTAGCGAAAAAGTATAAAGACGATAAGCAGAAATTGCAGCAAGAACAAATGAAATTGTATCAGGAGATGGGCATCAACCCGTTGGGCTCGTGCCTGCCGACACTGATCCAATTTCCAATCATCATTGGGTTGTACCAGGCCATCATCCTCGCCTTAGCGGTTACCCCGGTGCAGTTGTTGAATTTATCCAGCCACCTTTATCCTTTCGTCAACGCTGCCCGGTTGATTCCGCTGGATAACCAATTCCTTTGGATGAATCTCAGCCAGCCAGAACGATTGATTATTCCCGGACTGAGCTTTGGCATTCCCATTCTGGCCATTATCGTGGTGGTAACCACCTATTTTCAATCGAAGGTGATGACGCCTGCCACGCAGCCCGGTGATCAAGGTGCCCAGATGACTAAAGCCATGAATCTTTACATGCCGCTCCTGATGGGTTACCTGGCACTTACTTTCGCCTCCGGTCTCTCGCTTTACTTCGTAGCTAGCAACTTAGTCTCTATCATCCAATACGCAGCCATGGGCAAGGCTAATTGGCGCAACCTGCTACCGGTTAAGAAAGCGTAAGGTCCCCTATAAATGGCTCTTCGGGATTTTCCATGAAGGGGGGTTTCACCACGGCGATTCCTGAAGAACCCTATAAATTCCACAGGCCGGTGGTTGTGTGAAGGGGTATTGCCATCATTAAATTACTCGAACGGTTAAATTCAAGAGGCAAATATGAGCGAAAATCGAGCTAGTTTGGAAATTATCGCGCCAACCGTCGAAGAGGCAATTGCAAAGGGCCTGGAAGATCTGGGGCTTTCCGAGGAGGCTGTGGATATCGAGGTGTTGGATGAGGGTAGCCGGGGATTGTTTGGATTGGGTTCCAGGCAGGCACGCATCCGGCTGACGATCAAATCTGCAGCAGCGGCTCAAAAAGACGGCGAGCCCCCCAGCCTGGTCAAAGTTCCGGTGCAAAGTACGGAATCATCCACCCTGGAAGAGCCGGCTTTGGAAATGCCACTGCCGGTTGAAATCAAACCGCTATCCGAGGCTCAAAAGAAGGTGGAAGATGATTTCACCTTGCAAGTCGCCCGCGACACGGTGATTGATTTACTGGAAAAGATGAAAATCAATCATGCCGAGGTTACGGCCCGATTCGGTGAGGCGGATGAAGCCCATAGCAAGACACCGGTGCTGGTGGATGTGCACGGCAACGATCTGAGTATCTTGATTGGACCGCGAGCAGAGACATTGAACGCCTTGCAGTACATCGCCAGTCTCATCGTGGGCAAAGAGCTAGGGCATGCTATCCCAATGGTGGTGGACGTGGAAGGCTACCGCAAGCGGCGCGAGCAGCAGATTCGCCAACTGGCACGGCGCGTAGCCGATCAGGCGGTCAAGACCGGCCGCCGGCAGATGTTAGAGCCCATGCCGGCCAACGAGCGGCGTTTGGTGCATATTGAACTGCGCGATAACCCGCAGGTGACCACGCAAAGCGTGGGCGAAGAGCCGCGCCGCAAGGTTACCATTATCCCGGAAAAGTAGCGGCCGTTTTCGAGGATTTTTCTGAAATTTACCTGCGTGGATTGCTTGACCCTTCCAGGGTCGCAGTGGTAAAATCCCGTGGCTCGCCCCCATCGTCTAGGGGACTAGGACGCAGCCCTTTCAAGGCTAAAACCAGGGTTCGAATCCCTGTGGGGTCACTGCGGGGTAGCCAAGCTGGTCAAGGCGCCGGCCTCATAAGCCGGAAATGCGCGGGTTCGAATCCCGTCCCCGCTACGACGGCCACCGCGCCAGGATCGGCCAGACGGCAAAGCGCGGTATCAGTCTCCGGTAGCTCAGCGGCAGAGCGGCTCCTTGTTAAGGAGACTGTCCCTGGTTCGACCCCAGGCCGGAGAGCGCATTACCGCAAAGGTTGCGTAACTCAGCAGGTCAGAGTACCGGGTCGTCACCCCGGAAGCCGCGGGTTCGAGTCCCGTCGTCACCGCGACCGTCGTCACCGCGACCGTCGTCACCATTAGGTCCGCGTAGC
>OFHG01000300.1_pt1 | contig 21002 bp, 25 predicted proteins | sample 1521931 | NCBI WGS metagenome assembly OFHG01 (sample SAMEA2468438, study PRJEB22500) | soil metagenome | biome: Glassland; feature: Farmland; material: Clay | place: Australia | collected 2013-01-31 | depth 0.55 m
GCATCGGCTGGCGGATCGGGCGGGCCTGCGGCGTCGGCTGAAGGCCGGTCTCGGCGGCGAGACGATCCCGGTGCTCGTCGAAGGCGGCCAGCGCCCCGGCCTGGTCGCCGGCGGCAGCGAGGGCGCGGCCTAGCAGCAGCACCGAGGACTCGCGCAGCGGCTCGGCCGCCACCGACTGCCTGGCCCAGCTGGCCGCCTCCGCGGCCGCAGTCGTCCCGGCGCTGTCCAGGGCAGCGGTCGCGGCTCCGTCCAGCGCCTCCAGGTAGGCCGTCCAGAGATGCCGCCGGTCGGCTTGTGCCCAGTCAGCGTAGGTGTCTTCGGGGAGCGGCTCGCCCCGCCAGATGCCGAGTGCCGCGCGGAACGACGCGAGGGCTTCGGCCGGCCGTGAGGCCAGCCTGGCCCGGCCGGCCCGCACCGCGGCGAGGAACGCCTCGGCGTCGATCCAGCACTGGTCGCCGTCGGCCAGGATGTATCCGCCCTGGCCGGTGCGGATCAGCGTCCGGTCACCGAGCGCCCGGCGGATCCGGCTGACCAGGACCTCGATATTCCCCGGGGCATCCGCCGGGGGATCATCCGGCCACAGCGCCTCGGCGATCAGGTCCTTCGGGACCAGCGTCCCGCGCCGCAGCGCCAGCAGCCGCAGCAGTCGGCGGGCCAGCTTGCCGCCGAACTCCCGCAGCGCGATCTCCTGGCCCTCACGGTCCACCGCGAACCGGCCGAGCAGCCTGATCCTGATCGCCGCGCCGCTGCCTGGCGGCTGGCCGCCGCGAGCGCGCACCCCAGACGATCCCCGCGGCACGAGGCGGCTGGCCGGCGGGGAACTGGCCGTCGGCGGGTGCCGGCCGGTGATGACTGTCATGGTGGGTTCACCGGCCAGCCAGGCCGCGCGTGAACCTCCCCAGGCGGCCTTCATCGCACAATGCACTGCCTCCTCGTCCTGCCGGGGCTGCGGACCGGCCGACTTGCGGCTCCGCAGTGATGCTGCCCTGAGGCGCGCCGACAAGGGTGCGGCGCACGGGCACGGCGGCTGGCTCTCAACGTTAGGCCCGGCCGGGCGCCCGTGCCAGTGACCAAGGTCCCATCTCGCGAAGTCGGCAGGGGAGGATGTCATGTCGCGATCACGGTCCCGAGGGCGAGGAGCGCGAGACTGAGCGCGGCGATCGTGGCGCGCAGGACGGCGGCGCCCCGCGCACCCTGGCGCACCTTTGCCGCTAGCTCCAGGCTGCCGGGGTCGCGCAGCGCGTCCTGCCGCAGCACGGTCATCCGCCGGGCCTGCGCCACCCCTGCCGCTGTGGCGGCGACCAGGCCCGCCGCGACCACCGCGCTGCCGCCGGCCGGCCCGTACGCGCGGCCCAGGCCGCGGAAGAACGCCACCCGCTCCGCTGCCCCCAAGGTGGCGTGCGCGACCCTGGCCACCACGAAGACGGCGAGCATACCGCCGATCCAGACGGCCGCCGCGAGAATCAGCACGGCCGCGAGCGAGGCCTCGGCAGGCTGCGGCAGCGCGACCGCCACAGCCGCGCCGGTAGTCACGACGCGGGCTCCAGCGCAGCGTCGACCGTGATCTTCGCCCCGGCGAACAGGCGGGACACCGGGCACAGCTCGCTGGCCTCGCCGGCCACCGCGTCGAATCCAGCCGGGTCCAGCCCTGGGACCCTGGCGGTCACCTCAAGGTGTGACGAGACGATGGTCGGGACGCCGCCGGACTCGTCGAGGATGACGGTGGCGGTAATGGCCAGCCGTTCCGGGACGGCCTTGTGCTCGCCGAGCCGCAGCGCCAGTGCCATCGCGTAGCAGGCGGAGTGCGCCGCGGCGGCCAGTTCCTCCGGGCTGGTCTTCCCGTCCGCGCGGTCGGTCCGGGATGCCCAGGTCACGGCCAGCTCACCCGCCGCGCCGCTGTCCATCCGTATCAGCCCGGTCCCGCTGGCCAGCGGGCCTTCCCACGTGGTCTGTGCCCTCCGTATCGCGATTGCCATAGATGCCTCCTGCCGCGCGAAGTTCGGCTTTGCGGATCAGCTGGCAGCCTGGCGGCGGGTGACCTGCATCCGCCACCGGTCCGGCCCGTCCTGCGTGCTGGTGAACTGGTAGCCACCCGGGCTGAGCTCGCTGATCTCCCGCCACACCGGGTCCAGGTCCATGCCGGCTTGCAGTTCGACCTGCTCGCCGCGGCGCATCCGCAGCAGCCGGTCCACGGCCGCGGCGACCGCCTGGCTTTGGGGGAGCGCGTCCAGGTCGACCGCGGGTCCCTCAGTCAGCGGGTACCACTCGTGCGGGTGCCCGCCGAGCGCGGCGGTGCCCGGTACGCCCCGCGGCGCGCGCTGCGACGTCAGCAGGTTCTCCTCGGCCCGCAGGTGGCGCTCGAGCTGGGCCACGAAGTCCCGGGCGGCCGCGGCGACCTGGGCGGGGGACATCGGCCGTTCTCCGGCGGCTGCACGGGCCAGCAGGTCAGCGGCGGAACGCAGCCGGGCATGGTCCCTGGCCAGCCCTGCCAATTCCCGGGTGGGGACTGCGGGAAACAGCAGTGCCTCCTCCTCAGATGTCTGGCGCAGCACCTCGGCCTGGGCGTAGCCGGCCAGCGACGCCAGTTCGGCGCCGGGCCACCGGCCATGCGCGGCCGCGGTCAGCAGCTCTTCAGCGCGTGCCGTGACCTGCCACAGCAGCAGCATGTGCTCCTCGGCTAGCGTCAGCGGCGGCCGTGCGGTCCGGCCAGCAGATCCCGGTGGCTGCCCGTGCCCTTGCATCATGCTCACCTCAGCCATGACGACCCTCCTCACCTCATTTTCACTAAATCTATAGTAAAAACTAGCCGCGCCTCTTGTCAACAGAAGCCTGCGCCGGAACCGGCCAGTCCGGCGCCCTGGAGACGGCAGTCGGCCCGGGGGGATCGCCGTACGAGGGCGGCGGTCGCGGGCGACGGCTCCCTCACCGGCCGGAGATGCTGGCCCGCCAGCTAAGCGGCGCCAGGCTTGCGGCGACGTTCCGGCGCTTGGCGGAGGGTGGGCCGGATGGTGGCGCGGACCGCCGCAGTCCGCGCCGCCCGGACGCCGTTATTTTTGACGAGTCAACTAGTGTATAAGCGATGGACTTGTGAGCATCGAGGGGCCAGGAGAGGAGCGGTGAGATGACCGTCACGGCGGACAAGGCCGCCCGGACGGCACGGGCCGCGGAAGCGCTCATGGCCCGTCACGCTGACCTGCGGGAGGTGCTCGATCGCTGGGCGGGCGTGCTGGCCGCCGCCGCAGACAGGGGCGGCCCGGTGCGCCCGGCGCGGAACCTGCTGCGCGCCTCCTCGCTGACGAAGTGCTGCCGCATGCCCGGGCCGAGGAGCGCACGCTTTACCGGTCAGCACGGCGTGACCCGGACACCCGGCTGCTGGTGCAAGCACTGATCAGCGAGCACCGGCTCCTCGCATCGCTGACCGGCAGGCTCAGTGAGCCGGCGCAGCCGGCTGCCACCGCGGCGCAGGCCGCGGCGATCAGCGCGTTGTTCGCCAGCCATGTAGCCAAGGAGGATTCCCTGCTGCTTCCGGCGCTGGAGCGTTCGGGAGCTGACCTGGCCGCCCTCCTGGCCCGGGAGCCCCGCCTGGCAGGCGGCCAGTGCGCGGCATGATCCGCCACCTGTTGCCGGACCGCAACCCGCTGCGGCGCACCGCCGACCGGGTCGAGGCGGCCGTCATGGCGGGCCTGCCCGTGGTGTTCCTGGCGGCGGTTCCGCTGGCCGCCCTGGCTGCCGCGGGCTGGGCAGCAACTGACGGCCTGCGCGCCGGGCAAGCCCAGCCACGCTGGCGCCAGGTGCCCGCCGTCCTCCTGCAGGACGCGCCGCAGCCCGCCCACGGGCTGTCCCAGGCGTCGCTGGAGCCCCTGGTGCGGGCACGGTGGACAGACCCCGGCGGGGCGCCGCGGGAGGGTGAGGTCTACGCGCCCGGCGGCGCCAGGGCCGGCACGACCGTCATCGTGTGGACCGACAGGTCGGGCAGGCTGGAACCAGCCCCGCTGGCGCGCGGGGACGTCGCCGCGCTGGCGGCGCTGGCGGCTGCTGCCCTTGCCGCGGCCGCCGCGGCCGCCGTGGCGGTTACCGGATTCCTCGCCCGGCGTGCCCTGGACCGGCGCCGGCTTGCCGCCTGGGACGCCGAGTGGTCACGCACCGGCCCGCAATGGACCGGCCGGCTGTGAGGACTGGGAGCATCCGGCGCGGTGGCCCTCGCTGACCACGGCCCCGCACTCCTGGCACACCAGGCACGCCCAGCAGGCCGGGTCGCCGCCGTCGGCGGCCTCCCCGGATCCGGCCGGGGACTGTGGCTGCGGTGCTGCCCGCAGGGGATCAGCGGGAGGTTCGCCGCGCCCTCGCAGAGGCTGATCGCTGGTCATCGTCTCCTTCTCCTCCATGAACCCGGTCAGCCATGCCTGACCTTGCTTACGCCGAGATCCTCGGCTCGGCCGCTGCCCTGCGCACCGTCAGGCGGCAGCCGGCGCGGCGGGCAGGCCTGACCGTGAGGCGTTCGGTGATCAGGCCGCCGAGACCCTCGGTGAGTCCCTCGGCCAGGCCGAGGTGCAGCCGGCAGATCGTGTCCGGGTCGGCGACGGCCACCTCGGCGAACGGGCAGCGGGCGAGCGTGAACTCGATCTGCGGTCCCCGGTCCGTCCGGGCCGGGCGGAACCCCCGCCGTGATATCTCCTGCTCCAGCAGGTCGGCCGGGTCGCCCGGGCCGGTCATTTCGGCGGCGCGACGGTGCCCTTCCTGCCGTCCGGCTTGCCGCGGGTCCTGACCGCGCCGCACTGCTGCCGACAGCAGGCCGGCCAGCCAGGCGTAGGCGCCGGGGGTGCCCCACTCGCCGGCCGCCTCGGGGTGCAGGCGGTACAGCAGCCGGGGCCGCCCGGGCCGGTCACGGCGCTCGGCCTCCTCGGTCACCAGCCCGGCGTCCTTGAGTATGGCAAGGTGCTGCCGGACGGCGTTGTGGTTCAGCCCGGCGTAGCCGGTGAGCTCGGCCACGGTGACCGGCGCCTGGGCGTCGGCGATGTAGCGGAACAGGCGGTGGCGTGTGGGATCGCCCAGCGCCCTGGCCTGAGGCTGCATGTCCGCAGTCATCGTCGGCAGCCTCCCCGGAGATTCTCTGGCGTCTGGCAAAGTAACGCGCCGGCCGGCGTCCACGTCGCCTGGCGGTGACGATCACATGACGCGGAAGCCGAGCGCCGAGGCAGCGGTGCCGTCCATCATCGACGGGTCCCACGGCGGGTCCCACACGACACGGACGGCGACGGGCAGGCCCTCTCCCGCCGCCCGCCGCACCGCGGCCCTCGCTTCCTCCCGCAGGCTTTCCCAGACCGGGCAGCCCCGCGGGGGCATTGTCATCTCGACCACGAGCACGCCGTCCTCGGCGCGCACGTCGTAGACCAGGCCGAGCGAGACCACATCCAGGTACAGCTCCGGGTCGTAGACCCCGGCGAGGGCGTTCCACGCCGCGCTGACCGGGTCGTCCAGGCGGGGAACGCCCGGCCCAGCGGCGGGCGTGTTCACGGCTCCCGCCGGGAAGGGACCCGCCCGGCGCCGGCACCCCGGGCGGGGGCGGCGGAGCTGAATCCCTGCGAGCCGAGCACCCCCTCCAGCGGGACCGGTTCGAACGGCGCCAGCACGACCAGCTCCTCGCCGTCGGCCAGGGCCGTCACCGCGGCCATGATCGTGTCGAACGGCTCGCCGCCGGCCGCGATGATCGGCCGCGCGTCCACAGTCGCCACGCTGCACCTCCTCCCCGGCCGCCGCCGGGCCGGGCAAATATTTCCAGCAGTCACTAGAAAAATATCATACGGCAGGCACTTACGCCTGGCATGCCCGCAGCCCGGGCCGACGCCAGGGGCCCGGGGAAGGTCCGCCGGGCCGCGCCGGATCGCAGGCTCGTCCAGGGCGTCATCGTTGACCTCCTGGTTCACGCGCTGTGCCTGTCCCGGCCGGCAGTCCCGGGCCGTCCCCCGGTGCTGGGCTGGCCCGCGCCATCCTCGCCGCCCGCGACGTTGCCTGCCCTGCTGGCGGGTGTCCTGCTGTCCGGCGGTCTTGCGCCGACGCCCTCTGCGACGAAATATTTACATAAGAATATGGTTTTAACTAGTATGCTGGAGGAAATGATGGGCAGCGGGCCACGGATCCTGATCGCTGGCGGCGGCTGCGGCGGCATGCACACCGCGCTGCGCCTGGAACGGCTGCTGCGCCCGGGCGAGGCGACGGTGATGGTCGCCGACCCTTGGTCGTACATGACCTACCAGCCGCTGCTCGCCGAGGCGGCGGCCGGCAACCTGGAGCCCCGGCATGTCGTGGTCCCGCTGCGCGGCGTCCTGCGCCGCACCCAGGTCATCAAGGCGGCGGTCAGCTCTCTCGACCACGCGCACCGGGTGGCCCGCCTGACAACCGGCGACGGCGAGGACACGCTAGCCGGCTACGACATGCTGGTGCTGGCGCCGGGATCGATCTCCCGGGTGCTTCCGGTCCCCGGCCTGGCCGAGACCGGGATCGGGTTCAGCACCATCGGCGAGGCCATCCACCTGCGCAACCACGTTCTCGGCCGGCTTGACGCCGCGGCGGCCGCCAGCTCGGCGCAGGCCCGCCGTGCCGCGCTGACGTTCGTGTTCGCCGGCGGCGGCTACGCCGGTGTCGAGGCGCTGGCCGAACTGCAGGACATGGCCTTCGACGCCTGTGCGCGTTATCCCGAGCTCAGCCGCCGGGAGATGCGCTGGATCCTGGTGGAGGCGGCGGACCGGATCCTGCCCGAGGTCAGCCCGGCGATGGCGGACTACACCGCCGCCCTGCTGCGCCGCCGGCACATCGAGGTCCGGCCGCGGACCCGCCTGGTATCCGCCGAAGGCGGCCGGGTACAGCTTGATGACGGTGAGGAGTTCCCCGCCGGGACCCTGGTGTGGACCGCCGGGGTCGCCCCCAGCCCGCTGGCCAGGCAGGCGGGCCTGCCCACGGACGCCACGGGCCGGGTCATCGTCGACGAGTTCCTGGCAGTGCAGGGCGCCGACGGCGCGTGGGCCCTCGGCGACTGCGCCGCCGTCCCTGACCTGGCCGCGGGCGGCGGGGCCGTGTGCGCGCCGACCGCCCAGCACGCCTGGCGGCAGGCCCGCCTCCTGGCCGGCAACATCACCGCGGTGCTGCGCGGCGGCACGCCGCGCCCCTACCGGCACGCCTCCGCCGGGTCGGTGGCCAGCCTGGGCCTGTACCGCGGCGTCGCGGAGGTCTACGGGCTGCGGATGCGCGGCTTCCCCGCCTGGCTGACCCACCGCACCTACCACCTGCTGAAGCTTCCGACGGTGAACCGGCGGCTGCGCGTGGTCTCCGACTGGATGCTGGCGCTGCTGTTCCCGCGCGAGGTCGTCTCCCTCGACGTGCTCGAGCACCCGCGCCGGGACTTCCAGGCCGCACTGCGCGTCATCGCCACCGGGCCGTCGCGCGTGGCGCCATTCCCAGGTCAGGAAGAGAAAGAAGCTGAGCACCATGCTTACCGTCAGTGAGCAGCAAGAGTTGCACCAGATCGAGGAGGAACTGAGGGATACCGACCGCGGGTTCGCGCGGCGGCTGGCCCTGTTCCAGGGCGTGCTGCGCTGGGCCGCACCGGGCCGGCCGGCTTACCTGCTGGCGCTGGCCGTACTGGCGGCGGCGTTGCAGTGGCTCGTCGCGGCAGCGGGGCGGCTGCTGACGGCGTGCGCCGAGGGGGTGGCGCTGATGGAGCCGACGGCCCTGATGGTTCTCGACGGCACGGCCTGGCCGGGCGGGGAGTCCGGGCAGGCGCGGGGTCGCAGTAGCAGCCCGGCGCAAGACCGGCCGCAGTCTGACGGGACGGACCCGCGATGAGCACGCCGGGAAGCACGGACGGCTGGGTCCGCGTGTGCCGCCTGGTCGCGCTTGGCGAGGACGAGCCGGTGCACGTGGATATCGGCCAGTGCCCGGTGTGCCTGGTGCGTGCCGGCGGCGCGCTGTATGCGCTGCGCGACGAGTGCACCCATCAGGCTGTGCCGCTGTCGGAGGGCGAGGTGGCCGGCGGAGCGATCGAGTGCTGGCTGCACGGATCCCGCTTCGACCTGGTGACCGGCCGGGTGCTCTCACCTCCGGCAACCCGGCCGGTCACCGTCTACGGCGTCCGGACCTGCGGCGAGGACGTTTTTGTGCACCTGGGGAAGGGCGAGCGGGACAGCGTGCCGGGCTGAGGCGCGTCCGCCGGGCTCAGCCCGGCGGACGCCCAGGCACCGGTGGGTGGAGGTGATGTGATGGAGCCGCAGGCTGGGGGCGGCACGCCGCTGGCGATGCGGGCGCGCAGGCTATGGCCTGACCGCAATCCGCTGCGGCGGGCTGCCGACCGGGCCGAGTTCGCGGTCGCCGCGCTGCTGCTTGTGGCGTACCTGGCCGGCGTACCTGGCCGGCGTGCCGCTGACCGCGCTGGCCGCGGCCCGGCGGGCGGCGGCATCCGGGCTCCGCACCGAGCGCGCCCAGGCCGGGTGGCACCAGGTGCCGGTCCTGCTGCACGACGCGCCTACGCCGGCCGGCAGCCTGTCCTTCCCGGTGCCGTGGCCGCCGGTGCTGGCGCGGTGGGCCAGCCCGGCCGGGCCTCGCACCGGGCTGGTCGATGTCCGGCCGGGTACCAGGGCTGGCAGCGCCGTGGAGGTCTGGATCGACCGGCCGGGCGGGCTGACCGGGGTGCCCGTCGAGGCCGCCGACGTGGCTCGCCGGGTGCTGGTGGCCGCCCTGGCGGCACCCGTCGCGCTATCGGTCATGCTGCTGGTCCTGTGGGCGTATGCCGGCATCTTCCTGGACTGGCACCGGATGGCTGCCTGGGACGCCGACTGGGCGGTGACCGAGCCGCAGTGGACCGGACGGCCCTAACCGGAGTCAGCGTCGCAGGACATGGAGGCAGTGATGGGGTAGCTGACGTGGCGTTGAGTCAACAGCTCGCGGCCGGGCCGGCGGCCAACGTCGAGGGCTTGGTCCAGGCCGGCGAGCTTGGGCCGGGCCGGACGGGCAGCGCATGGTCGAGGTCGTGCGGCACGTGCACGGCACTGGCTCGGTGAACGGCCTGGCGACCCGGCTGTCCGGGCTGCCCGGCGTGCCCGCGGTGACCGCCGAGGACGCCAACGCGACGGCCGGTTAGCGGCTAATCGTGGCTGGCGGGCTCCCCGGCATCGCCGGCCGCGTGCCGCGCCAGGACGAACAGCAGGTCCGACAGCCGGTTGAGGTAGCGCAGCACCTCGTCGCCGACGGGACGGCCGCCGGCCTGGGCCCGGACCGCGTGGCGCTCGGCGCGGCGGACCACGGCGCGGGCGAGGTCGAGCATCGCGCCGGATCGCGTGGCGCCGGGCACGACGAACACGGGGCGCAGCGGGCGTTCAGCGACCAGGGCGCGGCGCGTTCGCGATCGAGTAGGAGCGGACCACGAGCTGAGCGTCCGGGTCGCCGAGCAGCACGTACTGGCCTGGCTGGTAGCGCAGCCGCGGTTCGGCCGGGCGCAGCAGCAACTCGGCGATCACCGGGGTCCGCTGATGCTTGGCTGCCACCGTGAACTCGGCGTCTTCTGCCATCACCCGGCCTCCCCCACGTAGCCGCGGGCGGCGAGCGCGTCAAGCAGCAGGTGGAAGTACACCAGCCCGGCGTAGGGCTGCCAGCGGCGTGACAGCCTGGCCACCGCGTCATATCCCGCGTCCTCAGCAAGGCCGAAGCGGCGGCGCAGGTTGTTGCGGGCGCCCACATCGTCGCCGGGCAGCACGTGATAGCGGGCCAGGCCGCGCAGCATCACGTACTCGGCGCTCCAGCGGCCGATGCCGGGCAGGCCGAGCAGGATGCCCATCGCCCGGTCGTCGTCGGCGTCGCGCAGCGCCTCCAGGTCCAGCGCCTCGGCTGCCACCTGCCCGGCGACAGAGGTGATGGTGCGGGCTTTTGCTGTGCTGAACCCCAGGGCACGCAGCTCGGTCGGCTCGACATCGGCAAGCTGGGCTGGCGCCGGGAAGCCGTACCGGGTCACCGGTCCGGGTACGGCGGGCCCGAAGCGGCGGGCCAGCCGGCTGAGCAGGTGGATGCCCACATCGAGGGACAGCTGCTGGCAGGCGACGGCGTTGACCACGGCCTCGAACACGGTCGGGAAGCACGGCGGCCGCATCCCGCGGGACCGCGCCGCCAGCGCATTCAGCCGGGCATCACTCGCGGCGACCCGGTAGAACCCGGCAAGGTCCACGGTGAGGCCCAGCGTGCGCTCCAGGACCGGCCCGACCTCGGCTATCGCGGCGCGGCCAGCCGTCCCCGCGGGGCCGCGCAGCTCCGCGATCAGCGACGGCCTGCTGGCGGCGGGGTCCTGGCGGACGGTGACCTCGGCCGACTCGCTGGCCAGGCACAGGACCCGGCGGTGGCAGCCGGCGTCGAAGCGGTCCACCTCGTTGTGCGCCCGGCGCCGCAGCGCCCATACCACGTAATCGAGGCGGAACGGCGAGCTGACGTTGATCACCAGCCGGGCCGTCTGCCCGGCCCGGCGCGCCTGCTCGGCTCCGACAGCAGCCATGCTCATGCCTCTCGTTATTTCCCGAACCTGCGGGGCGGAGCCGCGGTTCGGGCCGTTCCGGTCTCGGGGATAGCCTGCCGGTGACACGAGCAGCAGCAGGCGGTGCCGGCATAGCTGCCCTTGCAGCGGTTGTGCAGGGTGGCCTCGCACCAGCCGGAGACGTAGCGGTGGACGCGGATCTGCGCACGGGACGCAGCCATGGCGCACGACCTTTCCGGGAGAGGTCAGCGCAAGCGGGCGGTGGAAGCGAACGCCGGGACACCGCTCGATGCCGATCGCCCCGGCTACTCCGGCTCGCTGGCCCGGATCGCAGGACCATTTTTCTCAGTCACCTTGTTTCAACAAAATGTTCCTCGCGAGGATTCCGGCACGCGCGGTCCAGGCGCCGCCTGGTCTCTCGGTGGTTGCCAGGCCCCGGTCCGCCAGCTCAGCTATGCCCGCCTTCTAATAATTCTAGGATTTGCTAGATTTATCCTGGGCGTCATGCGTGCGAGGCCGCGCGACGGCGCGCCGCCGGAGATGGGAGGAACGATGACAGCACGACCGCAAACACCCGCGAGGCCGCCCGTGCCGCCGCGCCCTGGGACCGGGGCCTGGCCGGGCCGCCCGCCTGGGGTCCCGGCCGTGGTGCCGCCGCCCGCGGTCCCGCTGAGCTTCCTGGCGGCCGCCGCCTTCGGGCTGGTGGCCTGCGGTGCCGCCCTGATCTGGGCGCGGGGGGCCGCGATGGCCGACCCGACCGCCGATCCTGTGGTCGCGGCGGCCCACTTCGGGATGCTGGCCACGCTGTCCACGGGAGTGCTTGGCGCGCTGCACCAGTTCACCCCGGTGGTGACGCAGCGTCCGCTGCGCTCGGTCGTCCTGGCCTGGGCCACGTTCGCCGCCTGGCTGGGGGCCGCCTGGCTGCTGCCGTCCGGGATCGCCGCGCAGCAGGAACCGGTGGTGGAGGCCGGCGGCGGCCTGGCCGCGATCGCGGTCACCCTGCTGGTCGTGAACCTGTCCGCCCCGCTGAACGCGCGTGGCAAGGGCCACACGATCACCGGCCTGCGGTTTGCAGTGGCCGGGTTCGTGGCCACGGCGTGCTTCGGTGTGACGTACGTGGCCGACCGGCGCGGGAACTGGTTCGACCTTTCCGGCAATGTCGTGCTCGCGCACGCGGTCATCGGCCTGTTCGCCTGGCTCGGGCTGACCTACGTCGCGGTGGCGGAAAAGCTGTGGCCGATGTTCTTCCTGGCCCACGTGCCCGGCCGGCACCGGGCCGGGCGGCTCGCGGTGTGGCTGATCCCCGCCGGGGTGACGCTGCTCTCACCCGGTCTGCTGGCCAGCGTGGCCCCGCTGGCCTGGACCGGGGCCGTCGTCCTCGCCGCGGGACTGGCCGCGCACCTGACGTCGCTCGCCGCGCACGTCCGGCACCGGCGCCGCAAGGGCGGCCTGCACCTGGCGTTCGTCACCACCGCCGCGGGCTTCCTGATCGCCGGGGCCGGGCTCGGGCTCGCCGCGGCCCTGGTCATGCCCCGCGACCACCACGCGGGCATAGCGCTGGCCGCCGCGGCCGTGACCGCGTTCGCCGGCTGGCTGCTGGAGGCCCTGGCCGGGCACGCGCACAAGGTCGTCCCGTTCATCTTGTGGTCGGTGCTGCGCGGTCGCGGCATCGCCACCACCCCCTCAGGCAGTCCGCTGGGGTTCGCCGACCTCTACGACCATCGGCTCGCCGCCGCCACCTACGCGCTGGCCACCGCGGGCATCACCGCGGTGGCCGCCGGGTTCGGCGCCACACAGCCCGCCGCGCTCGCGGCCGGCGGCGGACTGCTCGCCGCGGCCGGGCTCGCCGCAGCGGGGAACCTGTCCGTAACGCCTGCCCTGCTGCTCCGCACGAGTTCCCGGCCCGCTGCCCCGGAGGCGCCGAACCCCCGCGCGGCGGGCTAGTGGTTCAGCGCCGCCTGCTCCGCACGGCGGCGGCAACGTCACGCTGAAGCGAAGAAGATCTGCGCCCGTTGCCCGGTGCGAAGAGCGTGCCTTGTGTTCGCAATGGCCACCAGGCTGGAGTACGGGATCTGGGGCGGGCTGACCGAGGACGAGTGGCGTCAGCTCCGCCGTCGGCGAGTCGCCTGAAGTCAGACGGCGGCCGGTTCCTGCCCCGGTTACGCGGCTGCCTCGCGAGTAGGGCGCTCTGACCGTTCTACGGGAGGCGGGCGGTCCACTCGCCGGACGTGAACTTGGCCCGGGCCAGCTCTCCCGCCGCCCGCAGCTCCGCGGGCGCCAGCCCGCCGTCGGTGAGGCCGTGCCGCCGGCGGAAGCAGCCGGTCATCGCGCCGATGACCTGCTCTCTGGTCAGGCGGGTCTGGCGCCGCAGCGGATCGACCCGCTTGATCGCGCTCGGGATGCCCTTGCCGGACAGCTTCTCCCGGCCGGTGCGCAGCACGCGCGTCAGCTTCTGCGCGTCCATGTCGTAGGCCATCGTCACGTGGTGGAGCACAGCGGACGCCAGCCGCTTCTGCGCGGCGCCGCCGATCTTGCCCTGGCTGGAGGCGATGTCGTTGAGCGGCTGGTACCAGGCGGCCAGGCCCAGATCCCCGGTCAGCGCGGCGATCACCCAGTCGTCAAGAAACGCGTAGGAGTCCGCGAACGACAGGCCCGCGACCAGCGATTCCGGCGCGTACAGCGAGTAGGTGATCGTGTTTTCTGGCTCGATGAACATCGCGCCGCCGCCGCTGATCCGCCGCACGACGGTGATGCCGAGGCGGCGGGCCTGGCCGACATCGACCTCGTTCCGCAGCGACTGGAAGCTGCCGATGACCACGGCGGGTGCCGACCATTCCCAGATCCGCAGCGTCGCGGGGCGGCGCCCGGCCGCGACCTCGCGCAGCAGCACCTCGTCGATCGCCATGTGCAGCGCCGGTTCCTGCGGGCCCTCGTGGACCAGCTGCCAGTCGTGGTCGCGCCAGTCGCTGGCCCCGAGGACGGCGCGGCGGACGGCGACGGCCACCGCACTGGGACAGATCCCGGCGGGCAGCACGCCGCCGCCGAGCGCCGCCTGGATGCCCGCGGTGATCACCGCGGTATCCGCGGTTACCGGGAGCCCGGTCACCGCGGTGCCGATCCGCCCGAGCGCGCCGGCGGCTCCGGGGACGAAGTCGCCGCTGACCTGGACGCGGGCCAGGCGGCCGCCGGTCACCTCGACGTCCGCGGCCACGAGCTTGCCGCCGTGCGGCTGGTACTCACCGTGCATGCTTTCATCCCGGCTGGCGCATTCGCCAGCTCGCTAAGCGGTAGCGCGCCCGATCCGCACCCGCCACGTCCCCGGCCCGGCCTCGATGTAGTCCCAGGTGAACTGCCCGTGGTGCTGCGCCTCGAACTGGTACCGCAGCGGCAGCGGGTCGTGGTCGTTGACCACCACGACCCCGCGTCCCGGCTGGAGCGCCCGGTAGGCGGTGAAGATCGCGTCGTGACGCCGCCAGTGCGGCAGCTGCCGCACGTCCAGGTCTGGCTCCCGGCCGCCGTCCTCGCCGGCCGGTTCCGCACCGCCCGTCTCGCCGGCCCCGGAAGGTGTGACCGCGAGCGGACGCCCGATCCGGACCCGCCACGTCTGCGGCCCGGCCTCGATGTAGTCCCAGGTGAACTGGCCGGGGTGCTCGGCCTCGAACTGGTAGCGCAGCGGCCTGGGGTCGTGGTCGTTGACAAGCACGAAGCCCGCCCCGGGAGTCAGGGCATGATAGGCCGCGAAGATCGTCTCGTGCCGCTGCGCCGGGGCGAGTGCCCGGACATCAAGGTCTGGGTCGGCTGGCTGCTCGCGGCTGCCGCCGTCGTGCTTGGCGGGCGTGAGCACGAGCGAGCCCAGCCGGGTCAGCCGGTGCAGCGCGGTGGTCACTTTGACCGCCAGGTCGGGCCGCGTGTCATGCAGCGCCGCCCAGGCCGAGGCTGCGAGACGGCACGCCCTGTCTGCCTCGCCGGCCCGGGCCAGATGAGCCGTCGCGTCCAGGAGCAGCGACAGCACGGTGGCTTGCGGGTCGCTGGCGGTTGAGTCTCCGGCGGGCGTGGCCTTCCTGGCTTCCTCCATGCTGCGGTGCATCTGGGCCAGCAGCGCCGCGAGGTCCACGTCGTCCCGGCTGGCCAGCGCTGGGAGCAGGATGTCGTTCTCCTTCGCCACGTGGCTGGAGAACAGGGCGGCGATGCCCTCGGCCGCTCTAGCCGCAGCCTGGCCATCCGGCGCGCTGGCCAGCCGTTCGATGGCCGTGGAGAGGCCGCGGTGCTCAGCGATCATCTCGCTGACAGTGCCTGCCAGTTCGCCCCGTGCGGCGGCCTCGTAGATGGTGTGCTCCTCGGCCTCTGCGTGGGGCAGCACCTCACTGGCCAGGTAGGCGACCAGGTCGGCGGCCGCCTGGTCATGCGCGCTGCTCGCCGCTACCGCCCGGGTCAGGGCTGCCACCCGGGCCTTGAGTTGCTCATCGAGCGCCCGGTGATGCGAGAACATGGCCTCGAGGGCCTCGGTCCCGGTGATGATCATGACGGTTGCCTCCTCGCCGGTCCTGGCGCGCCAGCAGGCGTGGTTCCCTGCCCCTCTGTATTTCTACCTAATACTAGACAAAAGAGCGAGGCCGGGAGCGAAAGAAAGGATGTGAGCTTGCCTACACGCTGGGTGCGCCTGGCGCCGCCCGGGCTCACCGCTGCGGGAAACGCGGCGGCGAAAGGCCGCGTCCACGCCCACCGCGGTTGGCGAATGCCAGCGCCTTGAGCACGACGAAGGTGGCCGGTCCGCAGACGGGGATGCGGCGGCGCACGGCTTCTCCCTTCAGCTTGTGGCCGGTCATGTCAGGTTGCCCTGTTCATTGTGGCTGGGTCCGAAGTCCTCTTGACGCAGGCACTTACCCGCGTCCGCGCATGGGAAGAAGTACTCGCGTCGCCCGGTGACGCCGCGGGATGTCCCATGCTGGCTCGCCAACAACGAACCCCTGATGATGGATGTCTGTTACAGCGAGTCATGCCCACTGGCGCGGCAGGCGCGGCGGACTCGGGTGACCTGCAGGGCTAGAGTCACCCAAACCAGCGCCACGATCGTCAGGAGCACGGCGACGGTGGCCTTTCCCACGCTGGCCAGCGGTTTTTGCGGGGCAGGCTGGTAGGCGGAGTGCGCGGTGGTGACGGTGATCGTGGTGTTTGCCGTGGCTGGTCCCGCGGTGGGCCCGCCGGTGTATCTGGCGGCGAACCTCTGCGCGCCGGTGACGGTGGGGTGATAGGTGAGTCGCGCGGCCCCGCCCGTGTTGGTGGTCGCCGATCCCAGTGGGACCAGCTGGCCTTGGGGTCCGAACTCGGTGGTGAATTGCAGGAATTGCACCGTCGCCTTGGCTAGTGGCTGGTGGCCGGGCCCGGTGAGGGTTGCGGTGAGGTGCAGTGCGCCGCCAGTCCCGGTTGCGGTGATATTGATGGCCGCAGGCGGGGGCTTCCGGGTTGCCGCGCCGGCGTGAGTCGCGCTGTGGATGGCGACGATTCCCAGGCCGACCAGGATCAGGAGTACGGCACTGGTCGCGCGGGTGGCGCGGAAGAGGCGATGCGGGCGTCGGCGAATCCGTGTGACGGCGTCGCTCGTGGCCTCTGATCTTCCGGCTGGTTGGCCGGCTCGGGGGCCGTGCCCGGTGCCGGGCTCAGCGTGAGCGCTTTGGGCTTGCTCGATCTCGTCGATGGACAGCAACGGCACGACGCGGAAGAGCAGCATGAGCAGCAGCGGAACCGCGGCCAGGCCGGCGAGGGTGACTGTGACGGAGATCCAGGTGAAGTGGTAGGTGCCGAATGTGCCGGTGACGCGGTTGTAGGTGGCTGGGTCGACGACCATGAGCATGCGTTTGAGCCACATTGCCGGGACGATGAGGGCGGCGGCGGTGACGATGCCGGTGATGTTCCTGGTCCGCGGCAGCGCGACCAGCAGCAGCGGCAGCAGGCCGCCGCCGGCGACGAAGATCCAGAAATAGGCGGCGAAGTGGCCGGTGAGCAGTGCGTGGAATACCGCTGCGGTGTCGGGTTCGCCGACGTACGCGCCGGGGAGGATGTCGGCGAAGGTGAGATATAGGTAGGCGGCAGCGAAGGCGGCCAGGATGAATCCGAGCCGCGTGAAGTGCCGTTCGGTGATGAACGCCTCAAGGTGGTATGCGCGGCGGAAGCCGGCGGCAACGAGGATCACCAAGGCCACGCCGGAGTAGAGCGCGGCAACAACGAAGTAAGGCGCCCAGATGCTTTCGTGCCACCACGGCCGGCTGACGAGGGCGAAGGCCCAGGAGAGCACGGAGTGCACCGATACCGCCAGCGGGATGATCATGATGGAGATGAGGCCGAGGGCGCCGTGCAGGACGCGCCGCTGGCGTGGTGCCCCCACCCAGCCTTGCGAGAGTGCCGCGTACAGGCGGGTCCGGCGGCCCAGCAGCTTGGCGTGCCCGGCGCGCATGATCGCCGTGTCGGGTACCAGGGGCAGGGTGAAAAAGACGATCGAGGCGACCGTGTACGTCGCGACCGCGACGAAGTCCCAGAAGATCGGCGAGGACAGGTTGGGCCGGGTGACCAGCTCCCATATCCGCTCAACGCGGCCTAGGTGCGGAATGACGAACGCGCCGCCGATCAGGACCGTGACCACGGCGGTGCCTTCGGCCAGCCGGGTCCGCGGTGCACGCCACTCGGCGCCCGTCAGCCGCAGGCCCGCTGAGATGACAGCCCCGCCGTAGCTGACACCGATGAACGTGACCAGGTCGGCCTCGTAGATGCTCCAGAACGCTTGGTCGTTGTACCCGGCTGCGCCCAGCCCGAGGCGTAGCTGCACGACCCAGGCGGCTATCCCGGCCAGCAGCACCGCGGTCAGGGCGGCGGCGAGCAGCCAGTAGCCGGGTCCGGGCTTGGTGAACGGGCGCAGCACCACCTCGCGGACGTCGGGTGCGACGGGCTGCTGCGGGAGGGCGGTTTCCTTGATGGTAGTCATGGCTCAGGCTCCAAGGTTCTGGCCGTGGCCGAGGATGTAGTAGACCCGCGGGTTGGTGCCGAGTTCTTCCTTAAACCGCACCGCGTCGTTGTCTTTGAGGAAAGACGACAGCTTGACGGTGGTCCCGAGCCCGTTGACGGCGGCGTCGGTAATCAGGTCGCCGATGTAGAGCACGCCCATGGCACACGACTGGACACAGGCCGGGAGTTCCCCGTGCGGCAGCCGGTCGGCGCAGAAGACGCACTTGCCCACAGTGCCCTTGCGCTGGGGCACCGGCATTTCCGGTGTGGGCGGCGTGGGCATGCGTGTCACCGGAGGCGGGGCTTGCCAGTTGAAGTACCGGGCCTGATACGGGCAGGCCGCCATGCACGTACGGCAGCCGATGCACACGTTCTGGTCGACCAGGACAAGCCCCTCGTCGGTGCGGAACGTGGCACCCACCGGGCAGACGTACATGCATGGCGGGTCTTCGCACATCATGCAGGGCCGCGGCATGTGGAACGTGCCGCCGGCGCTGTCGGTCATAGTTTCGACCTTGATCCAGGTCTGCTCGGCCGACAGCTGATGGCGCTGCTGGCAGCCCATTGTGCACGCCGTGCACCCGTCGCAGTAACGCAAGTCGATGACCATGCACCACGCGTGCCTGGCCTGCGTCGCTGGGGTCGCCGCCTGCGCCTCGTCCCGGTAACTGATCAGCTCGAACGCGCCCGAACTGACAGCAGCGGTCGCGACGCCGATCTTGGCCAGGCCCGCGAAAAGCCTGCGCCGCGTGACGCCCTGGTCCTCGCCGGCGTGCGGGGTAACACCCGGGGGAGCAGCTGCCATCGCCCCCTCCGTGAGCATTGTCCGCTTCACGATGAGCCTTCCTTCCCGCTCACTTTCGGTCCGGCCGGCTGTCGGGCGGCCAGCCGGCGATCAGTTGTCCCCTCATCCAGCCATGCTTCGCCATGGCCCCGCCCCTGCCGTTGGAGCCGCTGCCGCAGGGGTCATCCGCGCTCTTCGCCCGCTGATCCACCGCAGTGCTCGGCTCACCGGTAATCACTTGAATCACTTCCTGTGCCTGGATGAACTCGCCAATCTGGCGCAGCGGTGCGCGGAGGGATCCGCCTGCGGGCTCCCCCAGGGGAGCCCGCGCGAACCGTCGGATCAACCTGCGATCACATTCACGTAGCCGGCCATGAAGCCGTCCTGATCGGAGCCTTTGCCGTTGCGGTCGCTGGTCATCGCCCAGCCACTGTGCTTGGCGTCGCACGGGAACTTGCAGTAGAAACGGAAGACGCCGGTCTTCGGGAACTTCACGGTGAATGTGGTGAGCGAAGGCTGAGTAGCGCTCACGTATGGGGCGATCATCTTGTTGATGCCGAGGGCATCGATCGTGAAGCTGTGAGGCCCTTCATCGTAGTTATAGACCCTGATCGTGTACGTTTGGCCAGCCTTGGCCGTGAATTCGGCGGGGACGAAGGTGTCATGACCTTGGCCGTCCGGCCCGACGATGCCGTACTTGGCCGACAGCTTGCCGCCCAGGACGTCCATCTGGACGACCTGGGCGGAGGCTGCTGCCCGGTGGCTGGCAGCCTGGCTGCCGGTGTTGCTGCCGCTTGCGCAGGCCGCAAGCCCAAACACGCTCAGGCCTGCCGCAGACGTCGCTGCGATGACAGAAAGCTTCTTCACATTCATCGGCTGTCCTTCCCTGGGGCTGTTCATGACCCGATTGTCGGGAGCATGCTTCAATCCGGCATCGGCAGCCGCGCCGAACCAGGCCCGGTATTTCCACCTAAGAGAGCACGGGACCTAAGGCCGTTACGCTCTCTGGTACTTTCGTGCGAATCTGGTTGCCTACCTGGACGCCGGGTCCGCCGGACGGGCCGGGTGAGAAGAAGGCCGACGGCTGAGGGCGGTGGGAGCAAGGTGCGCAACGATCCCGCAGCCACGGACGAGACCAGGCGGATCCGTGTCCTGCTGGTAGACGATCACCCGCTGTTCCGGGCGGGAGTCTCGCATCGGCTCTGTGAGCAGGACCCGGGTCTGGAGATCGTCGGGGAGGCCGAGAACTCGCAGCAGGCGCAGGAGATGGTGGCACGGCTGGCGCCGGATGTGGTCGTGATGGACATCGCCATGCGCGGGGAGAACGGCATCCAGGCCACCCGCGCTATCAAGCGAGTGGCACCGGCGACGGCGGTCATCATGCTGAGCCTCCATGACGACGAGCAGTACATCCAGGCGGCGGTGGAGGCAGGGGCGGCCGGCTACCTCCTGAAGACCGTGCAGGGCCCTGAACTGGCAGCCGCAGTGCGACGCGCCCACAACGGCGATTCGGTCTTGAGCCCTGAAGTTGTCGACATGGTCTTCCGCCGCCTGCTGCCGCGACGGCGCGGCAGGAACGAGCCGACGTGCGGGCAGCACCTGAGCGGGCGGGAGGCCGAGGTGCTGGCGCTGGTTGCACGGGGGGCCGCCAACAAGGAGATCGCCCGGTCCATGGGGCTGAGCGTGCGCACCGTGGAGGCCCACGTGCGGAACATCTTCGCCAAGCTCCAGGTGGGCTCCCGGACGGAGGCGGTGATGCTGGCGGTGAAGGGAGGGATCCTGCGCCTGGAGGAGGGCCAGCTGTCGGGTGGGCCTCGGGAGTGAATCCCAGTGGCGCCTGTTCCGGGACCGGCTGCGCGACCGCCGCTTCTGGATTGTTCAGGCGCTGGTGCTGGGCATCAGCCTGATCCATACGAGCCTTGAGGCAAGCGCCACTCTGTACAATTCCCCTGAGTACCTGCTGCCAATCTCGACCTACTTCATCCCGGTACTGTACGCGGCCCTAACCTTCGGCCTGGAAGGTTCGGTGCCGACCGCACTCTGGTGTGTAGTGCTGTCGGCCCCCAACATCTACCTCTTCCACCACGGAGCGGAGCGGATCGGGGTCGTGGTCCAGCTCACGCTCCTTGTGCTGATGGGTACCGTAGTAGCGCTCAAGGTGGATACCGAGCGGCGCGCGAAGCTTGCAGCGCAGGCCGCCAACCGGCGCCTGGCCGACATCCAGAAATCGCTGGAGAGCTATATCGGAATGGCTCTGACCGCCCAGGAAGAGGAGAGGCACCGGCTCGCCCGGGAGTTGCACGACGAGACCATCCAGGATCTCGCTCTGGTCAAGATAGCGCTGGAAGAAATCCCTCAAGAATCAGGTGAGCGCTCGGTTCAGCTGATCAATGATGCGCTGCAAAGGTGCATCGACGGCATCCGCCGTTTCTGCCGTGCCCTGCGCCCTTCCGTCCTGGACGACCTTGGCCTTGTTCCGGCCCTGGAATGGCTGCTCTGCGATCTTGGCGGCCGAGGCGGGCCGGGCCCCCGGCTGGAGGTGCACGGCGAGCCGATCCGCCTGGAACCTGAGCCCGAGCTGGCGATCTTCCGGATCGCGCAGGAGGCGCTTCACAACGTGGTCAAGCACGCGAGCGCCGCGACCGTGCGGATTCTGCTGGCCCGGGTGGGCGGCGAGGTGCGCCTCTCGATCGCCGACGACGGGATCGGCTTCGA
>OFHG01000301.1_pt1 | contig 20947 bp, 14 predicted proteins | sample 1521931 | NCBI WGS metagenome assembly OFHG01 (sample SAMEA2468438, study PRJEB22500) | soil metagenome | biome: Glassland; feature: Farmland; material: Clay | place: Australia | collected 2013-01-31 | depth 0.55 m
GGGGGGGCGCCGGGTACCGGTGGTCTGGGTTCTTGGCTGGGCCCTTCCTCCCACCGTCATCGTGGCGTCCCTGGGTTCGGCGAGGCGCTCCCGGAGGTGAGGCACGGCGGGCCCGGTGTACGGCGCGGCCGGCGGCCGGGGCCACTCCGGCGGCTCCGGCGTGCCCGCCAGCGCCCACGCCGCCTGGCGCGCGGCGCCCAGCGCCACGTACTCCTCCGGCTGCGGCACGGCAACCGGGACGCCGAAGATCCCCGGTGCCAGCTGGCGGACCGCCTCCGATTTCGCCCCGCCACCGATCAGCAGCACGCTGCGCTGCTCGACACCGTGCCGGGCCAGCAGGCCGGCCGCGTCGGCGAGGGAGGCGAGCACTGCTTCGACGCTGGCCCGGGCCAGGTTCTGCCGGGTGGCGTTGCGGGTGGTCAGGCCGCGCAGCACCCCGCTGGCGTGCGGCCGGTTCGGGGTCCGCTCACCGTCGAGGTAGGGCAGCAGGGTGAGACCGCCCGCGCCAGGCCCGGCCGCCAGCGCGGCCTCCGACAGCCCGGCCAGATCGGTCCCGATCAGCTCGGCCACGGCGGACAGCACCAGGCCCGCGTTGACCGTGCAGACCAGGGGAAGGAACCGCCCGGTCGCGTCGGCGAACCCGGCCACCGCGCCGGAAGGGTCGGCGGAGGGGATGGCGGTGACCGCGTAGGCCGTGCCGGAGGTGCCGATCGAGACGGCCACCTCGCCGGGCGCCAGGCCCAGTCCCAGCGCGGCGCCCATGTTGTCGCCGGTGCCGGGCGCCACCGCCGCCCCCCACGCGGTCTCACCCACGACCTCGGCGGGCCGTGCGACCCTCGGCAGCAGGACGGGGTGACCGAGCGCGGCGGTCACGACGCCGGGCAGCCAGTGCCCGGCGGCGGGCGAGAAGTACCCGGTGCCCGACGCATCTCCCCGGTCGGTGACCAGGTCGATCTCCCGTTCCGGCCCCACACGAGGTCCCAGTTCCGGGTGCCCGGCCGCCGCCTCCCGCTCCCCTCGCCCGCCCCGTACCCGCCAGGTCAGCCAATCGTGGGGCAGCATGACGGCGAAGGTCCGGGCCGCGTGCTGCGGCTCGTGCTCGGCCAGCCAGCGCAGCTTGGTCACCGTGAACGAGGCATTGGGCACGCTGCCGGTCTGGGCCGCCCACCACAGCGGCCCGCCGCGCTCGCGGATCAGCGTCGCCGCGGCGCCGGCCGACCGCATGTCGTTCCAGAGCAGGGCCGGCCTGATCACCTCACCGTCTTCGTCCAGCACCACCATCCCGTGCTGCTGGCCCGCGACCCCGACCGCCGCCGCCTTGTCCAGCAGGCCGTCTCCCGCCTTTGCCAGCGCCGCCCACCAGGCGGCCGGATCACATTCGGTGCCACCGGGATGAGGCGCGCTGCCCTGGCCGACGACGGTGCCGTCCTCCGCCTGGCACAGCAGGATTTTGGTGGACTGTGTCGAGGAATCCACCCCGGCCACAAGCATGTGCGCCCCTCCCATGCCGACGAACTGAACCTACTCCTGCGGCGCGCTCGTCAGCCCAGCAGGCTGTGGGCTATCAGGATGACCGCCGAGGCGGCCGCGGTCAGCAGCACAGCTGCGCGGATCCGGCCCGCGTCCAGGAAACGCCGGAACCGGGCGGCGGCCAGCAGGCCCCCGGCCGCGCAGATCAGGAAGATCAGGCCCACCCCCAGATCACGGGCGGGCAGGTGCCCGGTGGCAGCGAGCGCGGCGACCGCCAGGGAGTTGCCCACGCACAGGAAGAACGACAGGGTCGCGCGTACCCGCGGGCCGTGCTCGGCCTGGTAGAGCAGGGCGACCGGCGGCCCGCCGATGGACGTGGAGGTGCCGGTGGTGCCGGAGACGATGCCAGCGGCCAGCAGCGTCCAGCGGTTACGGGGCAGGGCGGCGCCGAGGCTGCCCAGCGCGATCACACCCAGCACCGCAGCACCGACCAGGATGCCCAGCGCCCGCACTGGGACGACGGTCACCACCCAGATGCCCGCCGCCGTGCCGGCCAGGCGGCCGGCCAGTGCCCAGGACACGCCGGGCCAGTCGGTGTGCCGGGCTTCCCTGGCCAGGATCAGTGCAGGCAGCGCGGCCCCGGCCACCAGCAAGGAGCCGGGCATGAGGGCCGGGTCGAGCAGGGTGACGACCGGCGAGGCGATGATGCCCAGGCCGAGGCCCACCCCGCTCTGCACCAGTCCGCCGATCATGACGGCAAACGCGGCGGCCAGGAGCACGGTTGTGGGGGGCATCTCAGGGGCCGACGTTACCCGGCCGGACGGTTGCCGGTCATGGAGATATCCGGCCGGCCGGGCCCGGCTGCAACCGGGCCCGGCGGCGGCCCGACCCGGGATCTGTCAGACCAGGTTCTTCAGCACGTTCAGGTATGTGGACGCGTATCTCACCGAGGGCTCCATGTAGGTGTTCTCGGTCCACTCGTTCCAGCTGATCAGGCCAAGGAAGTCGGGTGAGGAGGCGGCCGCCGCCCGGTACTCCAGGCGCAGCGTGAGCCCGTTGCCACGGCCCACGATGATGTGGCCCCCGATCATCGTGGCGTCGAAGCCCGGCGCGAACGGGGCGATCCAGATCTCATGCAGCCGGCGCTCGGCCAGGCCCATCAGGGCCAGCCGCAGAGCCCACAGCGGGTTCTTGACCGGGTTGATGGACGACCAGTAGTAGGCGTCCCCGTCGGTGTAGGGGGCCAGTCGGGTCAGCCCGGCCACCGTCGACGCCGAGTTCAGGACCAGGATCTTCGACCGGACTGTCCGCGTCACGCGAGCTATGGCGGACGGCGGGTAGGAGTCGGTCGCGCCCCACACGGTCAGCGGCTTCCCGTGGATCCGGTACCAGGCAGCATCGCCGGCGTAGTGGGTAACGAAATACCTGAAGTCCACGCCCACGCGGGCCGCCGGCAGATGGCCACCGTGCTTGGTCAGGCTCTCGTAGGCCATGACAAGCTTGAAACGACGCCGGTTCGCCGCCTGCTCCAGCAGCGGCACGATCCGCTGGTATGTCGGGTTGTTTTTCCAGCTGACGATGAATCCGCTGATACCTGCCGCCTGAGCCCGCCGCATCTGCCAGTCGATGACAGCCGGGTTGTCGCTGTTGTAGTTCCCGGGGAACGGCTGGAGCGGATGATCTTTCTTATGCACGTGCCAGTAGCCGCCCGTCATCCACATGTAATAATAGGCGAATACCGGCACATGCCCGGTGGTAGTTTTCGGTGGCACCGGCCGGCCTGATGGCGATGCCGATGCGGCCGACGCGGCGAGGGCGATCCCGCTGGCCATGGCGGTGACCAGCAGGATCCGTCTACTCCATGCAGGTGTGAACACGTGTCCTCCCTGGGAAGTCGGTATGCGTTCACGCAGTATTAAAGTGACGCGTGAGCTGGCCGCAGCTGAATCCGCTGAGAAAAGGTTAGACCACGGGGAACAGGCCAGTAATATTCCGGTAATGGCGGCCAGCAATGTCCGGTATCATGCTCTTTCCCGGACCGGCCCCGGCGCCTTGGGATTGACCCGTTGCACGCGTTCACCTTTACCGGAAATGTTGCTCAGGGCGCTGGGCCAACCAGCTTTTTCAGCACCTTGAGGTAGAAATACCTGTATGTCAGCGACGGCTCGACGTACGTGTTCTCCATCCACTCGTTCCAGCTGATCAGGCCCATGATGTCGGGCCCGGATGCGATCGCGGTCGCGAACTCGGTGCGCAGGGTGGCGCCGTTGTCGCGGGGAACGACCCGGTGGCCACCGATGAGCGTCGTGTTGTACCCGGGGGCGAACGGGGCGACCCAGATCTTGTGCGCGCGGTGGGTGGCCGCTCCCATCGCCGCCAGCTTGCCGGGATAGAAGCGGTCCACCGCCGGGTTCACCGAGGACCAGTAGTAGGCGTCCCCGTCGGTCCAGGCGGCGAGCCGGTGGATTTCGGCGACGTTGTTCGCCGAACTGAGCACCAGGATCCGGCGGCGCACCGGCCCGGTGACGCGGGCCACCGCCGCCCGCGAGAACCGCTGCGTGCCGAACCATATGGTCAGCGGCTTGCCGCCGATCCGGTACCACGCCGGGTTCGTGGCGTAGGTAGCCGCGAAGTACCGGAAGCCCTCCGCCACCTGGGCGACTGGGAGCGGCTGCCGGGCGTGGTCCAGCGCCTCGTACAGCATGGCGAGCTTGAGGCCGCCGCGGTTGGCGGCCTGCTCGACCAGCGGGAGGATCTGCCGGTAGCGGGGGGTGTCTTTCCAGCTGACGATGAATCCGGTGATACCTGCGGCCCTGGCCTGCCTGACCTGCCACCGGATCACCGCCGGGTTGTCGCTGTTGTAGTTCCCGGGGAACGGCCGGACCGGATGGTCCAGCTTGTCCCTGGTCCAGTAGTCCCCGTGCATCCATATGTAGTAGTACGCGAAGACGGGCGGCTTCGCGGAGGCGGCCCCCCGCCTGTCCCCCGCCGCCGGGCCGCGCATCTGGCCGGTGCCGGGCGCCCGCAGTGCCAGGGGGTGCGGGCGCGCCGCCACCAGAGCCCCCGGCGCCTGGAGTCCTGCCCGCCCCCACCATGGTCCGGCGGCCGGCGTGGCGCACAGGGTCAGTGCGGCGCCAAAGATCGCCAGCGCCGCGGCGGAGAGCCTGCTCAGTGCGGTCATAGCCGTCCTCGGTTGCTGCTGCCCCTCCGTCACGGGCACGCAGAGCGTGCTCCTGGTAACGGACTGTTAGGTCCAGCCTCGCACGCGGGCAGCCGGGCACTCAGGGCCGGCCGCCCCAGACGTGTGACCGGAAGCTGCATCGCGAGCAGGACCTTCGCCTGCCCGTGCCCGGGTCCTTGCAGGGCTTCGGGCGTGCCAGCCGCCCGGGCATTCTCAGCTCGCCGCCCCGGCTTCGGCCGCGGGCAGGGTTCGCGCCCGCCCGGCCATCAGTCCGGCTGCCAGCTCGCCGCCGAAGACGGCGAGTACCAGCGCGGCCGGGACGGTCCACGCCCCGGTCGCGGTGTGCAGGAGCCCGACTGCCAGCGGGCCGGCCGCGGCTAGCAGGTAACCCGCCCCCTGCGTGAACGCCGACAGTGAGGCGGCCACAACCGGGTCGGGCGCCCGCACCATGGTGAGGTAGACGGCCAGCCCGAGAGCCGCTCCCTGGCCCAGCCCGAGCAGGAGTATCCAGGCGGCCGCGCCGGACAGCGGCGCGAACGCCGAACCGGCGAAGCCCGCCGCGGACACGATCACGGCGAGTGTGACCAGCCAGCGCTGATCCCGCACGCGGTGCGCGAGCACCGGGATGAGCAGGGCCGACCCGGCGCCGCCGAGTTGCATCAGGGCGGCCAGGGTGCCGGCGTGGACGGCGCTTGTGCCCCGGTCACGGAACAGGGTCGGCAGCCAGGAAGCCGATGCGTAATAAGTCAGGCTCTGCAGGCCCATGAAGGTCATGACCTGCCAGGCGAGCCGGTACCGCCACACCTTCACCAGCCGCGCCGGACCCGGCTGGGTTGCGGTGCCGTCGGGCACCGTCCTGAATCGCCACTGCGGCAGCCAGGCCAGCATCGCCGCCAGGGCCGGTGCTGCCCACACCCCCAGTGCCAGCCGGACCGAGCCGCCTGATACCTGGAACAGCGGCACCGCGACCAGCGCGCCGAGGATCGTCCCGGCGGACAAGCTCAGCAGGTAGATCCCGATCAGCCAGCCAGCCTGAGCCGGCTGGCGGCGCTTGACCAGGCTGGGCAGCAGCACGTTCATGAGCGCGATGGCCGCTGCCGCAAGTGCGGTGCCGGGGATCAGCAGCAGGCCAGGCACCGCGCCGCGCAGCAGCAAGCCCACCGCCAGCAGCGCCAGGGCCGCCAGCAGGACACGCTCTTCCCCGAACCGCCGGGACAGGGGTGCCGCAACCCCGGAGAACAGCGCGAAGCAGACCACCGGCGTGGCAGCGAGCAGAGCGAGGGCCGCCGATGACAGATGCAGGGCCGCCGACAGTTCGGGGAACAGCGGCGGCAGGCTGGTGATCGCGGCCCGCAGGTTGAACGCGAGTGCGATGATCCCGGCCACGAACAGGGCGGTGGCCCACCGGCGCCGGGCAGGCGCACCCGCCCCGCCGGCCCCTTCCGCCAGCGGGGCGGAGGGGACGCGGGGTGCGGCAGATTCGGGCATTCCGGGTCACGCTACCGGCAGCCGCACACTCCGTGCGCACCGGCATGCGCTCAACCCCGGGCCCGCAGCGAACGCAGCACATACTGCATGATGCCTCCATGCCGGTAGTACTCGGCTTCGCCCGGGGTGTCGATCCGCACCACGGCGCGGAACTCGCGCCCGTCCGCGGTCACGGTCACTTCGGCCGGCACCGGGCCGGCGTTGATCTCCTCGATCCCGGTGATGTCGAACGTCTCCCGGCCGGTCAGCCCGAGCGAGGCCGCCGACTCCCCCGGCCGGTACTGCAGCGGCAGCACGCCCATGCCGATCAGGTTGGAGCGGTGGATCCGCTCGAACGACTCGGTGAGCACCGCCCGCACGCCGAGCAGCAGCGTGCCCTTGGCCGCCCAGTCCCGCGACGAGCCTGATCCGTACTCCTTGCCACCCAGCACCAGCAACGGGGTGCCTTCGGCCAGGTACTGCCGGGAGGCGTCATAGATGCTCATCTGCCCGCCTTCCGGCAGCTTCACGGTCACCCCGCCCTCGGTGCCCGGCGCCAGCTGGTTGCGCAGCCTGATGTTGGCGAACGTGCCGCGGATCATCACCTCGTGGTTGCCGCGCCGGGACCCGTAGGAGTTGAAGTCACGCCGCTCCACCCCGTGCTCGGTGAGATACCTGCCCGCCGGGCTGTCGGCCTTGATCGCACCGGCCGGCGAGATGTGGTCGGTGGTCACCGAGTCACCCAGCATCGCCAGCACCCGGGCCCCGTGGATGTCGGTGACCGCCGTGGGCTTGTCCGTCATCCCCTCGAAGTACGGGGGGTGCCGGACATAGGTGGAGTCGCCGTCCCAGGTGAACGTGTCGCCCGCGGGGACCTCCAGCGACCGCCAGCGGTCGTCGCCCTCGAACACGTCGGCGTAGTCGCGGGTGAACATCTCGGCCGCGACCGCGTCGCGCACCACCGCGGCGACCTCGGCCACCGACGGCCAGATGTCGCGCAGGTAGACGGGGCTGCCGTCGGCGCGGGAGCCGAGCGGGTCGTTCACCATGTCGATGTCCATCGACCCGGCCAGCGCGTAGGCGACCACCAGCGGCGGGGAGGCGAGGTAGTTCATCTTCACGTCCGGGTTGATCCGGCCCTCGAAGTTCCGGTTGCCCGACAGCACCGACACGACGGCCAGGTCGTTGTCGGCCACCGCCTTGCTGATCGCCTCTGGCAGCGGGCCGGAGTTGCCGATGCAGGTGGTGCAGCCGTAGCCGACCAGGTTGAAGCCGAGCTTCTCCAGGTAGGGCACCAGGCCGGCCCGCTCGTAGTAGTCCATGACCACCTTGGAGCCGGGCGCCAGGGTGGTCTTCACCCACGGCTTGCGGGCGAGGCCGGCCTCGACCGCCTTCTTCGCGAGCAGGGCGGCGCCCACCATGACCGAGGGATTCGAGGTGTTCGTGCATGACGTGATGGCCGCTATGACGACGGAACCGTGATCCACCGACGTCTGCGTTCCGTCTTCCAAAGTGACCTGGGCCGGCGCGGACGCGCGGCCCTGGGGCTCGTCGCCGACCGGATCGGAGGCGGGGAAAGTGCCCCTGAGCCCGTTGTCGAGCCCGGGTGCGGAGACGTAACTGCCGAGCGCGTCACGGAACGCGGTCTTGGCGTCGGCCAGGGCGACCCGGTCCTGCGGGCGCTTGGGGCCGGCCAGGGAGGGGACCACGGTGGACAGGTCGAGGGTCAGTTCCTCGGAGTAGCGCGCGGGCCGGGCGGGGTCATGCCACAGGCCCTGCTCCTTGGCATAGGCCTCGACCAGGGCGACCTGGTCGGAGGAGCGGCCGGTGAGCCGCAGGTAGGTAAGAGTTTCCTCGTCGATCGGGAAGATCGCGCAAGTGGAGCCGAACTCGGGGCTCATGTTGCCGATCGTGGCCCGGTTGGCCAGCGGCACCGCGCTGACGCCCTCACCGTGGAACTCCACGAACTTGCCGACGACACCGTGGTGGCGCAGCAGTTCGGTGATGGTCAGGACCAGGTCGGTGGCGGTGGCGCCCTCGGGCAGTTCGCCGGTCAGCCGGAAGCCGGCCACCCGCGGGATGAGCATGCTGATCGGCTGGCCGAGCATCGCCGCCTCGGCCTCGATGCCGCCGACCCCCCAGCCGAGCACACCAAGGCCGTTCTGCATGGTGGTGTGGGAATCGGTGCCGACGCAGGTGTCGGGGTATGCGCTCAGGCTGATCCCGTCCGCGCCTCCCATCGGCCCGGCGTCCCCGATCATGATCACCCGCGCCAGGTGCTCGATGTTGACCTGGTGCACGATGCCCGTCCCCGGCGGCACCACCCTGAATCCACTGAACGCCTCCTGGCCCCAGCGCAGGAACGCGAAGCGCTCGCGGTTGCGCTGGAACTCAAGATCGACGTTGCGGTCGAACGCGTCCGGGCGCCCGAAGACGTCGGCGACGACCGAGTGATCGATGACGAGTTCGGCCGGGACGAGCGGGTTGATCTTGGCCGGGTCGCCACCGATGGCCTGCATGGCCTCACGCATCGCGGCGAGGTCAACCACGGCCGGCACGCCGGTCAGATCCTGCAAGATCACCCTTCCGGGCGTGAACGCGATCTCGGTGGCGGGCTCCGCCTTCGGGTCCCAGCCGCCGAGGGCGGTCACGTGCTCGGGCGTGACGTTCTGCCCGTCCTCGGCCCGCAGCAGGTTCTCCAGCAGGATCTTCAGGCTGAACGGCAGGTCGCCGGCGCCGGGGATCGCGTCCAGCCGGTGGATCTCGTATCTGTCGCCACCGATCCGCAGTTCGGCGCGGCTCCCGAAGCTGTTCGCCGTCATGGCGTGCTCATCTCCCTGTCTGCATCCCGGCTCTCGGCATCCGGTGTTTCGGCATCCGGTGTTTCGGCATCCCGGTGCTCGGCATCCCGGCGCTCTGGATCCGGCATCCGGAGTCCGGCATCCCGGCTCTTCCAGCATCCTGCCGCAGCGCGCTCCCCCGGCGGACCACACCCCCGCATATGCGGACGCTGTGGGATCCTGGCGCTGGGCGGCCTGACCGAGCCGCCGCTCCCCACCGAGATATCTCGACATCAAGGTACTTACTGCCCACCGTAAGCGGGATATGTCTCGACGTCAAGCTACTCAGGACCTGGTCCGGGTCCTGACCCCACTCGGCCGGTCCCCTGACCCCCACCTGGGCTGTTACCGCCGTGAGGCCCGGCCAGGCCGGCGAGGCCGGCTCAGATCTGGCGGAGGAACTCGGCTGTGACCGAGATCGTGTCGCCCGAGGTGTTCAGCCAGAACCCGTCCACGATCCCGGCCACTGCCCGGTAACTTTTCACGATCGCCGAGACGGGATGACCCCGCAAGGTCGTAAGGCCAGCCCAGAGTGGCTGACCTGCTCGTATCTGCTGCTTGGCACCCTGGACCAGCGAACGGTACGCGGTGGCATTCAGCTGGAGGCCCTGGGCCTGGCACTCAAAGACATCGGCAAGCGCGGCCGCCGCTGGAATGCCGCACGCTAGATATGCGGCGTCCGTGGCCAGGCCGGTGCTCTTCGCGTTGCAGTCCGCGCCGGCAACCCTCATCAGATCCCGTGCCGGGGTCGCGATTACCTGCTGGCCACGAGCATGTGCCACCTGCACGAAGGCAGTCATGAAGGCCTTGGGATGCTGCTTTTCGATGGGTGGTGTGCTGTTCCACCTTTCCGGGTCATAGAGCACCCACTGGGTGGTCGGCGATGCCACCACGTAGTTGCGGAAAGCCCGGAACCCGGTGACCGGGGTCGTGTCCCATCCGGGCGGCGGATTGCCTGCTAGAACGTATGACTCGGGCGTGTTGAAATACTGGCTGGCAAGTGCTGGGTCGAGATCGTTTAACGCGGCGAGTGGGTTCGCGCCAATCATCCAGCTGGTCATCGTCTCCCGTTGCTCCCCCGGGCTTCCGCACAGCCTTCCCTCCGGGCGGCCCGCGCCAGCCCCGGAACGCTGGCTGCCTTACCCATGCTCACCTCATCAGACACGCGCGGGCAACCGGGGAGGTGGCAGTGCCCCGATGACCGCCCCGGCGTATAGCCGCACTTAACGACCATGCATTCTGTGTAGTGTGGCTGGGTCGGCGGTGGATCGGGCGCGAGTAGCGCTGCTTGCCGCCAGTCATGCCGTTGACGACATGTACCAGGGCGCAGTCCCGGCACTGCTGCCGTTCTTCGTCGCCGAGCGCCACTACACGTATGCGGCGGCCACCGGGCTGACGTTCGCGGCGACCGCCATGTCGTCGGTGATCCAGCCGCTCTTCGGCATCCTCACCGACCGGCGCAACCTGCGCTGGCTGGTGCCGGCCGGCCTGACGGTGGCCGGGGTCGGCATCGGGCTGTCCGGCCTGGCGGCCAGCTACCCGCTGACATGGCTGGCGATAGCGCTGTCAGGGGTCGGGGTGGCCGCGTTCCATCCGGAGGCGGCACGGGCTGCCAGATCCGCCAGTGGCGACAGCCAGCAGGCGATGAGCGTCTTCGCGGTCGGCGGCAACGCTGGATTCGCGGTCGGCCCGCTTTTCGCCTCGGCGGTGCTGATCGATACCGGCCTGACCGGGACCGCCTTCCTGGCGGTGCCCGCGCTCATCACCGGCGCGCTGCTGGGCTACGCCCTGACCCGGACGCCACGGACGGCAGCCCCCAGCCTGGCCGACGGCCAGCGGCCCGGCGCCCCTGACGACTGGCGCGGGTTCTCGCTCCTCACCTCGGCGGTCGTTGTCCGGTCCATCTTCTTCTTCGGGCTCTCGTCGCTGCTGGCGCTCTATGTGGGCACCGGTTTGCACGCGGGCAACGCACTCGGCGAGGCGGCCCTGACGACGATGCTGGCAGCGGGCGCGGCAGGCACGATCACCGGCGGGCGGCTCGCTGACCGTTTCGGCAGGCTCCCGGTGATGCGCGTCTCACTCGCGGTCACCTTCGCCGGCCTGCTGGCCATCGCGTTCACCGGGCTGCCCTGGATATTCCTGCCCATCGCGCTCACCGGTTTCGCACTCAACCAGTCATTCAGCCTCACCGTCACCCTCGGCCAGGACTACCTGCCCAGCCGCATCGGCACCGCCTCCGGCGTGACACTGGGCCTGGCCATCAGCATCGGCGGGCTGCTCGCGCCCGCCTTCGGCACCCTCGCCGACGGGACCAGCCTGCATACCGCTCTCACCACCCTGGCCGTGCTGCCGGTGGTGGCGCTCGCGCTGGCGCTGCGACTGCGCGAGCCCCGCTCCCCCGCCCCCGTGCCCGCCACGCCGCCCCCGGGCCCAGTGGCCGGAACCCAGCCGCACCCGTGACCGGTTACGCCAGCGCTGACGTGCCGTGCATGCCCGGCGCCCTGCTGGCGGGCAGCGGCGCCGCGTGGTGGGCCGGCGTCCCTGTCGATTGATCCGTCCTGCTAGCGAGCGACCTCGCCACCGCGGCTGTTCAGCTGGACCAAGCACTGACCTCGGGCGCACACAGCGGCCGAACTCTGTGCGAGTAGTGCGCCCTGCCTGCCGGACAGATCCCGTGATCACGCCAAGAGGCCCGGTAGCCATTGCCCTGTCCAACCTCACCAGGGCCTAGCCACTAGGCCTCCAATTACTTCAACGCCAAGGATCCCTCCCCTATGCCCAGACGCCGCACGACTTGGCCATCTGGAACCACGCCTGCTCACGGATCACCCGAGCCACTCACCGCTGTCATGACCGGCTCGTATCATCGAGCCTGCCCGCAAGGCGCACCTGCCATCCCGGCCTGTACCGATAACCTCTGATGTAAGGGGGGAGCATGAAATCGGGAATCCGGGCGCAAGCCCCTTCCTTCAGGGCGGGGTTAGCCCGGCCCGGCCGTCAGGCCGGGCGCTGCTGCTGCTCGATGTACTGGCGGATGATGCTCAATGGTGCGCCGCCGCAGGAGGCGGCGAAGTAGGACGGGGACCAGAAATGCCCGCGCATGCTGGCCCGGTTCACGCGGCCAGTGAACTCGGCACGGAGCCTGCGCGCGGACACGCCCTTGAGGGAGTTCACCAGCGCGGACACGGCCACCTTCGGCGGGTACTCAACGAGCAGGTGCACGTGATCGGGTTCCCCGTTGAGCTCGCGCAGGTCCGCGCCGAAGTCCGCGCAGACTTTCCGCATCGCGGTCTGGCAGCATCTCAGCATCGCGCCGTCAAGGACACCGCGCCGGTATTTCGTCACGAAGACCAAATGCACGTGGAGCGCGGAAACCACGTGCCTGCCACGGCGGTAATCTCCCGGGATTGTCATAGGCCAATGGCAGGCTCTGGTGCCGTGCAGGTCAGGTACCGGTACCGCATCTACCCGTCGCCAGGGCAAGAGCAGGCCCTGGCGCGGGCGTTCGGCTGCGCCCGGGTGGTGTTCAACGACTGCCTGCGGCTGCGGGATGCCTGCCACGCGGCCGGGGAGAAGATCTCCGACACCGAGGTACAGCGCCGCGTCATCACCCTGGCCAAGCGGACCCCGGACCGGGCATGGCTGGGCGAGGTCGCGTCGGTGGCACTGGTGCAGGCATGCCAGGACGCCCGCCGGGCCTACCGGAACTGGTTCGGCTCCCTGTCCGGCAAGCGGAAGGGCCGCGTGGTGGGACACCCGAAGTTCCGCCGCAAGCACGGCCGCCAGTCCATCCGCCTCACCCGCAACGGATTCGCTCTCCGCAGCCAGCGGCTGTATGTGGCGAAGGTGGGAGAGATGCAGGTCCGCTGGTCCCGGCCGCTGCCGTCCGGGCCTTCATCGGTCACGGTGATCCGGGAGCCGGACGGCCGGTACTACGCCTCGTTCGTGGTGGAGCGGAAGACCGCGCCGCTGCCGGCCTGCGCCCGGGAGATCGGCGTGGACGTGGGCCTGGACCGGCTGGCGGTCACCTCGGACGGTGAGGTCATCGCCAACCCGCGGTTCCTGCGGGTGAAGGAGCGGCGGCTCGCCCGCGCGCAGCATGTGCTCTCGCGCAAGCAGAAAGGCTCCGTGAACCGCCGGAAGGCACGCCAGCGCGTCGCGGTCCTGCACCGCAAGGTGCGGGAGGCCAGGCTCGACCACGCACACAAGACAGCTCTGCGGCTGGTCCGCGACAACCAAGCGGTCTACGCCGAAGACCTGGCCGTTGCCGGGCTCGCCCGGACGCGGCTGGCCAAGTCCGTCCACGACGCCGGGTGGTCTCAGCTCCTGCGGCTCCTGGACGAGAAGGCCCGGCACTACGGCCGCACGTTCCACCGGATCGGCCGGTTCGAGCCCACCAGCCAGGTGTGCTCGGCGTGCGGGGTGAAGGACGGCCCCAAACCGCTCAGCGTCCGCACCTGGGCGTGCGGCGGGTGCGGGGCAGTCCACGACCGGGACGTCAACGCTGCGAAGAACATCTTGGCCGCCGGGCGGGCGGACAGGCTAAACGCCTGTGGAGGCGATGTAAGACCGGGGCTTCCCCCGGCGGTTGCCGGTGAAGCAGGAACCCACCGAGGTGCCGTATGAACGCGGCACGGCAGGGAATCCCCGGCCTTCAGGCCGGGGAGGACGTCAAATCGTTCCAGGCAAGCCTTGACCTGGGCTTGGCAGAGGAACCGGCTGGGCCGGACCCAACGGCGGGTGTGGCGCTTGTCGATGGGCTTCCGCAGCTCGCACAGGTTGGCGAACCAAAGGGTGTTGTCTACACCCGGCCGTGGGTGGTGGACCTGATTCTGGACCTGGCCGGGTACCGTCCCGAGGACGACCTGGCCGCGCACTACGCGGTGGAGCCATCGGTAGGCAATGGTGCGTTCCTGGTCCCGATGGTCCGGCGGCTGATGGCTTCGCTGTCCGCTCACGGACGAGACATCGGTGATGCTCAGCCGGCTCTCCGCGCCTACGAACTGGACCGTGATGCGGCGGTCCGGGCTACCGGGCTCGTAGTGCAGGAACTGCGTCAGCACGGCATCGGTAAGACGCAAGCCCAGGACCTTGCGCAAGGCTGGGTGGGCGTCGGCGACTATCTTCTGGCATCGCCTCATGACCGCCGGCTGACCTGGTCGTGGGCAATCCCCCGTACATCCGGTACGACGACCTTCCCGCCAAGGCCCTAGCGGCATACCGGCGTCTCTACCCGGCCATGGTGGGCCGCTGTGACATCTACGTGGGATTCATAGAGGCAGGGCTCCGGCAGCTGAAGACCGGAGGAATCCTGGCCTTCATCTGCGCGGACCGCTGGATGCGGTCGGCCTACGGCGCCGAACTGCGGCGCATGATCTCGGCCGCATTCGGAGTCGAGGCCGTCATCGAGATGCATGACGCGGCCGCATTCGAAGACGAGGTTGCGGCCTATCCGGCGGTGATCGTCATCCGCCGGGCTGGGCAAGGACAGGCGCTCGTTGCGAGCGCAGGCCCTGGCGCAGGAACGCCCATGGCCGGGATCACTCTGGCAGACGCAGTGTCCGGGCTGGCCCGTGGCCAGGTGACCGAGGTTCCGGGTTTCACCGCCACGACCGTGGGCCGATGGTTTCGGGGCACGAGTCCGTGGCCCGCGCTGGAACCTCGCAAGCTGCCTTTGCTCCAGGGCCTTGAGGAGCGCTTCGCCCCCCTCGAAGACGAGAACACAGGCACGAAGATCGGCATCGGTGTCGCCACAGGCGCCGACCGGGTGTTCATCACCACCGACGCCGACCTCGTGGAGTCCGACCGGCTCCTGCCGCTGGCTATGTCAGCCGACACCCGGCAAGGCACCCTGCAATGGTCCGGGCACTACCTGGTGGACCCGTGGGCCAGAGGGGGAGGCCTGGTCGACCTGGCCACCTACCCACAGTTGCGCCGCTATCTGGAGCGCCATAAGAACGAACTCCAGCGCCGCAACATCGCCCAGCGCATCCCCCGGGACTGGTACCGCACCATCGACCGCGTCCACCACGAGCTCAGCCAGCAGCCCAAGCTCTACTTTCCCGATATGAAACTCGTCAGCAACCCGGTCGTCGACCGCGGCGGGACCTACCCTCACCACAACCTCTACTACCTGACTTCCAAGGGCTGGGACCTAGGAGCTTGCAGTCCTCCGATCGACAAAATGTTGTCTATGCGGCGGCAGTGACCGTTTCGATGCCGACGTGGTGGAACAGGGTCTGCATGCCGATGCGCAGAGTCTCATAGTCGCGGTCGACGGCGGTCCAGATCTTGGGTTTCCGGCCCATGCGGGGGCTGCGGACCCCGGCGAGGATCGGCGCGATGACGTGGTCGCGGAGGGTGAGCAGGGCGCTGATGGTGCGGGCGGCGTGTGGCGGGACGTGGTAGCGGCGGGTCCTGCTGGGTTTGTCGATGAGCTGCTTGCCGCGGAGTTTGCGCAGGTCGTATGCGGCCTGCCGGGTGGTGTAGCCGGCCTGGCCGGTGATCTGGCGGACCTTGGCGGCGTGCTCGGCGACGGTGAACCCGCCAGGTGCCGGGGCCAGGGCGAGCGCTGCGGCCAGGGCAGCGCGGATCCTGGGCTTGTTCAGGTCCACGCCGGCGGTCCTGCGTGGCCCGGTCTGGGCGGGCAGCGGCAGCTCATCGAGCACCCCGTCGGGCAAGAAGCCGATGTCGGCGCAATCCAGGGCGGTGGCGAACCGGTCGGCCATCCCGGCTAGCCGGGTGATGATCTCGGCGAAGTTTTCCAGGCTGCGGCGGCAGCGCAGTTCTTTGGTGTTGTGCACGGTGGCCTCAAAACGCAGCACGTGCTCGCCCTTGGTATAGGCCTTCACCTGGAGCATCCCGAAGGTGATCCGGAACCAGGCCAGCCCGTACCGTGGTTTCTCGATCACGATCTCCTGCACCGGCGGGCCGGCCTTGCGGGTGTGGTGCGGTCGTGTCTTGAGGCCGAAGATGGTGCGTATCGCCGGGATGTCCAGCCGGGAGCGGGTGCGGTCCAGCACCCGGTCAAACAGGTCCTCCATCTGCGCGCCGGATTCAAACAGCAGGTTGCGGCTGTATTCGGCCTGGTAGACCGAATAGCCGTAGCAGAACCCGCTGCGCTCCTGCTCGGCCAGATCCAGGCCGAAGCACAAGCAGGCGCTATAGATCCACTGGTCGCAGACCTGGCCCAGGCGCCCTATAGCCGCCTGCTGCGGCCAGGCATCTGCGACCTGGGCCAGGCGCTGCGGATCCGCTATCTCAGTAAAACAGTTCCCCTCCTTGGTGAACCCGATCTCCTCGCCCTGCGCGGCGATGGCGACGTACTCATGGCCGTTGAGGATCACCTGCGCCCCGAACGGCGGGTGCCCGGACATCTTGATCACCATGTGCCCGAACGCCGGGTCCATGATGTGGAAGCTGTAGTGGTAGACGTACTCCCGCTTCTTCTCCAGGTTCGTGATCACCCCGCCCCCGGACCGGTGCACCTTCCACACCGTGGCGGGTGCCTTCGCGGCCAAGATCAGGAACACCCCCACGGTGACCGTATGGGTCTTCAGGTACTCCTCGGCGATCAAGTGCTTACGCTGCCCGGCCTTGCAGTAGATCAGCGGGACGCCGTTCGCGGCCGCCCACGCCTTGACCCGGCGGGCGAACCGGCCCGCGAACCGCATCAGGTGCGTGTTGTCCAGCTGGTCGTCGCTGCCGCCGTGCAGCCGCCGCCACCAGACCCGGAACCCGCCCGGGTTGTGCCCCATGGAGAAGTAGGCGTTCAGCACGACCCGGTCCACGCAGTCATAAGAGCCGGTCAGCAGATCCCCATACCGCTCGCAGAAGTCATCAGCCACCCGCCGAAGGTGCCAGGCTCATCGCGGCCCGTCAGCCGAACTGCCCGAAGGGCCACTCCTTCCGGGCGAAGTCCCGGACGGAGCGTAGAGGTCCTTGGCGGTCTGCTGCTATCGCGCGTAGCCCAGTTGTTCATTGAGGCGTACTGCGTCCGGATGCGCGGCGGCACGCTGCGGTTCCAGGCCCAGTACCTGCGGCGCATCCGGGTCCCCGACCCCGATGCCCTGCCAGAAGACCGCTGCGGCCGGCTCCGGCAGGCGTTCCGCACGCGCGACGCCGACGCCGCTACGGACGCCGCAATCGAGGCATACGGGATTGTCGGCCAGGCTACTGTTCTGGCGTGCTAGCCCGAAGTTCCCCCTGAGCGCTGGCTGCCGAGGGTCCCTTTGTGCCTGCGACCAGGCACGATCTCTCCGCGCAGCCATCAAGGCGTAGTCATGTATTTCGGCGTGTCTTGGCTGATATCACGGCAGTTTCTGGCTAAAATAGCAGTCATGTACGTGACCAGGGTCCCGAACCGGGACTCGCCGCCGGCGGTGCTGCTGCGCGAAAGCTACCGCGACGGCGGCAAGGTCAAGAACCGGACCCTGGCCAACTTGTCGTCCTGGCCCGAGGCCAAGGTCGAGGCGCTGTCGCGCGCCCTGAAGGGCCTGCCGCCCGCCGGTCTGGAGGGCGCGTTCGAGATCACCCGCTCGCTGCCGCACGGGCACGTGGCCGCGGTGCTCGGCACGATCAGGAACCTGGGGCTGGAGGAGCTGATCGCCCCGGCGCCCTCGCGGCAGCGGGACCTGGTCACCGCGATGATCACCGCGGCGGTGATCGACGGGTCCTCCAAACTGGCCACCGCCCGGGGGCTGCGCGCCGGGACCGCGGCCAGCTCGCTGGGCGGGCTGGCCGGGCTGGAGGCCTGCGACGAGGATGACCTGTATGCGGCGATGGACTGGCTGCGGCCCCGCCAGCAGGCCATCGAGGACGCGCTGGCCGCCCGCCACCTAACCGGCGCGATGCTGGTGCTGTATGACGTGTCGTCGGCCGCGTTCGAGGGGCGCACCTGCCCGCTGGGACTGATCGGCCACGCCCGCGACGGGGTGCGCGGCCGGCTGCAGATCGTCTACGGGGTGCTGACCACCGCCGAGGGCATCCCGGTCGCCGTCGAGGTGTTCAAGGGCAACACCGGCGACCCGGCCACCCTCGCCAGCCAGGTGAAGAAGCTCCAGCAGCGGTTCGGCCTGACCCACGTGGCGGTCGTCGGGGACCGGGGAATGATCACCAAGGCCCGGATCAAAAACGACCTGCGGCCCGCGGAGCTGGACTGGGTCACCGCGCTGCGCGGCCCGGCCATCGCCGCGCTGATGGCCGGGGGCGCCATCCAGCCCTCGCTGTTCGACGAGCAGGACATGGCCGAGATCACCACCCCGGACTACCCCGGCGAGCGGCTGATCGCCTGCTACAACCCGTTCCTGGCCGCCGAGCGGGCCCGCAAGCGCGGCGAGCTGCTCGATGCTACCGAGGCCGAGCTGGAAAAGATCGACGCGGCGACCCGGCGCCCGCGCCGGCCGCTGCGCGGCCAGGACGCCATCGCCCTGGCCGTGGGCAAGGTGATCAACAAGAAGAAGGCCGCCAAGCACTTCATCACCGACATCGCCGGCGACCACCTGACCTGGCGGCGCGACGAGCAGAAGATCGCCGCCGAAGCGGCACTGGACGGGATCTACGTGATCCGCACCAGCCTCCCCGCCGCCGTGCTCGGCACCGGCCCCGCGGTGGAGTCCTACAAGGCCCTGGAAAACGTCGAGCGGGTCTTCCGCGGCCTGAACACCGACCTGCTCATCCGGCCCATCCGCCACCGCCTGCCCGGCCGGGTCCGCGCCCACGTGCTGATCCGCATGCTCGCCTACTACGTCACCTGGCACATGCAGCAGAAACTGGCACCGATCCTGTTCAAAGACGATGACCCCGCCACCGGCCGGGCCGCCCGGCCCAGCCCGGTCGCCCCCGCCCGCCGCTCGGCAGCCGCCCTGGCCAAGATCACCACCAAGGTCACAGCCGACGGCGCTCCGGCGCACAGCTTCGCCACCCTGCTCGCCGACCTGGCCACCATCGCCGCCAGCCACATCCAGCCCGCCGGCGGCCTGCCCGCCTTCACCCTGATCACCACGCCGACCCCGGTCCAGCGCCAGGCCTTCGAGCTCCTCGGCGTCTCGCACCGCATCGGGTACCCGTAGTCAGCACGAATCCGGTCACCCCGCGTTTCCGCAGGCAGGCGCCCTACCATGACCGGACCAGGGGGAACTTCGGCCTAGCCAGCCAGGACGCCCGCACCGCACCCGGGAACACCACCCGCCACCAGCACCCCAGCAGCACCCAGACACCCCACGCAGCCAGCGGCGGCACGCCCGGAAACCGCCCCGGCACACAGAAAGCTGCCAGCCTGACACGAACCGCACACGACACGGCAGCAGCCACAGCCGACTCCAGACTGCCGCCCGAATGTCACACCTAAACGTGAAAATAGGCCTCACTGAAACGTGAAGACCTCCGGGTGCGCCGCCAGGGACTCGAACCCCGAACCCGCGGATTAAGAGTCCGCTGCAACAAGTGTTCGATTCTGCCAGTCTATGACGGAGAATACCGCACGCTGGTGGTTCATGCACCTCCCGGCGCGACCGAATGCCGGCCAGTGCCGGGTGCTGCCGGTTGGTACCGGGGCAGACGAGCAAACAACGAGCAAACATGACGGCGGACGATCTTCGCGTGTGGTTAGCTGCGGCGGCGCGTTCAGGGGTTGGCCGAGCGGCGAGGTCGCAGCGACGACGACGTGTGAGGGCTCCTCTGCGGCCGGAGAATGGAAGAGAACCGCTTCATGCAGCAGGGCGGTGCTTGCCGGGTTCAACTCCGCGGGGAGGTTGGTGTGCAATCCGAGGCCGAAGCGATGCTCCTGGACCGTTACCTTCCCCAGTACGACGTCACAGAGACACACGCCGTCGTCGTCGGCGCAGACACCGACCTCACATGGCAGGCAGTCCGGCGAAGCGACCTGTCCCAGTCCGCGGTGACACGGGCGCTCCTCGAGCTGCGCAGCCTCCCCAACCGGCTGCAGCGGGTCCTCAAGCGGCAGCCACCGGGACCTTCCCGCCCGCCGCTGACCCTCGACGACATGCAGCGCGCCGGCTTCCTGCTCCTGGGCGAATCGCCCGGCCACGAGATCGTGTTCGGCACTGTCGTGCAACCGTGGAAGGCAGTCACCGACGACGAGCCCGCGCCGCAGGTCGAACCCGGCCGATTCGCCGCATTCGACACCCCCGGATACGTCAAGGTCGCCTTCAACATCCGGGTGGAGCCCTACGGCATCGGGCGCGCCCTCATCACGACCGAGACACGGACGGCGGCCACCGACCCCGCCAGCCTCCGCCGCTTCGCCCGCTACTGGATGCTCATCGGCCCGTTCAGCGCGCTGATCCGCCGGATGATGCTGCGGATCGTGAAATCCGATGCCGAGCGGCGACCTGGCCTCACGAGCAACACCCGCCCACCCGGCGCGTGAGCCTGGCGGCTCGCCGGGGATCGGTCAGGTGACGACCTGACGCCCGAGACTGCCGACCGCTGCCCACACCGAACGCCGGCACCGAACGTTGGGCTTTCCCGATGAGGCGAATCAAGGCCGGGGACCTCCTTGGGATATTGCAGGCGGGTTTGACTTCAGGCTGGAGCGGGCTTGCTGCGCCGGACGGCAGCGAATATCGGGCGGGAGTTGTCATGGGCCGTTCGCCTCTGGTGTCCTGCGTGCTCCCGTCGGACGCTAAGAGCGGCAACCTGGAGTCTGGCATGTCTGACCAATCTGATGACGCTGTTACAGATGCTGCCGGTGGTCCTGCGCCTGCCCCTGACAGCAGACCGGCGAGGCCCAAGATCCTGGGTGTCCGCGCCGGTCAAAGCGGGTTGGGCCGGTTTGTCAGGCCGGTCGATTATGCGCGCAGCCGGGACAGGTACCGTCCGCCTCCGGATTTGTACCGTTGGCTGAATCACCGGCTCGGGCCGGCTGCCACGTCTTTGGGCCTGAGCCCACGAGATGTGATCGCGCTGGAGGTGCCGGGCCGCCGCTCTGGTGTGATCCGCCGCACCATCATGCTCCGGACCGCCTTCG
>OFHG01000302.1_pt1 | contig 20929 bp, 14 predicted proteins | sample 1521931 | NCBI WGS metagenome assembly OFHG01 (sample SAMEA2468438, study PRJEB22500) | soil metagenome | biome: Glassland; feature: Farmland; material: Clay | place: Australia | collected 2013-01-31 | depth 0.55 m
GCGCTGGGCGACGACCCGCGCAACCGCGACGCCCTGCTCGGCATGGCTGCGGTCGAAATGCGCAGCGGGCGCTTCGAGGAGGCGGACACGCTCTCCCGCCGGCTGCTCGAAACGGACCCGCGCGACGCGAACGCGCAGGCCGGCCTGCTCGCGCTGCGCAGCGAGCTGACCGACCCGGTGGCGACCGAAAGCCGGGTCAAGACGCTGCTGGCGCAGGATCCGCGCGCGAACGTGCTCTATTTCACGCTCGGCAACGAATACGCGCGCCAGGGACGCTGGGCCGAGGCGCAGCAGGCCTACTTCAAGGCCTACGCGGCGGATCCGGACAACCCGGACTTCGCCTACAACGTCGCGGTGAGCCTGGATCATCTGCGCCAGCCCAAGCTCGCGCTCGAGTACTATCGGCGGGCGCTCGCGCTGGCGGCCAAGCGCAGCGCGAGCCTCGATCGGGCTGCGGCGCGGAAGCGCGCGGCGCGGTCGCGGGCAGCGAGCGACCCGCGATACTGATCGGCAAGGACACGCGCGTCTCCGGCTACATGATCGAGGCCGCGCTCGATTATCTTTTCAGCAACAATCCCGTAACCATGGCGCCGATGTGGCCGGGCGTCTTCAATATTGCCGGGGTGCGCACGCCGCGCAACGAGCGCCACCACGAGGACCTGAGCCGCGGCGCCGCGCTGACGGTGCTGCAATCGCTGCACGGGCTTGCGCGGTGTGGCGAGCGGCCAGCGGATTGACCCGAATGCGGGCCGCCGGGGCGGCGTGCCGGTTCGCATCCGCCGCGGCGATCCGGCAGACTAGCCATCGCGTCGGCCCGGCCGTTCCACCGCAATACCCCTGACCACCGAGATGATCAGCACCCGTGACCGGAAGCGAACCTGCCCTCCCCATCCCTGTTCCCGGTGCCGCCGCGAGCGGGGACGCATTCGGCATCGACGCGTTCACCCTCGACGACCGGCTGCGGCTGTTCCACTTCGCGGCCGCCGAGAAACGCCATGAGTACCTGTGGCTGCTGCGCGCCTTCGACCGGGCCAGAGCCAACTACCAGGTGCTGATGCACGCGTCCGACGCCTGCGCCGTACTCGGCCAGCTAGCCGCCGAGCAGCCGGAGGCGGCCACCGTCGGCGACGTGCAGGTGCTGCTGGACGCCCTCGCCGAATGGCAGGTGCTGGACCGCTCCTACGACGGCACCCGCGCCGCGAACCTCGCCGAGTACCGCAACCGCCACTACGTCTACCAGTTCACCCAGGCCGGATACCGGGCCTTCCGGGCCGTCGAAGAGGTCCTGACGGCCAGTCTGGAAGACGCCCAGCTATCCCGCCTCGTGTTCCCCGACATCCTGGCCGACCTGCGGGCGCTCGCCGGGGCGGTGCGGTCTTCAGACGCCGCGGAGGTGTACCGGAAGCTGTCCCGGCTGGACGGCGTGCTTGCCGACATGGCACAGCGCGCCGCCCGGTTCTACCTGATGCTGGGGGACCTGGCGCGCACCAACGACACCCGGCCCGAAGTGTTCCTCTCGCACAAGGACGCGCTGCTCACCCACATGCGGGAGTTCCACTCCGAGCTGACCCGGTTCGCACCGCTGCTGGCCGCCGCCGTCGCCGAGGTGGAGGCCGCCGGCACCGAGCGCCTCGCCCAGCTGGCCGCGGAGGCCGACGAGTCCTTGTTCCGCGGTGCCGAGGAACGGGTCGCGGACTGGCGGGCGCGCTGGGGTGGCCTGGTGCAGTGGTTCGGCACCGGCCAGCACAGCGAGGCCGAACGCCTGCAAGACGCCACGGTCACCGCGATCGCCAACGTCACGGCGCTGCTGCGCCGGGTCACCGAGTCACGCCGGGGCGGGGTGAGCCGGGAGAGCCAGCTGCGCCATCTGGCGGCATGGTTCACCGCCTGCCCGTCCGACGACGACGCCCACGCGCTGTTCCAGGCAGTGTTCGGTCTCGGCGCACCCCGGCATGTCTCGGCTGTGCATGAGGACCCGGAGGCGATCGGCAGCCGGCTGTCGTGGTGGGACGCCGAGCCGGTGGAGCTGTCCCGGACGCTGGTGCGCAACGGCAAGTCTCAGGCGCTGCGCGGGCCCGGCCGGATCCAGCGCAACGACGAGGAGAAACAGCGGCTGCGCGCCGAGCAGCTGAAGGCGACCGCGGAACGCCGCACCGCAGCGGCGACGCTGGCCGGTGACGGTGTCTACGGCAGGGTGCTGGACGAGCCGGAGACTCGGGCGCTGCTCGGCCTGCTGGACGTGGCGCTGTCGGCGCGGGTCCCGGTCAGCCGGACGGCGAGCGGGTCCGCGCATGGAGTGCGGCTCACCTTGCGGCCCGCCCCGGGATCCACGACCGTGCACACGGTCCGCGGCCGGCTGCATCTGGACGGCCTGGCAGTGGACGTCGCCGGATGAGGGTCGCCGCGGACGTCGGCTCGCTCGAGCTGGCCGAATATCAGAAGGCGGCACGGCTGGTGCTGCGCCACCCACTGATCACCGCGTCATATCCGGACAAGTCAGCGCTCCCCCTCGTGCGCAAGTGGGTGAGGCAACTGCGGACCGACTTCGGCGAGGTCCTCGGCTACACGCTGCTGAGCAGCGGCGACACCATCCGGCTGCGCCGGGTGCAGGACACGCTGGACGGCACCCGGCCGGCGGTCACCCGCGCGCGGCGGCCGTTCGACCGCCGCCGCTACGCCTACCTGGTGCTGGCATTGTCCGCGCTGGGCCGCTCCGGCGCCCAGATCGCACTCAGCGAGCTGGCCGACGCGGTCGCCGCCGACGCCGGGCGCATCGACGGCGTGGGCATGGACACCGGCCGCAAACCCGACCGGGACGCGTTCGTGGACGCGGTCGCCTGGCTGGAGGCGCGCGGCGCCCTGCGGATGGCCGACGGCTCGGCCGTCGAGTGGGTCAACGACCCCGAACGCGCCGAGGCGCTGTACGACATCGACCGCGAAGTGGTCGGCGCCATCTACGCGCCGAGCCGGGTGCTGCAGCACCTGAATTCGGTCACCGAGCTGCTGGACGGCCCCGGCGGCGGCTCCGCGCCGGCCCAGGGCCGGGAGGCGCGGCGGCGCGGGAACGCGCGGCATGCCCGGCGGCTCGTCCTGGAGCATCCGGTCGTCTACTACGCCGACGTCGATGGGGAACTGCGGGGCCAGCTCCGCTCGGCGAGCCTCGCCGAGGACATCGAGCGGCTCACCGGCCTCGGCCTGGAGCGGCGCGCCGAAGGCGTGGCGCTGGTCAGCGCCGGGCAGCGGTTCACCGACGTGGCGTTCCCGTCGACCGGCACCGTCGCGCAGGCCGCACTGCTGCTGTGCGCGCGGATCGCCGGCTACCTGCGGCACCACAGTTCCAAGATCGAACGGCTGCCTGCGGCCACCGCCGCGGAACGGCTCACCGAGGCGGCCCGGAGGATCGACGCGGCCCTGCCGGACCGGGGCCGCGTCGCCAGCTTGCTCGCCGAAGAGGCAGGGCGGCCGGCGGCCGGCGACTCCGGGCCGGCGGCCGGAACCGATTCCGGATCAGCGGAGGCCGACGATGCCGCCGACGTCGCCTACCCGTTCCTGAGCGACGTATGGCTGCGCACCGAGCTGCGGAAGCTGGTCGAGGACTTCGGCGCCGGCATGGCGGAGAAACAGGCCGCCGACCCGGGTCGCCTGCTGGCCGAGGCGGTCGCGCTGCTCGCCTCGGTGGGCCTGGTGGCGAGGGTGGACGGCGGCGTGCTGGTGCTGCCGCTGCTGGCCCGGTACCGCAGCGTCACCGCGCAGATCAAGAACCCGCCGCCGGTCGCGTGCTGACGCTGGCGGCACGACACAGGATGACGGCGAAGGAAGGCTCCGCATGACCCGCTTCCAACCCACCCGGGCCGGAATCATCAACATGTGGGACTACCGGGACGAGGAGTTCTGCTTCGCCGGCGGCTGGCTGATCCTGCGCGGTCCGAACGGCTCAGGGAAGACCAAGGCTCTTGAGGTTCTGTTCCCGTTCGTGCTGGATGGCCGGATCGACCCGAAGCGGCTGAACCCGTTCGCCGCCGAGGACCGGACCATGAAGTCCAACCTCCTGTTCCGCGGCGGCGAGAACGCAGTCGGCTATGTATGGCTGGAGCTGCGGCATCGCGGCACCGGCGAGGCCGTCACCATCGGCGTCGGCCTGCACGCCCAGAAGCACCGCGACGCCCCGGTCCGCTGGCACTTCGTCGCCGACGGCCGGGTCGGCGAGGACTTCTCGCTCATCACCGGCGACGACCGGCCCATGACCAGGAGGCAGCTCGCCGAGGAGATCGGGGAGCCGAGTCTGCACGCCTCCCCCACCGATTACCGAGCCGCCATCGACCAGCGCTTGTTCGGCCTTGGCCGGGAACGCTACGAACAGCTGCTCACCCTGATCCTGACGCTGCGGCGGCCGCAGCTGGCCAAGAACCTCGACCCGGCGAAGTTGTCGGACACGCTCACCGACGGGCTGCGCCCGGTCGACGACGACCTGATCGCCGAGGCGGCCCGCTCGTTCGACGACATGGAGGCGGTCGCCATCACACTGGAGGGGCTGACGGCCGCCGACGAGGCTACCCGCACCTTCCTCGCCTCCTACACCACCTATCTGCGCACCCACGCCCGGTCGGCCGCCGACGCGCTCACCCGGCGTCGCGAGACCAGTGCGCAGCGGCGCACCGAGCTCGCCAGCGACATCACGGCCCTGGCGAGCGCCGAGACCGAGCAGGCGCAGGCGCAGGCCCGCTGGCAGGAGGCCGAGAACGCGCTCGCCGGATTGCGCGCCCGGCACGACCAGCTCAAGTCCAGCAGCGCCTACAAGGCGGTCGAGCAACTCGCCGACCTTGAACGCCTCGTCCGCACCAACGAGCAGACCGCCGCCGATGCCACCGCGGAACTCGCCCGGCGCGGCGCGGCGGCCGCCCGTGCCCGCGCCGACCTGGATCAAGCCACGGCCATGCTCGCCGACCTGGAGTCGGCGGTCTCGCGCACCGCGGCCGAGCTCGCCGATCACGCCACCGCGGCCGGGATCGGCTGGCAGACCGCCGACGCCGAGGCGGACGGGTTCACCGAACGGGCCGGCGCCCGGGTCACCGCCCGGCTGGAAGCCGTCCGCGCGATACGGGCCGCTCTGGAGTCGCACCGCAGAGCCGAGCACGCCCGCGATCTGGCCCGGCTCGCACTCGACCGGGCGCTGGAGGCGGCGACCGCTGCCGAGCTGGCCGAACAGGCCGCTGCCGATGTGGTGGCTACGGCCCGCGCCGACGCGCAGGCCGTACTGGCGCGGTGGGCGGCTGACCATGCCGACGTGCTGGACGAGACGGCGATGCGGGAGCTGACCGAGGGCCTCAGCGTGGCCATCGAGGTGTTCGGTGACCCGGAGGCGGCCCCCCTCGAGTCGGTGTTCACCGGCGCGACCGCCACCGCCGAGCAGGCCGTCCGTGACCAGCAGGCGCGGCTGCGCGCCGAGCGCAGCACCGCGCAGGCCGAACGGGACCGCGTCGCCGAGGAGCGAGACCGGATCGCCGCCGAACGCGACGACGCACCGCCGGCCCACCCCGGACGCACCGCCGACCGGCCGGGACGGGATGGTGCACCGCTGTGGCGGCTGGTCCGCTTCGCCGACGACGTCGGTGAGACGCGGGCCGCCGCGATCGAGGCGGCGCTGGAAGCCACCGGAATGCTGGATGCCTGGATCACACCGGACGGCCGCGAGGTCGCCGCCGGGGACAGCGACGGTTACCTGGTCCCCGGTGCGCCAGTGAGGCGGGATGGGGAGGTGGGCGGGGCCAGCCTGGCCGGCGTGCTGGCGCCCGAGGAGGGCACCCCGGTGCCCGCCGCGCGGGTCGGCGCCGTGCTGGCCTCCATCGCCCTGGACGGCGAACTGTTCTCCGCGGCCGCCGTGATCGGTGCCGACGGCCGCTACTCCCACGGGGTCACCGCCGGTGCGCACCACAAGGACCACGCCGAGTACATCGGAGCGACCGCCCGGGCCCGCCGCCGGGCCGCACGCATCGCCGAGCGCGAGGCCCGGATCGCCGAACTGGAAGAGCTGCTGGCCGCTGCCGACCGGACAGCCGCCGGGCTGGCCGAAACGCTGGCCGCGTTCGCGCAGGCGCGCGCCGCGCTGCCCCGCACCACCGCGATCGCCGCCGCGCTGCGCGCGCACTCCCAGGCCGTCGGGGAGCTGCGCTCGGCCCGGGCGGGCGCTGACAGTGCCCAGTCCAGCTACGACGAGTCGGTGGCCGCCTGCACCGTCACCGAGCGGGCGCTGCGCCGTACTGCCATCGACCACGCCATCGAATGGGACCAGGCCGACCGGGTGGAGGCCGCCACCCGGCGGTTCGAGACCACCGCCCGGGACCTCACCGGCCGCCGCCGCGAGGAGACGCGGCAGCGCGGCGGCGTCGCGGGCGCCCGTGGCCGGCTGGAACGGGCCACCGACGAGGAGCGCGCCTGCGCCGAGACCGAACTCCAGGCCCGCCGGCGGCACACCGAGGAGGCCGCCAAGCTTGCGGCGCTGCAGGGCACCGTCGGCAAGCAGGCCCAGGAGGTGATTGCGCAGATCGAAGCGACCGAACGGGGCATTACCGCCGCCGAGTCGGCCGAGCATTCCGCCCGGGACGCCGAGGTCGAGGCCATCAGGGCCGCCAGCGCCGCGGCCGAGCGGGTCTCCAGCGGCAGGCGGGCACTCGACGTCGCCAGGCACGAGGAGCGGGCCACCGCGCGCGGTCTCGCGCCGTTCGCCGCCCGGGAGCTGCTGGACGTTCTGAAGTGCCCGCCGGGCCTGGCCTGGCCCGCGCAGGAGGCGGACTGGGCCGGTGACGACCTGCCGCAGCCGGTCGTCGGCGTGCACGAGGCGATCCTCGAGGTCACCCGCGACCTCACGCCGACGGAGACGTCACTGAAGATCTCCACCACCCGGCTCACCCGGGCGCTGGAGGATCTGCAGACCCAGCTGGCCGCGGCCGGCCAGGACTACCACCCGGAGTGGGACGGCGCCGACGGCGTCATCGTCGTCCGCATCGCCGATGAGCAGGGCCCGCTCCCGGTTGGCGCGTTCTCGGAGCGTATCGCGGCCGCCCGCCGCGACCAGCAGCTGCTGCTGACCGAGTCCGAGCAGCGCATCCTCGAAGACGCCCTGCTGGCCAGGCTCGCCCAGCAGATCCACGAGCGGACCGTGGACGCCAAGGACCTGATCGGCCGGATGAACACCGAGATGCGGTCACGGAAGATGTCCTCGGGCAAGACGGTCGGCGTGAGGTGGCTGCTGGCGGACGGGCTCGACGACGAACAGCGCGCGGTGTGCGGGCTGCTGGACGCCGACGCCTCCCGGCTCAATCCGGACTCCCTGGCCCGGATGCGCGGCCACTTCGCCGCGCAGATCAAGACCGCCCGTGCCCGGCATCGTGAACTCCCCTACCGGGAGCTGCTGGCCCAGGTACTGGACTACCGTCGCTGGCGGCAGTTCGTGTTCCAGATGGTCAGCCCCGAGGGCACCGAGGAGAAGCTGACCCGGGCGCGGCACAGCCGGCTGTCCGGCGGCGAGCAGTCGGTCTCATTGCACCTGCCGCTGTTTGCCGCCGCGCACGCGATGCTGAACTCGGCACATCAGCACGCACCGCGCCTGCTGGCCCTCGACGAGGCGTTCGCCGGGGTGGACGACACCGGCCGCGGCGAGCTGATGGGCCTGGCCGCACAGTTCGATCTGGACCTGTTCATGACAGGCTACGACCTGTGGGCGGCCCAGGCCGGCGTCCGCGCCGCCGCACACTACGACCTGGCGCACTCTCCCATCGAGCACACCGTCAGCGCACTGCTACTGGTGTGGGACGGAGCGCAGCTCCTCGCCGACGAGGCAGGCGACCTGTCCGCCGCGCTCGGTTCGCCCGGCACCCGGCGGACGATCACCGCTGCGGCGTGAGGCCACCGTGGCCGAGGACCTGACGGAGCTGCGCGGAGAGGGCTGGAAACGGCTGCTCGCCGCGGCCCGGCGCAGCCTGGCTGGACGCGGCCCCGCGCCAGCGGCACGGCACCCGTCTGCATGACGCTCTGGTCATCGTCGGCGGCTCGCTGCGCGACCGGCCCGCCGAACGGGAACGGGAACAACAGCAGCGCGCGGACACCATCGCGACGGCGGGTGCGTCCATGCCCGTCAGCGAGGCATGGTTCGGCTCCTGGTGGTCGGCGCTGGAGGACGGCGGGCCGATCGCCAGGCTGCTGCGCCGCGGCAGTGACCGGATGCTCGAACATGCGGTGAGGATCCTGGAACGCCTGCACAGCCGCGGGCCGGGTAACCCGAGCCCGCTGCCGGTGCTCGCCGAGCAGGTCACCGGCGGCACCCGGGGCACTGCTCGCGCACAGGCTCATGTGCACGGGTTAAACATCGGTCACCTGACCGATGTTTCCGGCTGCAACTTGCAGCAGTATTTGTCGTGCAACCGGCGCAGAGTCAACGGCCAGCCCGGGATCGCCCGGGCTGGCCGCGCGCTGGGCCGGCGCCTGTCCCTGGCCCGCATGGCCGCTGGCCTGACGCTGCCCGCTCCACCTGACGCCAGAGCGTGCGCCAGACCCCGGCTCCCCCTCGCCCAAGGACTGTGATGAACGACGACCAGCACCACCGCGACCACGGCGATCTGCCTTCAGAACATCCGGTGAGCCGGCCAATGCCGGGCCTGGGCCCGCTGGAAAGCGCCATCATGCTCACCCTGTGGGACACCTCTGAACCGCTCAAAGTCACCGAGGTGACCAAACGTCTGGCCTACCCGCGCGATCTCGCCTACACCACGGTGATGACCGTGCTGACCATCCTCTGCCGTAAGGACCTGGCCCGCCGCCACCGCAACGGCCGCGCCTGGCTATACGCACCCACGCTCAGCCGGGATGACTACCTGACTCAGCGGGTACGCGACCTGGTCGCCCTCGCTCGCGACCCCGAAACAGTGATGCGCAACGCGCTAACCGAGCCGCAGTGCCAAAGCGCATAATGCGGCCCAGGATGATTTCGGCACCTGGCGTCTCCGCGAGTTCCATCTCCTGCCCGACCGCTACCTTCTGCGCGGCCGTCGGCGGGGGCGACGCCGCCACCTACGATGGGCACACCTGGTCGGCGCCACCGCGCTCGGCGCCCACGCCCATGACCTGGTATCGGTCTCCTGCGCAGGGCCGTCGTTCTGCCAGGCCGTGGATTTCCCCGGTTGCGCTTTCGGCTACGACGGATCGGCTGGAGCACGGCGACGGTGTTCCGCACGGCGAGCGGCAACGTGAGGGCGGGCCGTCACCGGGCCTGGGTGAGCTGGCTCCGCCCACCCCGGCCGGTTCGTCCTCAGCCGGGCAGCGTGGAGGCAATGGTGGGGCGGGCCCGGACCGGGGAGACAGCGGTGATGCCCGACATGTTCGCGCCCTTGTCGATCAGCACCGGCCCGGTCGGTCCCGCGGTCCGGGCGAAGTGCCGGGTGAGAAGCTCGTCGAACTCCTCGGTGCGAAGCGGCCGCGAGAAGTAGAACCCCTGCCCCACCTGGCATCCGAGCATCCTGAGCCCGGCGACCTGGTTCTCGGTTTCCACGCCCTCAGCCACCGCCGATATGCCCATGGCATCGGCCAGGTCGATGACGGCCCGGACGATCGCCGAGTCCACCTGGCTCTCGGCGACGCCCTGTACGAAGGTGCGGTCCACCTTTACTTCGTGCACCGGGAACTGCTTGAGGTACGCAAGTGAGGAGTGGCCGGTGCCGAAGTCGTCGATGGCCAGGCGTACGCCCAGCCGGTTGAGCTTCTTCATGACCTCGCGAGCGCCGGAAAGGTCTTCCATGACCATGGTCTCGGTGATCTCGAATATGAGCAGCTCCGAGGGCAGGCCGGCTGCATCGAGGGCCGCCCCCACCTGCGGCAAGAGCCCGCTCTCCTGGAACTGGCGGGGTGAGAGGTTGACGCTGATGGGCAGGTCCACGTCCAGCCGGTCCCGGATCGAGCGCACCTGCCGGCACGCTTCGTCCAGAACGTAACGGCCCAGCGGCAGTATCAGCCCCGTCTCCTCTGCCATCGGGATGAACCTCATGGGGCTGATCAAACCGTTCGTGGGGTGGCGCCACCGCACCAGCGCCTCTGCGCCCACGATGTGCTGCTCGTCAAGGGAGTAGAACGGCTGGTAATGCACCTCGAGTTCATCTCGCTCGAGCCCTTTGCGCAGATCGGCCTCGATCTGGAGCCGCTCGGAGGAGCGGGTTCCCATGGAAGCTTGGTCGAACACCTTGTAGATGCCGCTCCCGCCCTTGGCCTTGGCGTCGTACATCGCCACGTCGGCGTTGCGAAGCACGTCGTCGGCTGTCTTACCTGGCTCTGTGAGGGCGATGCCGACCGACACGCTGGCGACCAGCTCGTAGCCGTCGGGCAGCACCATGGGCTGTTCGACGGCGGCGCAGATGCGCCGCGCCGCAGCGACCGCCACCTCCACTCCAGCCACGTCCTCCAGCAGCACCACGAACTCGTCGCCGCCGAAGCGGGCAAGCAGGTCGTGACTTCGCACCACCCCCTTCATGCGCGCCCCGATCGCCACCAGGAACCCGTCGCCGGTCACGTGACCAAGGCTGTCGTTGATGCTCTTGAAGCGGTCCACATCGACGAAGATCAGAGCGTGGGTCTTGCAGTCCAGGGCTGACCGCCGCAGCGCCTGATCGAGGCGCTCCACCAGCAGCCGGCGGTTCGCCAGGCCGGTGAGGCTGTCGTAGCAGGCGTGATGGTGGAGTTCGTCTTCGAAGGCTTTGCGTTCGGTGATGTCACGAAAGGCGATCACCGCGCCTGACGGTGTGCCGTCACTCATGACCGCAGAGGCCGTATACGCAACCGGGATGGTGCCGCCGTTCTTGCCGCGGAACCGGGCGTCGTCCTCCCGGATGGTGCGGCCCGTGCGCATGGCTTCGCGGGCCGGTACGAGCAGGAAGTCGGGCGCCGTGAGGACACCATCGCTCACCGGGTCGTCGATCGTGATGTTGAGCGACGGCAGCTCGATCATGTCGGCCGCAGCCCGGTTGACGAAAGTCAGCTTCCCGTCTGCGTCTATGGCACAGACGCCTTCTCCGATATTGAGGGTGATCGAGGAGAGCCTCTCGCGCTCGACATGGACCTGCTGGTATAGCTCGGCATTGCTGAGCGCCCCGTTGCCCACGGCGGCCAGGGCCTTCAGCAGGCCCCGATCGGCGTCGTCGAAAGGCTCATCCCGGCGCCGGCCCGACGCCACCAGCCACTGCTGCTGATCGGCAACGGTCATAGGCGCCGCCAGCTGACCAGGACCCGGGTCATCAGGCGTCAGGGTGGCCTCCGGGCTACGAAGCAGCCACCGTACCGACCCCAGGATCGTCTCGAGCACCGCCTGCTGCCGCAGCCCGCGGTTTGCCTCCAAGGTGACCTCGTACAACCCCTCCATCCGGGCGCGGTCGTACAGCGCCGCGAACCGGGCACTGATGAGCCGACGCTCCACGACCAGTCCCGGGATTGCCAACGCCACCGCCCACAGATGAGCCTCCTGCGCCAGCAAGTGTCACCTGGATCGGAAGATCGTTGGTGAACTCTCCCCAGGCCGTGCCCATCGAGACCACAACGCCGGCCACGAGAAACGTATTGATGACGAAGTACACTCCCACCCCGAGCGTGATGGCTGCAGTCTGACCTGCGGTGAGGGAATTCGAGGGAGCAGCGATACTGCGGCTCACAGCCAGTCCCAGACCCGCCGCTATCAGAACTTGCCCAGCATTGAAGGCCGACTTGACAAGAGGGCGCCGGCGGGCCGCCTGAGCCAGGACGGTCGCCAGAGCAAAGGTCCCCAAAGTGACCAGCGGTGGCACGAGGAGGGCGAGGATCACAAAGAAACCCTCGTCCATATTGAAGGCCCCAGATTCGCCTCCCCGGTACACCACGACCGGCCACACCCAGCTCCCCAGGACAAGAACGCCCATCGTAGCTGCGACGATCCATTGGCTCTCGTCGACGTGCCCCGAGCCCGATTGCCTCCATACGGCGACGAATAGGGTAAACGCACCACCCACGACCGAAGCCGCGACGACGGCCCAGGTAGCACGCGGGACCTTCATAGCTTGACTACCGCATCAGGCACGTGTCAGCTCCATGCTGAGCTGTTCCAGGCGGAGCCACTCCAGGCAGAGCCGTCCCAGGCGGAGCCACTCCAGGCAGAGCCGTTCCAGGCCCAGCCACTCCAGTCCCCGCTGTTCCACGTTGCGCCGTTCCAGGCCCAGCCGTTCCAGTCCCCGCCGTTCCAGGCCCAGCCGTTCCAGTCCCCGCCGTTCCACGCCCAGCCGTTCCACGCCCAGCCATCGGATGGCGTCTGATTCCAGGAGGTCCCCGACCACAGGTTCGTGTTCCATGTGTCGACGGGGCGGGTGGGCGACAGCGAGACGGTGGTGCCAGGCGAGGCCGGGGTCAGGTTGGCGGCCGACTGGTTGAAGTTCATCGGGCCCGCGGTAGCCGCGGCGTAGGCGTTGAGGGCCCCGTGGCCGTCGACGAAGGGGTTGCCGACCGGACCAGGGCTGGTATTGCCGAGCAGGCGGGCCTTTATCTGGTTGGGGGTGAGACCCGGGTTGTCGGCCAGGACCAACGCTGCCGCCCCACTGGTGATAGCCGCGCTGAACGAGGTACCCGAGCCGACGAAGTTCGCCGAGCCGACCCGGGCGGAGGGGTAGTTGTTGTAGATCGTCGAGCCCGGCGCGGCCAGGCTCACAACAGACCGGCCCGAGGTGACCAGGTCAGGCTTGACCCAGCCGTCGGGCGAGGTGGGCCCGGCGCTGCTGAAGTCGTTCATCTCGTCGTCGGTGATCGACGCCGTGGCCATGTCGTCCAAGGCGCCCGCCGTGATCACCAGCGGGTCGTCGCCGGGGGAAAGGATGGTGCCGTTGAACGGCCCGGCGTTGCCTGCCGAGGCCACCACCGCGATACCCGAGTTCCACACCGCCTCTACCGCCTGGTCCAAGGGGTTGTTGACCGTGGACTGGCTGGGCTGGAACCCCAGGGAGATGTTGAGGACCTCGATGCCGTAGATGCTCTGGTGATCCGCCGCCCACTGCAGGCCCGAGATCAAAGTCCCCAAGTGGGTCGTGCCGTCCGCCCCCGCGACCTTGATCGACACCAGCTTGGCGCCAGGCGCTTCGCCTGAGTACTGCCCGTTCGACGAGGCCCCGTCGCCGGCGATCAGACCGGCCACGAAGGTGCCATGCCCGTAGCTGTCCTGGTACGGGTTGTTCTCGTTCGTCAGGTCCACCCCACCGACCAGGCGCCCGGAGAAGTCGGGCAGGTTGTCGATCCCCGTGTCCAGCACGGCCACGGTGACCCCCTGGCCGGTGTCGCCACCCGATGCCAACTGCGTAGACCCGGTCTCCTGCAAGAACGCATCCGAGGGCGTGTGGGGCCCGGTCGACACCGTTGTGGACTGCACACTCACCGAAACATCTGGAGTCACAGTGATACCCGGCAATGCCGCCAGCACCGGCTCCTCAGCCGTGAGGATCAAAGCGTCGACCCCGTTGATGAGGTGGTACTGCGTCAGAACGGTGCCGCCGACCTCCTCCACCGCCGCGGCCGGGCTCAGCAGCCCGGTCGCGGTGACAATGACCGTCTCGCTCACGCTCGCCGACGCCGCCGGGCCGCCAGCCATCGACGTGCCCGCTAATGCGGCGACTACCGCTGCACCCGCAGCGGCGATCCGCCCCTTCTTCCACCAGACGAGCCGTGCCCGATAGCCGACGCCTGCGCCGGATGAACCAGCGTGCCGCATCTGGCAACCCCTCCCCTTGGGCGCCTTGGAGAATCTACCGTACGCTGAAATTCCCAGCATCAACCCGCCTTTGGGGAATAAACGACTGATTCCACCGGTGCTAGTTACGAAGCAAAGTAGTAGATAGCATTGAGGGCGGGATCCACTGAAAGTGCGGTGAATGCTTAACAGGGCGGGATCGCGGTGGGCCGAGAACCTGCCAGGATCGTACGTGTACACAATTCTGGGTACACTGAGGGCATGGATGACGGCCAGAACCACCTGAGCGTGCGGGATGCCCGCGCGCACTTCGCCGAACTCATCACGCGAGCCCAGGGCGGAACGCCCACCATCATCACCCGCAACGGCCAGCCCGCCGCCGCTGTCGTGCCCATCGAGGACTTCAACGCCCTCGAAGACGCGATCGACCGGTATTTCGCCAGGGAAGCCGACCGCGACCTAGCGGAAAATCCCGACACGCCGACCTACAGCATGTCCGAGGTCGTGGCCGCGATCTTTGAGGAGGAGCCGGGCAAGGGCGTCGCGTGAAGTACGCGTTCCGGTGGCGGGAGCGTGCGGTCAGGCAACTGCGGGCCATTCCCCAGCCAGCCGCGCTGACGATCTTGCGGGCACTGGCCCTGCTCGGCGACGATCCACGCCGCCCGGACGCCAACGTCAAGAAGCTCGCCGGGTACGAAGACCGCTACCGGCTGCGCGCTGGCGATTACCGGGTCATCTACGACGTCATGGACGAGCAGCTCGTCATCCTGGTCGTGGGGGTGGGCCACCGCCGGGAGATCTGCCGGGCAATGTCCTGACGGGCGTAATGCCAGGCGGGACCAGCACTTCTCCTGCTCACCGATCCCGGGAGCATGCTTCAGCCCTTCCGTGGCGATCCGCCCAAGATGATGGAGCGCTATTACGACGCCCACCTCTATGTCAGCAACTGGGGCACTCACCAGGTGATGCTCCGCCTGCCCCGCGCATTCCTCAGCCTGCCGGCCGCCGGGCAGTACTGCACCGACCCTCACGTGGCCGCCTGGGCCTACGGAGAACACCTCGTCCTCGTGCGTCCCCTTTACCTGGCCTGGCTGGCGGCCTTCGGAACCTGGGAACGCGGCGAGGACGCCTTCGGCTACGACGGAGAGGACGAACTCGAACCACCGGTCCCCGCCGGCCTGGGAGCCCTCACCGCGCCACAGCGGGCCCCGGCCGGCTTCCTCCGTCTCGACGCCGGCTTGCGCACGATCGCAGCCCGGGCGGGCCGGCCCCTGGCCGGGACGAAAGACGACCCCCGCAAGCTGGCCAGATGGATCAAGGATCTGCCGGCCAGCGACAAGGACAAGCTCCTCCACCGGGTTGCCCGAGGCCAGGGAGCCAAGGTCCAGATGGAACTGCGGCGCCGGTTCCGCGGTGAGCCCGGCGTGCGGGCCGCCAGCCCGGGCGCGCTGGCGGCCGCCAGCCTGGCCGGATCGCTGTCACGGCTTTCGATCCGCCACCCGATCTTCCGGTAGCGGCCTTACGAAACGAAGTCATCATCCGGAAATACCTTCCGTACGATTATCGTATTCAGGGGCCGGCGTAACGTCATCATAGGGATGGCCACACCATCCGGCCGGTTCGCGTCCTCGAACTCGGGCGCGTTCCACGCGTTCCTTTCCTCGTGGCGCTGGGAGTAGGCCGCCCCTAACGTGCCGGAACGGCAAGAGCAGGCCCGCCGGGCCCGGCAAGTCTTATGGGGCTCTGCCGGCCCCCCTAAGGGGTTTCCGTCCCCCAGGGGGGTTATCCGTCCCTGTGCAGAAGTGACTGATGTGGTCTAGTCTGCCCCCCAGTGAGCGGGTAGGCCCACGGACAAACGCCGCACCGTTCTCAGGCGCGCGCGGCACGAGACGACGGAGATGATGACCCACATCAGAGGTTTCCGCGGCCATGCACGCGGCCTCCTGCGGACGACCGCACGTATGATCGCTGCGGCACTCGCCGCCACCACGATGTTCGCCGCCCTGTGGGCGGGCTCTGTCGCTTCCGCCAGCGACTTCCGTGCCCAGTCAGGCATGTCCGCGTCGCTGTCACCCGCACGGGTCAAGTACTACATTGTCCCGGCACCGGGGCACGGGCCTGCGGACCTCTATGCCATCGCGGCCCAGACCCTCGGCAACGGCCGCCGGTACATGGAGATCTTCAATCTGAACAAGGGCCGGCTTCAGCCGAACGGCGCGCGGCTGGAGAATCCCCGGTCGATTGACCGCGGCTGGATCCTCCAGCTGCCCGCGGACGCGACAGGACCCGGGGTCCACTTCGGCCCGCTGCCCGTGCCCGCTCCGTCGCCCACCGCACCGGCATCGGGCCGGCCTGCCAAACCGAGCGCAGCGGCGGCGGCACCTCGCCCTGGGTTCGAGTGGGTAGGCGTGGGTGTCGCGATCGCGTTCGGCGTGGCGCTGATCATCTTCTTCGCCGCCGGGCTGGTCATGGTGCTCAGACAGCGGCGCCGGGCTGGTGCCACCGGCAAAGGCAGGCCCCGGCGGGCCGCCGCGCCGGGCTCCCCGGCTGTGGCCAAGACCGGCCGTACCGGAACAAAGGAAAGCGGAACTGGTCCTGCCGGACCGCCCTGGCCAGTCCTCGACGGCGACCACCCAAGCGGGCCGATGCCCGCCGCCGGCCAGCCAGGCCAGCCGATCCCCGCCGCCGATCACCCAAGCTGGCCACAGCCCGTGGCGGACTACCCGAGCTGGCCACAGCCCGTGGCGGACTACCCGAGCTGGCCACAGCCCGTGGCGGACTACCCGAGCTGGCCACAGCCCGCCGCCGATCAGCCAAGCTGGCCACAGCCCGCCGTTGGTATCTCAAGCTGGCAGCCCGCGGGCGACCACCCAAGCGGGCCATTCCCCGCCGCGGACCACCCAAGCGGGCCGATGCCTGTCACCAACGACCCAGGATGGCCGCAGCCTGGTGGCGCCCGCCCGGGCCAGCCGCCAGGCCCTGGCACCCCTCCGGTCCTACCCCAGCGGAAACCGCCGCCCGTACTGCATCACACGCAGCACTGGCAGACAGCGGCGCCATCGGCACCTGCGCCTCAGATAGGTATCCCGGCCGGTTATCCGCGGCACCCGGGGGCACCGGGCGCCGATCCATATGGCAATGTGCAACGATGGCCGGCCCGGATGGCCGGAACTGCGGGTGCGGCGTCACATTATGAGGTCGCGGTCGACGACACCTGGCACCAGGTTGTGCTCACCGAAACTCCCACCGCGGGCCAGGAGTGGGGGCCAGGTTATGGCACCACCACCGGCCAGGAGTGGGGGCCAGGCTATGGCGCCACCGCCGGGCAGACTCGCCCATTCGGCAGAGCGGATGCGGCCGGGTTAATCGCCCCCACCCTGCGGGAGGCCGGGGAACCGCGGCTGGCGGACTCTGTCCAGTTGGTGAAGTGGATTCTCACCGATGCCGACGACCAGGCTGCCCGGATAAGGCAGCAGGCAGCCGCGCTGCGCGAAGCAGCAGAAATGGAAGCCGCCGAGATAAAGCAGCAGGCAGCCGCCCAGGCAACCACGCTGCGCGAAGCAGCGGAACGGGAAGCCGCCGAGTTGCGGGCGGCCGTGACGTCGATGTCGGCTGAACTCGGCCAGGTGGCGGCCTACGTGACCGAGAATCTGACTCTCCCCGCTGAGCCAGCCACCACGCCATTGGCCCGGTCTGCTGCCAGACCCGCAGCCTGGCCGGCCACCGAACCGGCAGCGCGGCCGCCCACCAAGCCGACAGCCCGCCCAGCCACCAAACCGGCCGCCAAACCAGCCACCCGCCCAGCCACCAAACCCGGGACGCGGCCGGCCACGGCGCCACCGGCCCGGACCCGGCAGTTCAAGGCCATGCGCCTGACCTCGGTCGCTGTTGCGGCCTTGTTCCTGTTCTCTGTTGTCGCCGGGACTACGGAGATAGCGCTGCACGGGTTCAGCTTCTTCGTGTTCCGGTCTGCCGGAACAGGCGCGACGGCGTCCAACGGCCTTCAGGAGGATCAGGGCCCGGGCCAGCCGAACGCGCCGGGAACACACCACCATCTGAAGACTCATCACTCCAAAGCCCATCACCCGAAAGCCCATCACCCGAAAGCCCATCACCACCCGAAGCGGCACAAGCCATAGACGGTTTGCCACAGTAGCCACACCGGGTCCGGTCCCCCGGGCAAGGGCCGCAGAAAAGGCAGCGGCGCGCTACGGAAGGAGAAGGCTGCACATGGCTAAGACTGCGGTTGACACCTGGATGGAGCAGGACTTCGTATTCCCCACCGCGACCATCAGGAAGCAGACAGTCGCGCTCCTCCTCCTCCGCCTTCCCGTGTTACTCCCGTTGCTCTTCATATCGCGGGGTGTCATAACGCTGAACAATGACACCCTGAACGGCGCGGAAGCCGACGTGCTGGGGACCGGGAGCGAGATATGCCTGTTCCTGACCTTGCTCGTCACCCCGGTCATCACCGTAACCAGGCAACGGTGGATCGCTCCGCTCCGCAGGTGGTACGGCATCATCTTTGCCGTCACGGCAATGACTGACGCCACCATCGCATCCATCACGACCAGCTTTGCCGGGGGCGTGTTCGGCCGGCTGGCTGGGCACAGCTTCCTGCTGGTCGGGCTCACAATGGTGGTCCTGCTGATCCCGCTCCTGGCGACAGCAAATAATCCGGCCCAGCGGTGGCTCGGTAAGTACTGGAAGCAACTGCACCGGCTGACATACCTCATCTGGGGGCTGCTCGTACTGCACCTGGCGCTGCTGGAAGGATTCGGGATCGAACACGGGGGCGATGGCGACCCTGTCTTCCACCAGCGCATGTATCAGGCAGTCGCCTGCAGTATCCCGCTGCTCGTGCTGAGGCTGCCGCCGGTAAAGCGCTGGGTCGGACAGCAGCAGAAAGCCGGGCGGCAGTGGCTTGTGTACCTTTCCGCGGCGCCGCTTACTGCGCTGTTCGCCCTTGGATTTGTCTTCATCGTGAATGAGGAGATCTTCAAGGGAGTCGGCGCCTTCATGCTGCATCCCGTCGGAGGCTGACCGGGCACAGCCCGTTCAGCGCTGGCCGCCGGCTGCCGGGGGGTAGCCGTCCGTACCTCGGCAAGAGTGATCAGCCCGTCTTCCAGGGCGCGGGTGAGCAGTGCGGTCTTGGTGGGACCGTGACGGCCGATCCTGGCGTATCTGACCCGGGCCCGGTTGATGTAGTCCTTGACGGTCTCCTCGGAGATGTTCAGCCTCCACCCCGACGACCCCGGCGTCCAGCAGCGGTGCGCGATCGAAGCCGCCCGCCTGCGGCGGATGTTCGCCGAGAGTGACGAGGTCCCGAACCCGTTGCTGCACGAACTGCAGGCATGCCGACCTGGGCCGAGCCGCCGGTGCGCCGATAGGTGCCCAGGACTCCGGCAAGCTGATGGGCCGCCCACTGGGCCGCCGATGGCCGCGCCCGCGGGCCGCCGGCGGTTGGCTCAGACTTTGCCGTGGCGCAATGGGGGCATTGGGATTGGTTTGTCATACTTCCCCGGTGACGACAGGCGAACTGCGGCGCGCCGGGCCCGCGGCCAGCCTGCGGCATACAGCCAGCAAGGTGCCCGAGGTGACGGTCTACTTCTGGCTCACCAAAGTGCTCACCACGGGGATGGGCGAGGCAACCTCGGACTACCTGGTCCACCGGCTCAGCCCGGTGATCGCGGTGGGTCTGGGCGGTATCGCCCTGGTGGCCTCGCTGGCGCTGCAGTTCTTCCGCCGTCGCTACGCGACCTGGATCTACTGGCTGGCTGTCGTCTGCGTCGCGGTGTCCGGGACGATGGTCGCCGACGTTATTCACGTCGGGCTGGGCATCCCGTACCTGGTATCGACGTCATTTTTCTCCGTGGCACTGGCCGCGGTCTTCGCGACCTGGTACGCGGTGGAGCGGACGCTGTCGATCCACAGCATCTGCACCCGGCGCCGGGAAGCCTTCTACTGGGCCACAGTGATGACCACGTTCGCGCTCGGCACCGCCGCGGGCGACATGACCGCGGCAACCATGGGCCTGGGATTCTTCGCCTCGGGAGTCATGTTCGCCGTGGTGATCGCGGTGCCTGCCATCGCTCACTGGCGGCTCGGCCTCAATGCCGTCGTGGCCTTCTGGTTCGCCTACATCGTGACCCGCCCGCTCGGCGCCTCCTTCGCGGACTGGATGTCGGTGCCCACCAGCCGGGGTGGCCTGGCACTCGGCTGGGGACCGGTGAGCCTCGCGATGACGGTCATCATCGTGGCCCTGGTCGCCTACCTGACCATCAGCCACAAAGACGCAGCAGCGGGGCGCTGGCCCAGCGGTCCAGCACGCGCCCAGGTGCCGGGCCCGGCTGACGGCCGGGCCGAGCCAGGGCGGGCCGAGCCAGGCCGGCCCGCGCCAGGGCGGGCACAGCCCGGGCGGGCACAGTACCGCCAGCCCCGGTCCCAGCCGGGACGGCCCCAGCCCGGGCGGCATCGCGCGCCATCCGGGTCCCGTTCGCGTGGCCGGGAAGCCCGGCCATAAAGCGGTTCTCACGTGGCAGGTCAACTTCTGCCCTGGACCGTACCCGGCGCACTGGCATCGGGAGTTTGCTGCCCGAATCACACCCGGCCGCACGTTTCCGCGGACTGCCCGGTCATGTATTGGCTACGGTTGCACGGGTGGATACCGGGAAACTCTCTGACAGGGCCAGCGCCGACCTCGCCGAGACCATGACCGAGACCAAAACCAGCGATCAGCAGGCCGAAATACTGGCCGGGCCGCGGCCGGGGGACCAGTACAGACTAGTTTTCGCCAGCTTCATGATGCTGTTCGTCGAACTTGCCCTGATCCGCTGGGTCACCTCCAACAACGTGTACGTGACCAGGGCGACCAATTTCATGCTCCTGGCCAGTTTCCTCGGCATCGGCATCGGATTCCTGAACGCCAAGTCCAGCCGCGACTACCTGCGCTGGACGCCGGTGGTGCTGCTGGCGCTGGTGGGCTTCGTCCTTGCCTTCCCGGTGATCCTGGCGAACCTGAGCGGTTCCAGCCCGCTCCAGGGACTCAGCGGTACCCCCGCACTGCCCCAGCCGGTGAGCCTCACCATCGTCTTCCTGCTCACAGCGGCGGTGCAGGGCGGGGTCCGCCACGCGGGCGCCCCGCCCCCCGTCCCCCCTCCGCCCCTGCCGCGCCACCGGCGCTCCATCCCCGGG
>OFHG01000304.1_pt1 | contig 20789 bp, 17 predicted proteins | sample 1521931 | NCBI WGS metagenome assembly OFHG01 (sample SAMEA2468438, study PRJEB22500) | soil metagenome | biome: Glassland; feature: Farmland; material: Clay | place: Australia | collected 2013-01-31 | depth 0.55 m
ATCGCCGCGGCGATCGACATCTACTATCTCTCTTCCACGATCGCTGTCAGCGTGAGCACGATCACGGCGAGCCTGCGGCTCATCTTTTTTAATGATACGGCGCCCACCGAGATCTACACCCGCGTGAACGCGGTGCTGAACCAGCTCCCGCGGGACGCGCAGCAGCCGGTCATCACCATCGCCATCGGCGAGACCATCGACTCGATGTACATCGGGTTCTACAGCACCGAACTGCCTACCAATAATATTACCGACTACCTCATCCGCGTGGTGCAGCCCAAGCTCCAGGCCGTTGACGGTGTTCAAACGGCAGAGATCCTGGGACAGCGGCGGTTTTCGCTGCGGGCCCGGCTCGACCCCGCAAACATGGCGGCCCTTGGCGTAAACGGCACGGACGTGAGCAACGCCCTCGCAGCGAACGACTTTATCTCTGCTGTAGGACGCACCAAGGGCCAGATGGTGACCGTGGATTTGACCGCGGACACGGGTCTCCATTCGGTCGAAGAGTTCAAAAACCTGGCGCTCAAGTCGCAGAACAACGCCATAGTCCGGCTGGGCGATGTGGCCACCGTCTCCCTTGGGGCAGAGGACTACGACACGGCCGTTGCCTTTGACGGCGAAAGCGCCGTGTTCATCGGCATCAAGGTCGCGCCAACGGCCAACCTGCTCACCGTGATCAAGGGCGTGCGAGATGCATTTCCCGCCATCGCCGCGGGGCTTCCCCAGGGCCTTTCCGGCCGCATCGTTTACGACGCCACCAAGTACGTGAACACCTCGATCCGCGAAGTGGTCACCACGCTGGCCGAAGCGCTCCTGATCGTGATCGCCGTGATCTTCCTGTTTCTGGGCTCGGTCCGTTCGGTGATCATCCCCACGGTCGCGATCCCGCTCTCGCTCGTAGGCACGTTCTTTATGATGCTGGTGCTGGGCTATACGATCAACCTGCTGACGCTCCTCGCGCTTGTCCTCGCCATCGGCCTCGTAGTGGACGACGCCATCATCGTTGTCGAAAACGTGCACCGCCACATGGAGGGCGGCATGAAGCCCCTGCCTGCGGCTATTCAGGGCGCGAGGGAACTCGCCGGTCCCATCATCGCCATGACCGTGGTGCTCGTTGCCGTGTATGTGCCGATCGGGTTCATGGGCGGGCTGACGGGCGCGCTCTTTACCGAGTTTGCCTACACGCTTGCGGGCGCCGTGACCGTGTCCGCGGTCATCGCGCTTACGCTCTCGCCCATGATGAGCTCGCGCCTGTTCAAGCCGCTGAGCCGGGAGAATCGCAACCGCTTCGTCGAGTTCATCGACCGGAGGTTCACGCAGCTGCGCAGGGGTTATGAGCGGCTGCTCCACGGCTCGCTCAATACCCTGCCGGTGACGGTGGTTTTTGCCGTTCTCGTGCTCGTGAGCATCTACTTCCTCTATGCCACTTCGAAAAGCGAGCTCGCGCCCCAGGAGGACCAGGGCATCATCATCGCCCTGGCCACGGCCGCGCCTGACGCAACGCTGGAGCAGACGCATCTCTCGACGCGGCAGGTGTTCGAGATTTACAAAAGCTTCCCGGAGACCGATCATGTATTCCAGTTCGACGGAGTTTCCGGGCTCAATTCGGGCATCGCCGGCATGGTGCTCAAGCCCTGGGACGAGCGCAAGCGCACGGCCTCCCAGCTTCAGCCCCTGGTCCAGCAGAGGCTCGGCGGGATCGCGGGCGCGCGTTCCGTGGCGTTCCAGCCGTCGCCCCTTCCCGGAGCGGGCAGGGGCCTGCCGGTGCAATTCGTGATCGGCACCACGGAGTCCTTCGAGCGGCTGAACGAGGTCTCGCAGGCGCTCATGGCAAAGGCCTACCAAAGCGGCATCTTCGCCTTCGTTGATACGGACCTGAAGATCGACAAGCCCCAGACCACGGTGGAGATCGACCGCGACAAGGCGGCCGCGCTCGGGCTCACCATGCGCGACGTGGGCAGCGCCCTGGGCTGGATGCTGGGCGGTAATTATGTGAACTACTTCAGTCTTGCCGGACGCTCCTACAAGGTGATTCCTCAGGTGGAGCGGCACGACCGGCTGAACGCAGAGCAGCTCCGGAACTATTACATCACGACTCCCAAGGGCGTTGCGGTTCCGGTCTCGACCGTCGTCCGGCTGAAAAGCTCGGTGGTGCCCGAGTCGCTCAATCATTTCCAGCAGCTGAACGCGGCGACCATATCGGCCGTGACCCAGGCCGGCGTAACGCTGGGCGACGCCCTAACAACGCTCAGAAGCCTGGCGCGGGAGACGCTCCCCCAGGGCTACAGCGTCGATTACGCGGGCCAGTCGCGGCAGTTCGTGCAGGAGTCGTCGGCGCTTATCGTGACGTTCTTCTTCGCGCTGATCATCATCTTTCTCTCGCTGGCGGCCCTGTTCGAAAGCTTCCGCGATCCCTTGATCGTGCTCGTCTCCGTGCCTATGTCGATCTGCGGGGCCATGGTCTTTATCAGCCTGGGCGTGGGCGGGGCGAGCCTGAATATTTACACCGAGGTGGGCCTCGTGACACTGATCGGGCTCATCAGCAAACACGGGATACTTATCGTCCAGTTCGCGAACGACCTGCAGCGCGAGGGCAAAAGCAAGCGCGAGGCAGTGGAAACGGCCGCCGCCATCCGGCTTCGGCCGATCCTGATGACAACCGGCGCCATGGTTCTGGGAGTGCTGCCGCTCGTGACCGCGACGGGCGCGGGTGCGGCGGGCCGCTTCCATATGGGGCTTGTGATCATGTCCGGCATTTCGATCGGCACCCTGTTCCCGCTCTTCGTGGTGCCGGCGATGTACCTGATGCTTGGTGCGGAGCACGCGAAGGAGAAGCCCGAAGAAGCAAGGACCGCATAAGGGAGAAATGATATCAATGATAAAACGAAAACTCGGGAACTCGGGCCTGGAAATAGCTCCTCTCGCATTGGGCGGCAACGTCTTCGGATGGACCGTGGATGAGCCCACGGCGTTCACTTTACTGGACTCGTTTGTGGCCGCCGGATTCAATCTCATCGACACCGCGGATACCTACTCAAGGTGGGTCCCCGGCAACAAGGGGGGAGAATCAGAAACCATCATCGGTAAATGGCTGAAGCGAAGCGGAAACCGGAGCAGGGTCGTCATTGCCACGAAAGTGGGAAGTGAGATGGGGACGAACAAAAAAGGACTCTCAAAGGCCTATATTTTGCGTGCCGTGGAGGATTCGCTCAAGCGTTTGCAGTCGAACACGATCGATCTTTACCAGTCCCACCGGGACGACCCGGGCACTCCCCTGGAAGAAACGCTGGAGGCCTACGCACAGTTGATCAAGGATGGAAAAGTCAGGGCAATAGGCGCTTCGAACTACACCGCGGAGCGTCTTTCCGATGCGCTGCGGATCAGCGAACAACAGAGGTATCCTGCATATCAAAGCCTCCAGCCGAGGTACAATCTCTACGACCGCGCCGAGTATGAACAGTCTCTGGGGCCGCTTTGCCGGGAAAAGGGGTTGGGAGTGATCACGTACTACTCGCTCGCAAGCGGATTTCTTACCGGCAAGTATCGCTCGGAAAAAGATCTTTCTAAAAGCATCCGGGGCCAGGGTGTCAGGCTCTACCTGAACGAGCGCGGGTTCCGGATTCTGAAGGCCCTGGACCAGGTGGCGAAACAATATCGTTCAGCGCCGGCGAGCGTTGCACTCGCCTGGCTGATGGCGCGCCCGGGCATTACCGCGCCGATTGCAAGCGCCACGACGCTGGAACAATTAAATGAGCTGATCGAAGCGACGAGACTTGAATTGGATAGTTCATCCTTGGAACTTTTGAATAAAGCGAGCGCCTACTAGCTCGCGATGCAGAAGATGCATGTAGTTACCGTAGATAGAGAACAAAACTGCGGCCGGAGGGACTCGTGAAAACGGTCATTTCCGCCGACCTTGACGGCTCGTTGTTTCACACATATATTAGGAGAAACAGATCTCAAATAACAAGCACCAGGGACAAGCAAATACCTAATCTCAGCATCAGGCTCCAAACGTTTTGGAATTAGATTATTGGCTATCGGAATTTATTTGGGATTTAAGTTTTGAGATTTGGAATTTTGCCGAGAGGGAAATATCATGTCGGACTTTTTCCAGACAGGCATCGTCACCACACTCCACAGTCTCGGGAGGCCGTCGCTCGAGCGCCTGGAACAGGAGCTGCGGGTGTATTCCCTGGCCCGTCCCGTCGCCCTGGTGCTGCCCGCGCTCTATTCAGAGTTCGAAGGCCCGGCCATGCCGCGCATCGTTGAGGAACTCGCCAAGGTGAAATATCTCGGACAGATCATCCTTGTCCTTGGGCGGGCGTCTGACAAGGAATTCGCACGAGTGCGGCAGTTTATGGCCCCCATCCCCTATGAGGTGAAGATCGTACACAACGAGGGAGTGCGGATCCGGGAGATCTACGACACTATCAAGAGAAACGGGCTCGATGCGGGAAAGGACGGAAAGGGGCGGTCCTGCTGGCTCGCCTACGGGTACGTGCTTGCGGCCGGAAAGTCCGACGTTATCGCGCTCCACGACTGCGACATCGTCTCCTACAGCCGGGAGATGGTGGCGCGGCTCTGCTACCCTGTGGCGAACCCCAACCTGGACTTCGCGTTTTGCAAGGGCTATTACAGCAGGGTCACGGACAGAATGCACGGGCGGGTGACGCGGCTGCTTGTAACGCCGCTCGTACGGTCGATCCAGCAGCTCATCGGGATGAACCGGTTCCTGCTCTTCCTTGACAGCTTCCGGTATCCCCTGGCGGGCGAGTTTTGCATGACCACGGACATGGCGCGAGTAAACAGGATCCCCTGGGACTGGGGTCTCGAGGTCGGCTCCCTGGCCGAGGTGTACCGCAATTTTTCTCCCCGTCGCGTCTGCCAAGTCGACATCGCAGCGACGTACGAGCACAAGCACCAGGCCCTTTCCGCTGAGGACCCTGAAAAAGGATTGATGAAAATGACGGTGGACATCTGTAAATCCATATTCAGGACCCTGGCTTCGGAGGGGGTCATTTTCTCCGACGGTTTTTACAAGACGCTTTCGGTCACGTACGTGCGCTTCGCCGAGGACACGATCATGAAGTACGAGGCGGATGCCGCGATCAACGGGCTTGTCTTCGACCGGCACGAGGAGGCAAAAGCGGTGGAGGCGTTCACACGGGCCCTTATTATGGCGGCCCAGATTTACCTGGAAGACCCCATGGCGGCTCCCCTTATTCCCAACTGGAACCGGGTGACGTCCGCCATCCCCGGCATTCTTGATATGCTGAAAAAGGCGGTTGATGAGGACAATAAATGAGATGCGCCTGGTCCGGCAAGAAAGGACCGTCTTCGTTGCACGGAATCAATCCGTGGGAGGGAGCTTTAAGGTATGCATAACCTGTCCAGCAGGCTGGTAATTCCTTTGGTGACGGCCGTCGCCTCCGTTGTTGTTCTGCTGGCCCTCCGGACAATAACGTTCCGGATTTTCCAGCGGTGGACGGAAAAGGCGGCAACGAAGATCGACGGCATCGTCCTGTCGTCGTTTCGATGGCCGTCCGTATTGTGGGCCGTCGCCCTCGGCATTTATATTGGCATCGCGTTTTCCGATCTTTCCGAACGGTACATTTTTTATCTCACCCGGATCATCCATGTCATTCTCATTCTCTCGGTGACGTTCGCCGTCGCAAACCTCCTGGGGAGAATCTTTCAGAGCTACATCCGTCAGTCCAACCTGCCGCTCCCGACGACCGGACTCGCTTACGGCCTCCTGAAGGGCATCATCATCGCCATCGGCATATTGATCGTCCTCAGCGTCCTGGGAATATCCATCACCCCGCTCATCACCGCCTTGGGCGTAGGCGGCCTTGCCGTGGCCCTCGCACTCCAGGACACGCTCGCCAATCTCTTTGCCGGCATTCACGTCCTTATGGAGAAATCCATTCGCGTCGGCGACTTTGTCAAGCTCGAGACGGGACAGGAGGGCTATGTCGACGACATCACCTGGAGGACGACGCGGGTCCGGATGCTGCCGAACAACATGGTCGTGGTCCCCAACAGCAAACTCGCCCAGAGCGTGGTCACGAACTACTACCTTCCGGAAAAGCGAATGTCCCTTCTCATCCCAATCGGTGTGAGCTATGACGCCGACCCCGAGGAGGTGGAGCGCATCCTCGTTGAAGAGGCGGAAAAAGGCGCAGCCGACATCCCGGGACTCCTGGCGGATCCGGCACCCTTTGTGCGGTTCATTCCCGGGTTCGGCGACAGCTCTCTCGATTTTACGCTCATCTGCCAGGTGGCCGAGTTTACGGACCAGTACCTTGCCCAGCACGAACTCCGGAAGCGGATCTTCAAACGGTTCAAGGAAGAAGGCATCGAGATCCCCTTCCCGCAGAGGACCGTTTACCTGCGGGAGGAGAACAGGAAAAAAAATGAGCGCCAACTTTGAATTCAAACAGTGCATAACGATGCTCAAGGCCACGGGGAAAAAGGCGAAGAACCTCCGGGAGTTTCGTAACGCTCTTGAGACGGTAAGCAAAAGGTCCGTCTTTCACCATACCTACCAGTATTTTCTGAAGGGCCATATCCTGGAGTACACCAACGACTTCGCCCAGTGGGCCGGGGAAAGCCTGGAGGAGCGCGCGCTGGCCGAGCATTTCTCGAATATCGATCCGTACGATTTTACCGATATCGAAGAACTGAGAAAAGAGCTGGTAAGGCAGGTCGACGAGTATCTCCTGCAATTTCCCGAGCCCCGGGACGCCCTGTCCGGCGACGAGTTCTTCTTCAACGAGACCGTTACGCTCGTCTTTCCCTCGGGCGTGCGCGCGCGGAACCTTGCCGAGTTTCTCATGGCCATCAAGTACGTTGAAGGCAGCGCCCTCTACTATCATTTTTTCGATGCGCGTCAGCGCCTGGGCAGGAGCGACGATTTTTCGGCCTGGTTTGAAGATGCGCTCGGGAAAAGCGAACTCGCCGCGCGGGTGCGGTCCATCGACCCCTTCATGCACAGTCTCGATGGCATCCGGGAGCGCATCGCCGCAGCCGTGGAGGACGAGGTGCGGCGCGACATGGAAGCCATGGGAGCGCCGTCATGATCGCCGCATACCAGGGTATAGCGCCGAAAGGCGACCTGTCTCTGCTCCAGAGGCTCGGCGAGGCGTTCCAGGGAAAATCGTTTCTCCACGTCAATTCGACGAGAGAAGGCGGCGGGGTCGCCGAGATCCTGCGCCGGATGATTCCGATCCTCAGAGAGATCGGCATCGAGGCACGGTGGGAAGTCATCAAGGGCGACGCGAAGTTCTATGACACCACCAAAAAGATCCATAACGCACTCCAAGGGAACGAGGAGCGGTTCACCCAAGAGATGTGGGACCACCATCTCGAGGTGAACCGGGAGAACGCCGGGAAGCTCGACCTGGGTGCGGACGCAGTCCTGATCCATGACCCCCAGCCGGCGCCTTTGATCGAATGCAGAAAGAAGGGTATCTGGATCTGGCGTTGCCATATCGACGTATCGAATCCCCGCCCGGACGCGTGGACCGCGATCAAGAAGTACAGCGAACAGTACAACGCCGCCGTCTTTTCCGTGGCGAAGTTCTCACAGGCCATGCCTGTTGACGAATTCATCATTCCTCCTTCCATCGACCCGGTGAGCGACAAGAACAGGGACCTTTCAGCCGATGAAATCAATGAAACAGCGGCCAAATACAACATCCCCCGTGACCGGCCGATGCTCCTGCAGGTTTCGCGGTTCGACGTGTTCAAAGACCACATCGGCGTGATCAATGCCTACCGCATGGTAAAGAAGTACAATGATTGCGTCCTGGTTCTCGCGGGGAGTCCGGCCGCGGATGATCCCGAGGGCGAGGCGGTCCTGGCCGAAGTGCGCGAGTTCGCGGCCGGCGACCCTGACATCATCATCCTGCTTCTTCCTCCCTTCAGCGACAAGGACATCAACGCGCTCCAGCGGATGGCAGCGGTGGTGCTCCAGAAATCGCTCAAGGAGGGTTTCGGACTGACCGTCTCCGAGGCCATGTGGAAGGAGAAGCCGGTGCTCGGCGGGGCCGTGGGCGGCATTCCGACCCAGATCGTGCACGGGGTCACGGGCTTTCTTGTCCATTCGCCCGAAGGCGCGGCGTTCCGCATTCGCCAGCTCCTGAACAATCCCGACATGGCAAAGCGCATGGGGGAGCGGGGCAGGGAGTATGTGCGGAATAATTTTTTGATTACGAGACAAGTGCGGGATTATCTGTCGGTCTGGTACGCGGCGGAGCACAAGGGAAAGAGCGTGCTGGAACTGTGATCGGCTGCATCACGAGGACAACCGCAGTGATGCCGCGGGCAAATCCGGGTTTTGCTGAGTTAACCAATAGTGCGCAACGTATATTCCACTATAAAGGAGATCATTGTATGCTTTCAAAAATCCCCCTGCAGCTCGAAAAAGTTAAAAAAGAAGACGTGGACAAGGAGATACTCAGGGCCGGGATCATGGCTGAGCTGGATGCCGTCAGCCTCTACGAGCAGCTGGCCGCGATGACCCGGAAGGAGGAAATCCGAAAGGTCCTCCTTGATATCGCGCGGGAGGAAAAGACGCACGTGGGGGAATTCCAGGCCCTGCTGCTTCAAGAAGACCCGGAACAGGCGGAGGAACTGCGCGCAGGCGAGCGGGAGGTACGTGAAAAAACGGGCGGCTGACACGGGACCGTTATGATACAGGCGTTCCGGAGACCGACTCATGATCTTTTGCCGGTCCCGCGGCGCGCTATTTCCCGCGGGTGGAGGTCAGCCTCCCGATCAATGTGTTCAGAAACATCTTGGTAAACTTCAGCTGGCAGAATACCGAGGTCTTTTCGAGGAGCTCGTTGCTGATCTTCAGGACCACGGCATCTGCCGCTGACCGGATGCTTATGGCGCGCGGCCTCTTGGAAACGTACGCCATCTCACCGAAGCAGTCGCCGGCCCTCAGGACGGCGCTGTCGTTCCCGCCAGTCAGCACCGAAACTTCCCCCTCGACAATCACATAAAACGATTCATCCAGGTCTCCCTTGTTGAGGATCATCTGGCCGGCTCCGTACTCTATCCATTCGCTCGCGTTGATGACCTCCGATAACTCGATCTCGAAAAAATCCTTGAAGAACCGCAGCCTCGAAAGCCGGTCCAGCTTCTCCCTCATGCCGACGTCGGCCGTTACGACCGCGTGGACGATCTTTTTATGAAATGCGTTCAGGTCTGCGGCCATGTCCGCGGCGCTCTGATAGCGGTCTTTCACGTCCCTGGCCATGGCCCTCCTGACGATCTGTTCGAGGAGACCGGGCACGTCGGGCCGGTATTGTCTCAGCAGGGGAGGCTCGTCGCTGAGGATGCGCATCAGCAGTTCCTGCAGGTTTGGCGCCGAGAACGGACTGTGCCCGGTCAGTATGAAATACATGACCACCCCGAGGGAATAGATATCGGCCTGGTGATTCACCGGTTCCTTCAACAGCCGCTCCGGGGATATGTGCATCGGCGTGCCGAGAATATTTTCCAGGTACAGATGATCAGTGTCCGGGTGCAGGATCTTCGCGAGTCCGAAATCGGCCAGTTTTACCCGGTCATCGGGGGTCAGCATGATGTTGCCGGGCTTGATGTCAAGGTGAATGACGTTGCGGGAATGGGCATACTGAAGCCCTTTGCAGCATTGATACAATATCTCTACGGCCTTCGGGACCGGCAGGAGATTGTCCGTCCTGCCGTAATATTGCAGCGCCCTGCTGTTCTCGATGTATTCCATAACGAGGTAGTACAGATCCCCGGATTCTCCGGCGTCGTATACAGGAAGGATGTTCCGATGGTCCAGCATCCCGTAGATCTGGGCCTCGGTAAAGAAGAGTTCGACGAGCCTTCGCCGTATCTTTTCATTGGACAAGGACTTGGGGTCGGCGACCTTTATGGCCACGTTCCTCTTCATGTAGGGGTCAAAGGCCTGGTAAACCGTGCCCATGCTGCCCTGGCCGATCTTGCTGATGATGCGGAACTTCCCTATCTGAGACGGCGTTTCGTTCCTCGTATCTGCACTCTTCATTGAAAATAACCTTTCAGCACAACGTTACATAGTAACGCACGGACCTTACCCGGTCAACAAATAAGAACGCCTGATCCACCCCGTGAAACGCGCTGTCTGCACATCAGCGGTATTTCGGCGCTAAAGCGGCATATCAGCCGGACCATAGGGGACAACCGGTTTTAACGGTAACGGTGAACTAAGCGAGTTCGGAAGTAAGATTCGGCCGGGGCCATCCTGACGGCGTTCCGGACAACGTGCCTTTTAGCGGGGGAATAGGCCGTATTAAGACTGATCTAACCGCCGGATGCCATGCTGCGTGGCTGCGGAGGGAAGGGGCACCTCGGGGCTGTTGCTTCGGAAGAGGGGTTGAGGAGCGCTTTGCGAGAATGCCGGCGAAACAGGAGCATGCGCGTTTCGTGCGGTCCGCATGTGTGACGGAATTTCACGGCGCCGCGGGTTATTTTTTTTCAGGCAGCAGGCTCCTGGATCGTCAGTCCCCGGGCGATCAAGCTCCTGAATGCCTCGCTGCTCAACGGTCTGCTTAAGTAGTATCCCTGTATCTCGTCGCAGTCGCGGCCCTTCAAAAAATCGAACTGTTCCTTGGTCTCGACCCCTTCGGCAACCACTCTGAGGTTCAGGTTGTGGGCAAGTGCGATTATTGCGGTAATCACCTTCCTGCTGTCGTGTTCATTCAGGATGTCCGAGACAAAGGTCTTGTCTATCTTCAGTTCATCGATCGAGAAGCGGTTGAGGTAGTTGAGCGAGGAGTAGCCCGTGCCGAAATCGTCGATGGAGACGCCGATCCGCATTGTTTTGAACTTTTTCAGCGTCTCGACCGTCTCTTCCACTTTTTCTATGATCGTGCCCTCCGTAATCTCGAGCATCAGATGCTCCGGTGCAAGACCGGTTTCTTCAAGTATGCCGCCGACGATGTTGGGGAGGTCCTTTTTGTGAAAATGCCGCGCGGACAGGTTTACCGATACCCTCAGCGGGGGGAGACCTTCCTCCTGCCACTCCTTGTTCTGCCTGCAGGCCTCTTTCAGCGCCCACTCGCCGAGCTGCACCTCGAGGCCGGTCTCCTCGGCCAGGGGGATGAAGAGCGCCGGGTTCACATGGCCCTGGTCGGGGTGAAACCATCGGAGGAGGGCCTCCATGCCCGCGATTTTTCCGGACCTGATGTCCACCTTGGGCTGGTAGTTGAGCTGGAATTCCAGCTTCTCCAGGGCGCGCCTGAAGCGGGACTCGAGCCTGAACCGCTCGATGGTGCTCTTGTTGATCTCCTCGGTAAAGAACTTGAAGTTGTTCTTTCCCTGGGCCTTTGCATGGTACATGGCCGTGTCCGCGTTTTTGACCAGCATGTGCGCGTCCTCACTGTCGTTGGGATACATGGTCATGCCGACGCTGCCCGACACAAAAACCTCATGCTCTTCTATTTTGAACGGCGTCGAGAGGGCCTCAATGAATTTCTCCGCCATATGGACCACGTTGCTCGCGGATCCTATCTCGGGCAGTATTGCCAGAAATTCATCGCCTCCCATCCGCGCCACGGTATCGGTCTCGCGCACGCAGCCGATAAGCCTGGCGGCCGTCTGCACCAGCAACTGGTCCCCGATATGGTGCCCCAGAGTGTCGTTTACCTCTTTGAAGCGATCGACGTCAAGCAGCATGACCGCCACCGTGTTGCGGTGCCTCTTTGCACTCCTGATGGCCTGGTTCAGGCGGTCAAACATAAGGCTGCGGTTCGGGAGGTTCGTGAGAATATCGTAGTGGGCCATGTGTTCCAGGCGCTGCTCGTTCTGTTTGAAGAGCGTGAGGTCGAATAACGTGGCCGCGTAATGCGTGACCTTCCCCGCATTGTCTTTGATCGCGTGGATGTAAGTCCATGCCGGACATTCCTCTCCCCCTTTTCGTACGCCCCATACTTCTCCCTGCCAGTAGTCGTTCTGAAGATCTTTCTTCAGCGTCTTGAACAGATCAGGGTCATTGCGCTCGGAGTAGAGCATCCGTGGATTTTTGCCGAGCACTTCATCGCGGCAATAGCCCGACATCTTCTGAAACGCTTCGTTGACGTAAATCATGTTCAACTTGGTGTCAGCCACGATGATGGCCAGCGCATTGGTATCAACGACCCGCGCCTTCAGCTCACCGCCGTTGTCCGGTGTGCGCTCAAGCCTGCGTGATGCCTTTGCGGGCGCCTTTCCCGCGAACGGATTCTTTTTCACGGCCGCTGTCTTGCTGCTGCGAGACCTGTCCTGATTCCTTCCAGCCATTGTTCGACCTCTGGTTATTGGGGGTGATGAACCGTATCTCGAACTCGAAGACGTAAATCTGGTGCAGAGAAGACTACTACAAGCGATAGGTAATTGCAAGAAGTTCGACGGGGTATTTTTAGGGTATGTGGAAAAAAGCGGGATAATATCCGGAAAAGAGCTTCCCCAGCCGAACAATGCGGCAATGAAACATATTTTGCAAAATATATGCTATCCTAATTTTTAGAATATAAGTCAATTCTCGTATACGACTTTAGTCGTCTGCTTCGGTCTGGAAAGATGCGGGAAAGCAGAAAGCCATGTGTTATCGTCTATTCGGGAAAACCGGTCTCTACGAGGCACCGCTCGGAGACGAAGAAGGCGGCTTAGAACGCCGGCTCTTTGTTAACCGCGAAGACATCGCCACAGGCTGAGTTCCGGAGAGTGGCTCAACAATTGAGGTACGACCATGAAAGCCATCAAAATATCAAGCTTTGGCGATGCGAGTGTGCTTAAACTCGCCGCTACGGAGCCGAAGCCAACGCCCGGCGAAGGGCAGGTCCTCGTGGGAATCCGCGCAGCAGGCGTGAATTTCGTGGACATTTACCATCGTCGCGGGACGTATCCGCTGAAGCTCCCATTCATTCCCGGACTGGAGGCTTCGGGTGTTATCGAGGCTATCGGTGAAAAGGTCCTGGACTTCCGCGTTGGAGACCGGGTCGCCTATACCGGGCACTTGGGAAGCTACAGCGAGTACGCGGCGATCGACGCGGAAAGGCTGATCAAGCTGCCGAGGGCACTCTCCTTTGAGCAGGGGGCCGCATTCCTGCTCCAGGGAATGGCTGCGCATTTCCTTATCCATGACTTTCGCAAGCCGGGGCCCGGGGACACGGTCCTGGTCCATGCCGCGGCAGGGGGAGTGGGGCTCCTTCTGGTTCAGTGGGCCAAGCACCTCGGCGCCACGGTAATCGGGACGGTATCGACGGAAGAGAAGGGGGCCGTGGCAGGCGAGGCGGGCGTCGATCACGTGGTACTTTACACAAAGCAGGATTTTGTGAGCGAGACAAAGCGAATTACCGGAGGGCGCGGCGCTGATCTAATCCTTGACGGCGTCGCCAAGACTACGTTTGCAGGCGACTTGGAGGCAGCGGCGCTCAAGGGCCACATTGTGATCTTTGGCGCGGCAAGCGGACCCGCGGACCCCCTTGCGCCTAACTCGCTCATGGCGAAATCGATGACCCTGTCGGGTGGAAGTCTGCCGAACTTTACCTCTTCGCGCGAGGACCTGCTCCATCGGTCAAAGGACGTTTTAAGCGGAATCAAAAAGGGGTGGTTGAAACTTTGCATCGATCATGTCCTGCCTCTTGCGGAGGCTGAAAAGGCGCACCGTTTGCTCGAAAGCCGGCAGTCCATGGGAAAAATCGTCTTGAAAGTCGCGGACTGAACAAAGACGCAGCCGGAACCGGTATCAAAATGTGGCACTATGTGCCTGCATCTTTTGATATACTCCAAGTAAATGCCTTCAACACGAGCGATTAAGAAGGACAGACAGTTAAAACTTCTGAATTCTCACATGAAGGATGGGAAGAATATGGCTGAACTCGCGAAAAACAGAGATCTCGTCAGCATCTTCAGATTTGATAGGCCGCTCGAAATCGAGAAATCGCTCATCCGCAGAAGGATGGCGCTTTTGGGCAATCCTCCGGTCACTCTTGTTATGGGGAACGGCAATAAGGTTTATTCCGCTGGCGGGCAATCGGTCGGCACTGTTTTTATCCGTGATCGAAAGACACTTCTAAAATTATCTGTTCATCCTGAACTTCACTTCGGTGACGCCTACAGTGAGGGGAACATCGAGATAGAAGGAGACTTGATCGAAATTCTGGAAACCATATTCAGATGTGTGTCGAAGACCTCCAAGGACGGTTTCATCAACAAATATGCGGCAAAAATCATGAACCGGCGCCGGTTGAACACGCTTGCCGGATCGAGGGATAATATTCACCATCATTACGATATCGGCAATGATTTTTACCGGCTTTGGCTTGATGAAAGAATGCAGTATACGTGCGCGTATTTTCCGTCGCCCTCTGCCACGCTGGAAGAGGCGCAGATTGCCAAGATGGACCACGTTTGCAGAAAGCTCGTGCTCACGCCCGGGAAAACCGTCGTAGAGGCAGGGTGCGGTTGGGGAACGCTGGCATTGCACATGGCAAAAAATTACGGCGTCAGCGTAAAGGCCTATAATATTTCTCATGAGCAGGTCCGAAGCGCCCGTGAACGCGCGAAAGCTGAAGGGCTGGACGGCAGGGTCGAGTACATCGAGGACGATTACCGCAACATGTCGGGCAGATTCGATGTTTTCGTATCGATCGGAATGCTGGAACATGTGGGCCCCAAATACTACCGTGAGCTTGGAAAGGTCATACAGCGTTCTCTGAAGGAAGACGGCAGAGGGCTTATACACTCCATAGGACGAAACAAGGCAGAGCTGATGAATCCGTGGATAGAAAAGCGCATATTCCCCGGCGCCCACCCTCCGACCCTGCGGGAGATGATGGAGATATTCGAGCCGTCCGGATTTTCCATACTGGATGTGGAAAATCTCCGGCTGCACTACGCAAACACGCTGGAGCACTGGCTTGAGAGATTTGAAAGCGCCCGTGAACAGATAGGCACGATGTTTGATCAGAGGTTCATACGAGCGTGGAGGCTTTATCTCGCCGGGTCCCTTGCGTCCTTTACTGTCGGAGATCTTCAGCTCTTCCAGGTGGTCTTTGCCAATCCGAACAACAACGATCTTCCCTGGACAAGGGCCCACCTGTATACGGAGAGCAGCCGCTGAACGGAGGGAATATGGACTCTTGCGACGTTCTTATCGTCGGAGGCGGCCCTGCCGGATCCTCTCTTGCCTGGAAGCTGAGTAAACGCGGCCTCGACGTATTAATCCTCGACAAAAATAATTTTCCGCGGGACAAGGTATGCGCAGGGTGGATCACGCCCGCGACCCTGGATCTTCTGCATATAGACCGGGAAGAGTATTCCCGCGATAAGGTCCTGCAGCAATTCAGTGGATTTAAGACCAGTATGCTCGGGGGGGCGGAGGTCCTCACCCGGTACGACAGCACGGTGAGCTACGGCATCCGCCGCCGTGAATTCGATCATTACCTCCTCGGGCGCAGCGGCGCGCGTCTGCGTCCGGGGGAGCCGTTGAGGAGCATGCGGCGAAAAAACGACCACTGGATCGTCAATGATAACCTGAAGGCCCCTTTGGTGATCGGCGCGGGAGGGCATTTCTGCCCGGTCTCAAGATTCACGCGGGAGGGCCGGGAACGAAACGAACCGGCGGTGATTGCACAGGAAGTGGAGTTTGAAATGGATGGATCTCAACAGCGCGATTGCCGGGTGCTGGGCGACACTCCGGAGCTTTATTTTTGTGAAGACCTGAAGGGTTATGGATGGTGTATACGAAAAGGGAATTTCCTCAATATCGGACTCGGCCGTGAAGACAACCATTCTGTCCCTGAGCACGTGAGGGCGTTCTTCGGTTATCTGAGAGATAAGAAGAGGGTCCCCGCAAATACCCCCATGGACTTCAGGGGACACGCCTATATGCTCTACAAAGGCGCATCCCAAAACGTGGTTGATGACGGGGTGATGCTGATCGGGGACGCAGCCGGACTCGCATGTCCCAAAAGCGGGGAAGGGATCAGGCCGGCGGTAGAATCCGCTCTGATGGCGGCAGACGTCGTTCTCTCCGCTGCCGGGGATTACCGGCGCGACAGGCTTTTAGAGTATCCGCTCATGCTGGCTGGGCGTTTCGGCGAAGGCGACACGGTCCCCGGGTTGCTCCCTCAGTCGTTCAGACGGTTCATGGGCCGCAGGCTTATGGAAAACAGCTGGTTTGCGCGGCATGTTGTGCTGGACAGATGGTTTCTGAATGTCCACCAGCCTCCCTTGACTGCCGCCGCCTTCAGTCAGTAATACTGTCTGTTTAAATCCATAGTCGATCAGATTACAAGAAGAATGCCGCGCCCTCTTGAGAGGGCTTTTTTCTCCGGCTCGCTTCAGCGCGGCTGCGTGCTTTTCATGAGGCGGTCGCGAACGAAATCGATATGCCCGCGAAGCACATAGAACTGATTGGCGAAGGATGCCGGCACTTTCATTTTGTTGACGTCTTCTTCGATGTGCTCGATCCGATCGAGAAGCTTTTCCCGCTCCACGGGCGCCACGCGCGCGAGGAGGCTCCGTTCGAGCACCAGCAATGCGCGGTACCAGCGGTAGATGCGCAACCTGATCCGCCAGCGAAAGAGCGCGGGGATGATTCGAAGTCCCGGGAGCAATACCACGACCGCGGGCACGGCCACGATGAGGAAGCGGTTCGCCAGGCTTGCCAGCCGGAAAGGAAGATAGCGATAGAGAAAGCTTTTGCCCGTTTTGTAGTAGCGGGCTGCGTCGGCGCTTATGTGAAATTCGTGTTCCAGCGGAGCGGGAAATTCGCCCCGGTGCTTGAACAGGCCGGGTTTTCCGTGCACTTCTCGCGCGGCCTCAAGCAGCAGGTCTGACAGCGCCGGGTGCATGTCGGCCCGCGCTATGAGCTCGACCGTGGGGCCGATCAGCGAGATATCGTCGGCGGGAATGTTCTTGCCGAAATCGATGGAGCCCTTCGGCAATTCAAGCTTGTTCAAGTAGCCGATGCGGCGCGAATAACCATCGGCCTGTGTAAAATCGAAAAGCCGTATCCCGGGGGTCCGTAAGAGCGTGCGCATGGTCCGCGGCGAGGCTGCGTCTCCCATCAGGAACACGGCGTCAATCGTGCCCGCGAGCAGGGCCTTTGCCGCGTCTTTCGCGTCAAGGCCCGACAGCGTTGTCGAGCCGCCGGGTTCGATATCGTTGGCAGCGAGCAGGACCAGGGCAAGGGACCGCGTTCCGCTGCCCTCCGGGCCGACGGCGAGCCGCTTGCCGTTCAGCCGGGAAAGCAGATCGAGAGGCCGCGCGCTCCTGTAAAAAACCAGGAGCGGCTCGTAGGAGATGCTTCCGAGCGAAGTCAGCTTGTCGATATTCAGGCCGCTGGCCACGCCGCCCTGGACGAACCCGATGTCCACCTTGAACGAAGGGTCAGCCAGCCTCTTGAGATTTTCCAGCGAGCCTTGGGACGGAAGGATATTCAGCTTCACGCCGCTGCGCGCCAGTATCGTGCGGTATTTCTCGGCATTCATCCGGAAGATGCTGCCCTCGGGCCCGCTCGTGATGGTAATGGTACGCGGAGGGGCCGAATAAAAGAACCAGAAAACGGCAAGGATCACGACCAGGCTGGTCAAAAGAATGACGCTGAGCGATGCTGCGCGGCCAAGGCCGAAAATATCCGTGAACTTTGTCTGGAACTGCATGAAACGGTTTTTGCGACCTGTTCTCATGGCTGACACCTTTATTACATGATTGTACCGGGTCCGGTAATCGTTACCTCGTTAGCGGCCCTGTCACGCACTGCAATTCTTTATTGAGAAAGTATAGGTCAATGACGCGCATGTGTCAACAGCGGCGCGCGAAACCCGGGCCCGGTACCGACAAAACGGATTCCCGCGGCGGATGTCCGGCTTGCGCGCCCTGCTGTAATTTGAGGAAGGGAATGCAGCCACAAACGGAAAGAGGACACCATGAGCAAGTACTTCAGCCGGACGACAGGCTCGGTAAAGTCGATTTGCAGAAATGGTTTGAAACCAGATGGCATATCAATTGAGGCCGGACTACTTCTGTAATTCCTTTTGTCTTTGCACCGCCTCACGGTATTTTGCTTCATCTCCCGCCGCCTTATAGGCGTCCGCAAGATGTCCCCGCGCTTCCGCCAGTAAATCCGTCTTGTCCTTCGGGAGCGTGTCGACGGATTCCTTCAAGGCCGTGATTGCCCCGGCCGCGTTCCCGAGCTTCAGAAGAACGACGCCGAGAGTATCGAGATAGTAGGGACGGTGAAGGGGATTGAGCGTCAGCGCCTCGGTGATCAGGTCTTTCGCCTTGTCCAGGTCTTTTTCCTTCCGGATGTATACCCATGCCAGGTTATTACGGATATCGCCGTTGTTCGCGTCGAGTTTAAGGGCCTTCGTGTATGCCGATTCAGCTTCGGAGTATTCCCCGGTCCGGTACGAGAGGTCTCCCAGGAGAAGGAGAGAAGGGAGGTGTTTCTTGTCCTGCCTGAGCGCTTCCCGGTATTGTTCGAGCGCCGGCTCCAATTTCCCCTGCGATTCATAGATGCGGCCGAGGTTGTCGTGCTCTTCCGCCGTCAGCGGATCGTGAAGCACGATGATTCGCGGCAGGGAGCAGCCGGAGAAAAAAAACGCCGAAGCGGTCAGGAATATGGCCGCCCATGGCAGAAGGATGGACCTTTGTTGTCGCTTCATCGCTTGTCCTCTGAGGATTGTGTCTCTTTCAGGGCGATCAGCATCCAGTTGCCGGCCCGGTCCCATTCCTTCATGAACTTCTCATACCCGATAACCTTGTTCGCGTTCACGCCGTCATGGACGATGAGCACCCCGTCCACGTCATCAAATCCGATCACGGTGACGTAATGCGGCCGTCGATAGAGGGAGAACCCAAGATCGAGGAGGCAGATGACCGGCACGTTGTTGCGGACCCGCTTTTTCAGTTCAGCAAGGGTGCCGGCGGAAGAAATCGTCCGGAAACCCGTTTCACGCAGAAAGCGTTCCATGTCCATGGGGAGCGTGCCGCGGAGTTCCGGAAGATAGACCCGGACTTTGATCTGCTCCATGTTTACCTGTTGTCCCCAGAATGAAGCGACGCTTGCGAGCGCAGCTGGGCCGCAGGAGTCTTCCCCCTGGCGATAGAAGGGCACGCCTGTGATGTAATGTCCCCGCTGCTCGATCCCGGACCGGAGCGCTGAAAAGTCCTTTTCCGCGCATCCGGTAAATGACGCGAGTGCCGTCAAGGCCAGGAGTACGCAGGAAAGGGAACGAACCCGGCGGCTTCTCCGGACCGAAACGTCAGGCAGAGCAGCCATCCGCGCCATCAGCTATTTTACCTCTATCCGGCCTTGAAGCAGGTAGATCAGGACCACGACGAGGAAAGCCACGAGCACAAGGCCGAAGAACAGGCCGGCCGCGTCACCGCCGGCCTGGATCGAGTCCGTATGAGTCGCAAGCTCGTGGAGCTGCTGGCCGGAAAGCGCATTCACGCGCGCCATAGTTTCCGTCGGAGAGAGACCGTAGTCCATGAGTTTCTGGCGGACGACCTTGGATTCGAGGGCCGCCTGGACGTTGGCCAGGTCCGCTGCCCGGTCAAAGGACGTCTGCGGCAGGGCGGCCGCGTCCTGTGAAGGCGCGGCAGAGACGAACATGGCCTCCGCGGGCGCGGCGAAGCTCGAGACTGCGATAAGCGCAACGATCAGATACACAGCAAGGGGTTTTGTATAAAACGCCCTGAGAATGGATTTCATATGCGAATCACCTCCGGTCTTTTTAATTCTTTCCTACCTGAGAATGACATGGTGTCCCGTCAGCTCGAGAATCACGATTACGAGGATCACCACGAGGAGGACAAATACCACGGCGTCGGCGCCATCCGCCCCTGCCTGGAGCGAATTAAGCTGTGCAGCGAACTGATGGACCTGCTCGTTGGAAAGCGTGTTGACCCTTGCCATGGCCTCGTCCGAAGAAAGCCCGTAGTCCATGAGACGCTGTTTGACTACCGTTGATTCAAGGGTTTTCTGGATTGCCGCCACATCGGCCTTCCTCATCACGGTGTCCGCCCCGGTGCTCGAAATGAACATGGCCCACCCCTGGGCCGGAAGGGTCAAAAGCACCATCGCGAAAACCAGATAAACGGAAAGCACCTTGAAGAATGTTTTTTTCTGCAGCATGATAGTCTCCTTTCATGAAAGAAATGCCGTTAGTATATCATAGGCTGCGACGGCGTGCAATTACGAACAACGCAATCGCTGTGTTCCTGAAAAAACCGGACTTTTGTACGCTTATTAATATTTTAGCACACCTCATAACGCAGTCATCATTCTAGATTCTCTTTTTTGCACATCGAACGGGCATAGATGGGCTATTTTTGCACAAAGCGGCGCGATGTTAAGGCTGAATTTTGGGCGAGCGGCCGGCGCGAGCGCAGCTTGACAGTACTTCCGGCAGTTGATACTCTTGAAGAGGAGGAGGTCATCCTATGCAGAGGGTATTTAAAAAATTGGTACTCGTTCTCGCCGGCACATTGCTTGCGTTGTTTGCATCGGGCGCGGGGAAAACAGACCTCTATGAGGCACCTATTTGACAGCGGCGGCGTACAAAAAATTGTGATGGTCGGCGGTCCCGGGGTTTTCCCGTCGATCTCAATCAAGAGCGTAAACACATTTTTTCGATTTGCGACATTCATGAAAAAAACACTCATTGCCATTATGGCCGTCTGCGGCATAGTCGCGCTGATCTGGTTCGGGGTATTCTCCTGGAAGATCCTGCGCGGGATCGGGCCTGCGCTCCGCGGCCCGTCGCAGGACA
>OFHG01000305.1_pt1 | contig 20784 bp, 12 predicted proteins | sample 1521931 | NCBI WGS metagenome assembly OFHG01 (sample SAMEA2468438, study PRJEB22500) | soil metagenome | biome: Glassland; feature: Farmland; material: Clay | place: Australia | collected 2013-01-31 | depth 0.55 m
CCGGCGACTCTGAGTGCCGAGGAGCAGGGGCGTTGGAATGAATTGCGGCGGGAGCGTTTGGTGAACGGCGCCGGTGGCGCGCTTGGGTTTGACGGGCTCGCCGAGGCGATTGCGCAGATTCGGCAGGAGCAGACGCTGGAAGAGAAGCAGGCTGCATTGTTGGGTGAGCTTGAGGCTTACGCGCTGGACCTCCGGCGGGGGTTGGCGTAAAGCGTTTATCTCTAATTTATTCGGACTTCATCTGCCTGCTATTTTCAAATAGCCGATCAGCCGCGCAAACACAGTGGAAATTTGTAGGCTTGAGAGATTTGGAGTGGGTGTCCATGTAAGCCCTATTTTGTTATGATGCCACCCATTTAATTTCACGCAGAATCATACTAACGAGATGCACGCTTGCTGCCGCATCCTCCTCCGTGACATGCCGCAACAAATTGCCCCGTGAGGCTTGTGATTCGCGCTCTGCCGATTTTCCGCGTGGGTGTAGGCGGTTGACTATGGTTGCAGCGCTGTTCATGACCACTTGCGCTCTTGGGATATTCTCGATGACTTTACCTAAATCCTTGCCTTGGGCACTTTGCCCGATCCATGCGGCCAGAATGGTTCTGGTTACCTCCCGCGCCACATCTACAGTCGGTGTGGCTTCCTGGCGATGGAATGCATCCAATAGCGCATTCAGTTCTTTGTTTACCGACTTTATCAAGTCGGGGTTAACTGCCTTACCTTCGTGATCGGTGATCTGTTCTTTTAGATCAGGAATAACGCCCAGGAGTGAGCTCGCGCGAAGGGTGAAGAGAAAATGCCCTATGGCTATCCGCTCCACACCGACGATCCGCCATGGTGTCACATAGTCATGCGCCCCGATCTGAATAACTTGACCGTTAAGTTCTTTGACGCGCACATTGCTTGCTTGCCAAGCATCGTATGAGGCGTCAGGCGTCCAATTGTTATCATCTGTGACACCGTTGTAGGGTTGGTAAGGGTGGAAGAGTCCGTGGTCAACCCGACCTCGTGGCCATATATCTCCGCGATGCCCTCCAACATACAGACGTCCTCGTCGAATGCGCGTGACGGGGTCGAAACTGTCCTCTCGGAATATGATTTCTTTACCGCCGACTTGCTTAATGAGTGCACACGAAGCATGACTGACTACTGGCGTAGGGTAAATCGCACGCAAATCGTTGGCATCGCCTTCATAAAAGACTCCTTTGCGAAGCACTAGTTTTTCCATCACTGCGTTATCCCTTTTTCCGGGGCGCGCTCAAAACCCGATATAGGGACCAGAGCCATTAAATACGCTAACCCCTGCGCATCAGGTACTGCGTTGTCGGACTGAAGTCCGACCCACTGGTGCGGGGAGATGTTTGTGCAAATCCGAAGACTCGCAAACATACTTCCGACCGCCGAATTCTTTATGATACCGATGCTGTCAGAGTAGCTAGGTACTGTCCACCGAACAGAAAGCCAATCCTGCGGAGTCCCCCATGCAAATCCACGTTGCCCAATCTGACGCCGAAATCGCCGCCTGCTACCCCGTGATGCGGGAACTGCGCCACCATATCGCCGAGACTGAATTCGTACTGCAGGTGCAATCGCAGCAGAAGGCGGGTTACCGGCTGGCCTATGTGGCGGCTGACGGAGCACCGGTAGCGGTGGCCGGGTTCCGGCTCGGGGAGAGTCTGTCGTGGGGACGGTATCTCTATGTGGATGATCTGGTGACGCCGGCGGCGGAGCGATCCAAGGGCTATGGGGCGGCGTTGTTGGATTGGCTTTACGCCTATGCGAAAGAGCAGGGGTGCGGGCAGATGCATCTGGATTCGGGGTTGCAGCGGGTAGATGCGCATCGGTTTTATGAGCGGGAGGGGATGCGGTCGGTGGCGTATCATTTTGTGAAGGTGGTGGCGTAGGGATGCGGTTGGGGTTTCTCCCTTCTCCTTCCGGGAGAAGGGGCGGGGATGAGGGGAGGTTGATGATTCTTCACCCCTCACCCTAACCCTCTCCCTGAGGGAGAGGGGGCTGGCTCGCTGGGGGAGAGGGGACTTACGGCGGAACCCGCGGGGTGCGGTTTTGCGATAGAATCCGGGGCAGCTTGGTCGTGCGGCTGCCTGCCGTGCGGGCCGTACGGTAGAAAAAATTACATATATTCAACGAATTATGTCTTCGACTTCCTATAACGCCGATTCCATTGAAGTTCTCTCCGGGCTGGAGCCGGTGCGCAAGCGCCCGGGCATGTACACCGATACCACGCGCCCCAACCACCTGGCCCAGGAGGTGCTGGACAACTCGGTGGACGAGGCCATTGCCGGCCACGCCAAGACCATCGAGGTGACGCTCTATAAGGACGGTTCGCTGGAGGCGAAGGATGACGGGCGTGGCATGCCGGTGGATATGCATCCGGTGGAGAAGATGCCGGGCGTGGAGGTGATCCTTACCAAGCTGCACGCGGGCGGCAAGTTCTCCAACAAGAATTACCAGTTCTCCGGCGGCCTGCACGGCGTCGGCGTGTCGGTGGTCAACGCGCTGTCGAAGCACCTGGAGGTGTGGGTGCGGCGCGATGGCAAGGAGTACAACATCGCCTTCAAGAACGGCGTTCGCGTCTCCAAGCTGGAGGCGGTGGGCGAGGTGGGCAAGCGCAACACCGGCACCACGGTGCGCTTCTGGCCCGACCCGCAGTTCTTCGATTCGCCCAAGTTTTCGGTGCCGCGCCTGAAGCACGTGATGCGCGCCAAGGCGGTGCTCTGTCCCGGCCTGCGCATCACTTTCTTCGACGAGGCGTCGGGGGAGAAGAGCGAGTGGCACTACGAGGACGGCCTGCGCGCCTATCTGCTCGACGAGTTGCAGGACACCGAGATCGTGCCGGACGATCCGTTCGTCGGCAGTCTTGCCGGCAACACCGAGGCGGTGGATTGGGCGGTGGTGTGGCTGCCGGAGGGCGGCGAGCTGATCGCCGAGAGCTACGTCAATCTGATCCCCACCGCCCAGGGCGGTACCCACGTCAACGGCCTGCGCACCGGCCTGACCGAGGCGATGCGCGAGTTCTGCGAGATCCGCAATCTGCTGCCGCGCGGGGTGAAGCTGGCCCCCGAGGATGTGTGGGACAAGGTGAGCTATGTGCTGTCGGTGAAGCTGGCCGACCCGCAGTTCTCCGGCCAGACCAAGGAGCGGCTCACTTCGCGCGAGTGCGCTTCGTTCGTCTCCGGCGTGGTGAAGGACGCCTTTTCCCTGTGGCTCAATGAACATGTGGATCTGGGCGAGCGCATCGCCGAGCTGGCCATCTCCAACGCCCAGACGCGCCTGCGCGCCGGCAAGAAGGTGGCGCGCAAGAAGATCACGCAGGGACCGGCGTTGCCCGGCAAGCTGGCCGACTGCACCACCCAGGAGCCTCTGCGCGGCGAGCTGTTCCTGGTGGAGGGCGACTCCGCCGGCGGTTCCGCCAAGCAGGCGCGCGACAAGGAGTTCCAGGCGATCATGCCGCTGCGCGGCAAGATCCTGAATACCTGGGAGGTGGACCCGACCGAGGTGCTCGGTTCCCAGGAGGTGCACGACATCGCCGTGGCTGTCGGCGTCGACCCCGGTTCCGACAAGCTGGACGGGCTGCGCTACGGCAAGATCTGCATCCTCGCCGACGCTGATTCCGACGGTGCCCACATTGCCACCCTGCTGTGTGCCCTGTTCGTGCGCCACTTCCGGCCGTTGGTGGCCGAAGGCCACGTCTACGTGGCGATGCCGCCGCTCTACCGTATCGACATCGGCAAGGAGGTCTACTACGCCCTCGACGATGCCGAGCGCCAGGGGGTGATCGACCGCATCGCCGCCGAGAACAAGCGTGGCAAGGTGCAGGTGACCCGCTTCAAGGGCCTCGGCGAGATGAACCCGCTGCAGCTGCGCGAGACCACCCTGGCCCCCGACACCCGCCGCCTGGTGCAGCTCACCATCGAGCCGGGCGACGACACCAACCAGCTGCTCGACATGCTGCTGGCCAAGAAGCGCTCCGGCGAGCGCAAGAGCTGGCTGGAGGAGAAGGGCAACCTGGCCGAGGTGTAAGGCCGACAAGACGAATTAACCACGGGGAATTACACGTTAAACCCACGGACAACGCCGGCCCAGTAACCCGATTTATCCCCGTGTTCCCCGTGCCCCCGTGGTTAACATTCTTTCCTCTTAACACTTCTTTACCAAATTTGCGTTGTCCCGCCGGTCCGTCGCCATATACTCACGACGAACCGGTTTAACGGATTTTTCTCGGAGTGGCGATGAGGGCAAAACTGCTCATAACCTTGGTGATCGCGCTGTTGCTGGCCGCGACGGGCTACTACTTCTGGGCGCAGCGCTCCGCCGCCAAGGCGGAGAAACGCTCTGGCCGCGGCGCTTCGGTGCCGGTGTTGGCGGCCAAGGTCGAACAGCGGCCAATGCCGCTCAAGGTGCGGGCGGTGGGTACCGTGACGCCGGTGGCGACGGTGGCGGTGAAGTCGCGCGTCGACGGGGAGATCGTGCAGGTCGGTTTCCAACCGGGCGGTGACGTCAAGACCGGACAGATGCTGTTCGTCATCGACCCGCGGGCGTTGCAGGCGCAGCTGGCTCAGGCCGAGGCCAATCTGGCGCGCGACCAGGCGCTGCTGGCGACTTCCCAAGCCGACGTCAAACGCTACACCGATCTGCTGCGGCAACACCTCGTGTCCGATCAGGACCTGGAGAAGATGCGGGCCACGCTGGGCCAGGTGCGGGCGTCGATCAAGGCCGACCAGGCCGCGGTGGAGAATCTCCGCGTCCAGCTCAGCTACACCGTGATCCGCTCTCCCATCGATGGCCGCGCCGGGGCGCTGCTGCTCGATCGCGGCAACATGGTGAAGGCCAACGACACCACCGCCATGGTGGTGATCAACCAGCTCAAGCCCATCGACGTGGCCTTCGCGGTGCCGGAGCGGATGCTGCCGGCGATCCGCGGCGATATGGCCAAGGGTGATGTGGCGGTCGATGCGGTGGTGGCCGACGACAGCGCCCATCCGCTGCACGGCGTCCTCGACTTCATCGACAATGCCGCCGACCCGACTACCGCCACGGTGCAGCTGCGGGCGCGTTATCCTAACGACGATCTGGCGCTGTGGCCCGGCCAGTTCGTGCGTATCACGCTGCTGCTGGGCATCCAGCAGCAGGCGCTGGTGGTGCCGGCCCAGGCAGTGCAGGAGGGGCAGCACGGCAGCTTCGTCTATGCGATCCAGCCCGATGACAGCGTTGCTCTGCGGCCGGTGAAGGTGGAGCGGGTCGAGGAGGGCGATGCGGTGATCGCCGACGGCCTCCAGGCCGGTGAAACGGTGGTGACCTCGGGTCAGCTGCGTCTGGCGCCGGGGATGAAGGTGACCATTCGCCAACCGGAGACGGTCCGTCCGGCCGACGGAGCGGCCGGCGAATGACGCTGCCGGAGCTGTGCATCCGCCGGCCGGTGATGACCACGCTGCTAATGGCGGCGCTGCTGATCTTCGGCATCATCGGCTATCGGGCGCTGCCGGTGAGCGACCTGCCCAGCGTCGACTTCCCCACCATTTCGGTCTCCGCAAGCCTGCCCGGCGCGAGTCCCGAGACCATGGCGTCGTCGGTGGCGGCACCGCTGGAGCGACAGTTTTCCACCATCGCCGGCCTCGACAACATGAGTTCCACCTCTGCCCTGGGGGCCACGTCCATCACCCTGCAGTTTGCCCTCGACCGCAACATCGACGGCGCCGCCCAGGACGTGCAGGCGGCCATCGCCGCCACTCTGCGCAACCTGCCGGCGGAGATGCCGGCGCCGCCGTCGTACCGCAAGGTCAACCCGGCCGAGAGCCCGATCATGTATCTGGCCGTCGAGTCCTCGGTGCTGCCGCTGTCGCAGGTGGACGAGTACGCCGAGAGCATGATCGCCGAGCGTCTCTCCACGGTGCCCGGCGTGGCCCAGGTGATGGTCTACGGCTCGCAGAAGTACGCCGTGCGCATCAACGTCTCGCCCGAGGCGCTGGCCTCCCGCGGCATCGCCATGAGCGACGTGGCCAACGCCATCGCCCAGGGCAACCCCAGCATCGCCACCGGTGTGTTGGACGGGCCGCAGCAGAGTTACACCATCCAGACCAATAGCGCCCTGAACGACGCCGCGCAGTACAAGCCGCTGGTGGTGGCGTGGCGCAACGGCGCGCCGGTGCGGCTCGACCAGATCGGCCAGGTGATCGATTCGGTGGAGAACGACAAGGTGGCCAGTTGGTACCGCCAGACCCGCGCCATCGTGCTGGCAATCCAGCGCCAGCCGGGTACCAACACCGTGGCGATCGCCGACGCCATCCACAAGCTGCTGCCGTCGTTCGAGTCACGACTGCCGGGGGCGGTGAAGATGAAGGTGCTGTTCGATCGTTCGCAGTCGATCCGTGCCTCCATCGACGATGTGCAGTTCACCTTGATATTGGCCACCGGCCTGGTGTTGCTGGTGATCTTCCTGTTCCTGCGCACTGCGTCGGCCACCATCATCCCCAGCCTGGCGATGCCGCTGTCGGTGATCAGCACCTTCGGCGGCATGTATCTGCTCGGCTACAGCCTCAACAACCTCAGCCTGATGGCGCTGACCCTGTCGGTGGGCTTTGTGGTGGACGACGCCATCGTGATGCTGGAGAACATCGTGCGCCACATGGAAGAGGGCGACCCGCCGATGCAGGCGGCGCTCAAGGGGGCGCGCGAGATCGGCTTCACCATCATCTCCATGACACTGTCGCTGGTGGCGGTGTTCATCCCGGTGCTGTTCATGGGCGGGGTGCTGGGGCGGCTGCTGCACGAGTTCGCAGTCACCATCTGCATGGCGGTGCTGGTGTCGGGTTTCGTCTCGCTGACCCTGACGCCGATGCTCGGTTCGCGCTTCGTCAAGCCGCCGGCGCAGGCGCATCACGGTCGCCTCTACCAGTGGTCGGAAGGGATCTTCAACGCCTGGCGCGACCTCTATATGCATTCGCTGGAGGTGGTGCTGCGCCACCGCTTCGCCACTCTGATGGTGGCGCTGGGCACGCTGGTGGTCGCCGGCCTGCTGTTTGTCGTGACCCCCAAGGGTTTCCTGCCGTCGGAGGATACCGGCGCCATCTTCGGCATGACCGAAGCCAATCCGGACATCTCCTTCGCCGCCATGTCCAAGCTGCAACAGAAGGTGGCGGCGGTGATCGCCGCCGACCCGGACGTCCACGGCTTCATGTCGGCGGTGGGTTCCGGCGGCTCCAGCCGCACCGGTAATACCGGCCGTGTCTTCATCCACCTCAAGGACCGCTCGCAGCGCAAGCACAGCGTCGACCAGGTGATCCAGGCGTTGCGGCCGAAGCTGGCGCAGATCCCCGGCATCAAGGTGTTCCTGCAAAACCCACCGGCGATCCGTCTGGGCGGGCATCTCACCAAGAGCCTGTATCAATACACCTTGCAGGGACCGGACCTGACGGCGCTGTATCACTGGGCGTCTCTGTTGGAGGACAAGCTCAAGACCCTGCCCGACCTGCAGGAGGTGACCAGCGACATGCAGATCACCAGCCTCCAGGCGCAGGTCGACATCGACCGCGACCGGGCCGCGGCGCTGGGGATCACCGCGCAGCAGATCGACGAGGCGCTCTCCTACGCCTACGGTACGCGCCAGGTGTCGACCATCTATACGCCGAGCAACGACTACCAGGTGATCCTCGGCGTCGAGCCGAAGGATCAGCAGGAGCCGGGACAACTGGCGCTGCTCTACCTGCGTGCCGCCAGCGGCAAACTGGTGCCGTTGCAGGCACTGGTCCACGTGACGCGAGGCACCGGGCCGCTCACCGTCAACCACCAGGGCCAGCTGCCGGCGGTGACGCTGTCGTTCAATCTGAGTCCCGGCGCGGCGCTGGGCAACGCGGTGACCGATCTCACCCAGGCGGAGCGGGCCATCGGCATGCCGGCCTCGATCACCGGCAGCTTCCAGGGCTCCGCCCAGGTGTTCCAGCAATCGATGAAGGGGCTGGGACTGCTGCTGCTGGTGGCGGTGCTGGTGATCTACATCGTGCTCGGCATCCTCTACGAGAGTTTCATCCATCCGCTCACCATCCTCTCCGGCCTGCCGTCGGCGGCGGTGGGCGCGCTGCTGACCTTGCTGCTGTTGCGCATGGAACTGTCGGTGACCGCCTTCGTCGGCGTGATCATGCTGGTGGGCATCGTCAAGAAGAACGCCATCATGATGATCGACTTCGCCATCAATGCCGAGCGCAAAGAGGGCAAGGCGTCCTACGACGCCATCGTCGAGGCCTGCCGGCTGCGTTTCCGCCCGATCATGATGACCACCGTGGCGGCATTGATGGGCACCCTACCCATCGCCCTGGGCATCGGCGCCGGCGCCGAGTCGCGCCAGCCCCTCGGCGTGACAGTGGTGGGCGGCCTGCTGTTGTCGCAGTTCCTTACCCTCTACATCACCCCGGTGGTCTACCTCTATCTCGACCGCTTCACCCGCCACAAGGCGGAGCCGGCGCTGCAAAGCGCTGTCTGAATCCGCCGCGTTTTGCGAAAATAGGCCGTGGGCGGCTGTAAGGCGCTCCGGATTCGTAAAGCGAAGAAGCTTATCCACGGGGGACACCGGGGACACGGGGTCATAACCAAGCAACAAATCCTTCTTTGTCTAGCCATTAGGAATGGTTTTCCCCATGCCCCCCGTGTGCCCCGTGGTTTATTCTTGGCGTTTTGTGGTTTTGAGACTGAAGTACAGGGGTTTCTGCGACGATGCGATGCCTGATCCTGGTGGCCCACGGTAGCCGTCGGGCAACCTCCAACGACGAGGTGCGGCGGCTGGCGGCGTTATTGCAGCGCCAGGCGAGGGGGCGCTACGACGCGGTGGTCGCGGCGTTCCTGGAACTGGCCGAGCCGGGCATTCCCGCGGCCATCGACGCCTGCGTGGCGCGTGGCGCGCGGGAGATCGTGCTGCTGCCCTATTTCCTGGCGGCGGGCGAGCACGTGGCACGGGATATCCCGGCCCAGGTGGCGCCCAAGCAGGCGCAGCATCCGCAGGTGTCGATCAGCGTCGCTCCCTACCTGGGCGCGGCGGACGAGGGGATCGCGGCGCTGCTGTTGCAGCTGGCGCCGTGAAGCCGCCGAATAGTTGAAAGACTTGCAGACAAGAACGAGACGTTATGAGCGACAGCACTGAAGTGAACTACGAGGGGGTCGAGCGGCAGCCGCTCATGACCTTCACCGAGAAGGCCTATCTCGATTACTCCATGTACGTGATCATGGACCGCGCCCTGCCCAGCATCGGCGACGGACTGAAGCCGGTGCAGCGGCGCATCGTCTACGCCATGAGTGAGCTGGGGCTGAAGGCGGGGGCCAAGTACAAGAAGTCGGCGCGCACCGTGGGCGACGTGCTGGGCAAGTTCCATCCTCACGGCGACGCGGCTTGCTACGAGGCGATGGTGCTGATGGCGCAGCCGTTCAGCTACCGCTATCCGCTGGTCGACGGCCAGGGCAACTGGGGGGCGCCGGACGATCCCAAGTCGTTCGCGGCGATGCGTTACACCGAATCGCGGCTGGCGAGGTTTTCCGACCTGCTGCTGGCCGAGGTGGATCAGGGGACAGTGGACTGGGTGCCCAATTTCGACGGCACCCTGGATGAGCCGGCGGTGCTGCCGGCGCGGGTGCCGCACGTGCTGCTCAACGGCACCACCGGCATCGCGGTGGGCATGGCCACCGACATCCCGCCGCACAACCTGCGCGAGGTGGCGAGCGCCTGCGTGCGGCTGCTGGAGGAGCCGAAGGCGACGGTGGAGCAGTTGTGCGAACACGTGCAGGGACCCGATTTCCCCACCGAGGCGGAGATCATCACCTCGCGCGCCGACCTGCTGAAGATGTATCACAGCGGCAACGGCAGCGTGCGCATGCGCGCCAAGTGGGAGCGCGAGGAGGGCGACATCGTCATCACCGCGCTGCCCCATCAGGTCTCCGGCGCCAAGATACTGGAGCAGATCGCCCAGCAGATGCAGCAGAAGAAGCTGCCGATGGTGGAGGACCTGCGCGACGAATCCGATCACGAAAACCCGACCCGCCTGGTGGTCGTGCCGCGCTCCAACCGCGTCGATGTGGACGAGCTGATGAATCATCTGTTCGCCACCACCGACCTGGAGCGCAGCTACCGCGTCAACATGAACGTGCTCGGCCTCGACGGCCGGCCGCGGGTGAAGAACCTGCGCGTGATGCTGAGCGAGTGGCTGACGTTCCGCATCGGCACCGTGCGGCGGCGCCTGGAGCATCGGCTGGCCAAGGTGGAGCGGCGCCTGCACCTCCTCGACGGCCTGCTCATCGCCTTCCTCAACATCGACGAGGTGATCCACATCATTCGTACCGAGGACGAGCCCAAGCCGGTGCTGATGGCCCGCTTCGGGCTGTCGGACCAGCAGGCCGAGGCGATCCTGGAGTTGAAGCTGCGCCACTTGGCCAAGCTGGAGGAGATGAAGATCCGCGGTGAGCAGGACGAGCTGGCCCAGGAACGCGACGCGTTGCAGAAGATACTCAGTTCCGAGACGCGGCTGAAGAGGCTGGTGAAGAAGGAGCTGATCGCCGACGCCGAGCAGTACGGCGACGCGCGCCGTTCGCCCATCGTCGAGCGGGCCGCGGCGCAGGCGCTGGACGAGACCGCGCTGGTCGGCGTCGAGCCGCTCACCGTGGTGCTGTCGGAGAAGGGCTGGGTGCGCGCCGGCAAGGGCCACGAACTCGATCCCACCGCCCTCAACTACAAGGCGGGCGACGGCTACAAGGACTGCGCCCGCGGCAAGAGCAACCAGCTCGCCACCTTCCTCGACTCCACCGGCCGCAGCTATTCGCTGCCGGCGCACACGATGCCGTCGGCGCGCGGCCAGGGCGAACCGCTCACCGGCCGGGTCAATCCCATCGCCGGCGCCAGCTTCGAGAGCGTGCTGATGGGCGAGGACAAGGAGCAGGTGCTGATCGCCTCCGACGCCGGTTACGGTTTCGTGGCGCAGCTCTCCGATCTGCAGGCGCGCAACAAGGCCGGTAAGGCGGTGCTGACGCTGCCGAGCGGCGCCAAGGTGCTGCCGCCGCAGCGGGTCAGCGATTACGAGCACGATCTGATTGCGACGGTCACCAATGACGGTCGTCTGCTGGTGTTCCCGCTCAAGGAGCTGCCGCAGATGGCGCGCGGCAAGGGCAACAAGATCATCGGCATTCCGTCCAACAAGGCGGCGCTGCGCGAGGAGTACGTGGTGGCGGCCGCGGTGGTGCCGGCCAATGGCGCCATTACGCTGTTCGCCGGCAAGCGCCACATCACCCTGAAGGGCGCCGATCTGGAACACTATCGCGGCGAGCGCGGCCGGCGCGGCAACAAGCTGCCGCGTGGTCTCCAGCGTGTCGATGCGATGATGGCGGGTGAAAAAGAGTGATGCCTGGTTCAGGGCGTCGTGTCGGCGCCCTGTTTTTCCTTCAGCGACTGCAGTTTTTCCAGAACCCGCTCGGCGCGGGCAATGTGGCTGTTGACCACGTCGTTTTCCGGATCGAGTTCCTGCGCCTTGTGCCATTCGGCGAGGGCATCTTCATATCTCCCATGGCCGTACAATGCGACCCCGCGGTCGACGTAGCGGTGTACCGCATCGGCAATCCGGTCGTTCAGGTCACTGCGTAGCGCCGACAGCTGTGACGGTGCAGATGGTTGCAGCTCCAACAGCGACAGCAGGCGCTGTGCCTCGACCAGATCCTTGTTGTGTAACGCCTGCCGGTAGCTTCGCAGCAGCTCCTTGGTATTGTCGTCCCGGGCGGTTTGCGTGCCGCTGGGGGCGAGACGCCGCAACAGCTCCTGATTGGCCTGGCGGGTGTCGGCATTCGGCATCAGACGCAGGGCCAATGGCAGCGTCCGGCGGGCGGTGGTCAGCGCACCGTGCGCCAGGGCGGCACGGCCGCGTTGTACCAGTTCGGTTGCAATGTCTTTGGCCTGTTTGCGGACCGTGCCGAGTTCTCGTTGCGCCTCGCTGTCGCGCGGATTGGTCCGTGCGATGTCGGCATAGATCGGCAGTTGGCGCTGCAGACCCTCGCCGCGCGCGACAAGCAGATTGAGGTCCAGTTCGATGAGCTGCGCCTGTTGGCGCTGTTCCAATTGCGCGCGTCCGCGGCGCAGCGTGCCGCTCTGCGGAAGCCGGGATTGCGCCACATCGTATTCATGCAGCGCCCGGCTCCAATTGCCCTGGCGCGCCAGTTGATCCGCCTCGCCGACGGTGTGCCGGGCGTAGCGGCGGGCCATCGTCTCGATGGCCGCACGTTTGGCCATGAGGTGTTTATAGTCGGGATCGGTCGGCTTGACGTAACTGAGCGCCGCCAGCGCCTCGCCGTAGTCCTGTTGCGCCACCCAGGCGTCGACCTGTTGCTCGAGATGGCCGCTGACCGCTGCGATATAGGCGCAACCGCCCAGTTGCAACGCAACCAACAGCAATGTCAGGCGCCGCCACATCAGGCCACCTTGTGGTCGACGACGCGCCGCAGGATATGTTGCATCTGCTGCTTCAGATAGGCCTGGTGCGCGGTCGCCACGTCCAATACCTGATGGGTCGCGACCGGCTCATGTATGCCGCGCAGGCGGATGGTGGCGTGTTCCACGCTGACGATTTCGTCGGCCAGCAGCGGCAGATCGCGCATCGGCTTGGCGATGATGATTTGGCCCGCCTCGGCAATGCCGCCAAGACGCGATGCGAGATTGACGGCGTCGCCGACCACCGTGTATTCCATGCGGTCACGCGAACCCATATTGCCGGCCAACATGACGCCGGAGTTGCAGCTGATGTGGAAGTGGACGGCAACCTCATTGCGCTTGATGCGGCGCTGGTTGAGCGCCTCGATCAGACGTTGGATCAACACCGCGCAGCGGACCGCCTGCAGCGGATGCTGTGCGTCGTACTGCGGTACGCCAAACACCAGCATGGCGCAGTCGCCCATGAATTTATCGATATGGCCATGGTAGACATGCGCCGCTTGGGCGATGAGGTCGAAATATTCGTTCAGCAGGCTGTTGACCTCCTGCGGCGTCATGTTTTCCGACATGGTGGTGAAGCCCGCGATATCGGCAAACAGAACGCTGGCTTCAACATGCTGACCGCCCAGCTGTATCTGATCCAGGTCGTTGAGTACTTCCTGTGCCACCTTGGGCGCCATGTAACGGGAGAACACCTGCTCCACCTGCTCCTTGCGCAGCAGGCCGGCAGTCATGGTGTTGAACACCCCCATCAAAGTGCCGATCTCGTCGTTGCGCCGCTCGTCGAGGCGGAAGCCGTAGTCGCCGCGTGAAATCGCCAGGCTGGCGTCCATCAATTCGTTGATGGGGCGTGTCAGCCGCTTGCCGATGAAGACCGATGTAACGGCGCCGAGCAGGACCATCAATATGGTGGCGGCGGTGATGGCGCGCAGGGTATCGTGCTGTGCCTGCATCAGCTGCGAATGATCGAGGGTAACCAGGGCGTAGCCGACGGTGAGTTTGCGCACCACGATGGGCGTAAAGAAGGTAATGACGGTTCTGACGTCGTCTGCTTGCGCGGCGTGCCATTCGGCTGCCGCAATGGTATCGCCGTCGCTGATCCGTTGCAGCAGCGATTTCACTTGCGGCGACGGAGGTACCAGCCCGTCCGCCACGAGAGCGTGTGCATCGTCGGCATAGATGGCTGTGCCGAGTATGCCTGCGCGGCTGGTCATGGCATCGGCGGCGGTGCGCAGCGTCAGCGCATCACTCGCCAGCAGGGGTTCCCTGATGGTGTCCGCCAGTTGACGGATCAGTGCGTGACCAAACTGGTTGGTCTGCTGGCGCAGCAGCCGGGTCTGATTGTCCATGATCACCGAGCCGAGCAGCGTCATCCCCACGGTGATGACTACGGTGATGGTGACGGCCAGCTTATAGGCAACGGGAAAACGGCGTGGTTGGATACGTTGCCAGAACGCAGCAACGCGCGACGGCAGCGCGCCCACCGAGGAGACAAATCTCCCGGCTGCGAGACGTACTGTCTTGACTCCGATGGTGCCCGCGCGCATTGCTTACCAATGTAGTGTGTCAATTCAAGGGTAGCCATCATATCACGGCTGCTGCGGCGGCAGGCACGGCAGGGGAGTGGGGGCAGGGTCGGCGTAGCGAGCACATTCGCGGAAGATTCGTTTGTCGCATCGGCGGCACAGGTCATGATCGAGTCGCGCATCGACGATGGTATTCAAAGCGGTCTCCTTGGCATGGAAGAGGTTCAGTCGGCCGATGGCGTCGATATAGCCGCCTTTGTCCAGTATCTCCCAAACGGCATCTTTCACCTCATAGAGATAGAGGCCGCCCCCCAGTTTGCGGCGGCGCTCGGCTTCGCCGGCCAGCAGTTCAGCGCCGGCAAGGTCAACGAAATTGATCCCTTTAGCCACCAACATCAGATGTGTTTGCTGCGGATTGAGCGCGTCGACGTTGTGCATCGCCTGTTCGACGTTGCTTACCGCGCCGAAAAAGAGTGAACCGTCGATCCGCATGATCTTGAGCTGCGGACATTCGGGCAACGAGCCGTCGGTGGTGAAGCTGCGCTGCGAGTCGCCAGGGTTGGGAACGCGGCTGAGGATGCGCGGCCGCGAGGTGCGGTTGAGGTAGAACATCAGCGACAGGAAGACGCCGAGCATGATGGCAAATTCCAGCTCCAGGAATAGAGTGCCGGAGAAGGTGGCGCCCAGGATCACCGTTTCCGAGCGGCTGGTGCGAACGATCTGCGCAATGTGGTGGAAATCGATCAAGCCCCAGGCGACCAGAAACAGAATGCCGGCCATGGCGGCGTTGGGCAGATAATCCGCATACGGCGCCACCACCAGCATGATGCCGATCAGCAGGATACCGGCGAAGGCGGCGGCCAGCGGAGTGCGGGCGCCGGCCTCGTAGTTGACCCCGCTGCGGTTGAACGAGCCGGTGGCCACGTAAGCGGAGAAGAAGCTGCCGACGATGTTGGACAGCCCCTGGCCGATGAACTCCTGGTTGCCGTCGATGCGCTGGCCGGCGCGGGCGCCCAGGGCGCGGGCGATGGAGACCGCTTCGGTGAGTGCCAGCAGGGCCGCCGCCAGTGCCACCGGCGCCAGTTGTTTGATGGTGTCGAGACCGAAGTCCGGCGATGACAGCGGCGGCAGGGTGGCCGGCAGCGCGCCGACGGTGGTGATGCGGGAGACCTCCTGGCCGACCGTGGTGTTGAGGATCAGGGCCACCACGCTGCCCGCCACCATGGCCACGATCATGTAGGGAAAACGCGGGGCGAGGCGCTTGACCAGGATACCGGCGAGCAGGGTGACGACACTCACCAGGGTCACATAGCCGTTCACCTTGTCGAACTGGTGGAACAGGGTGATGAACACCTCGTGAAAATGGAGGCCGCGCGGGATCGGCACGCCGAAGAAGTTCTTGATCTGTTTGGTGGCGATGAGGATGGCAGCGCCCGCGGTAAAGCCGATCACCACCGAATGGGAGATGAAGTTGACCAGGGTGCCCATGCGCGCCAGTCCCATCCCCAGTTCCAGCAGACCCACCATGAAAGTCAGGGTCAGCGCCAGCTTGACGTATTCGGGGGAGCCGGGCACGGCGAGTGCGCTGAGCGAAGCGAACAGCACGATGGAGGCCGCAGTGGTGGGGCCGGAAACCAAGTGCCAGGAGGACCCGAACAGGGCGGCGACGATGGCCGGGATCATCGCTGCGTAGAGGCCGTATTCGGGCGGCATACCGGCGATGGAGGCAAAGGCGACACCTTGCGGCAAGACGATGATGGCACCGGTAACGGCAGCCAGCAGGTCGACGCGGACCGTTCCTTTGTTGAGCTGTGGCCACCAGCGCAGGAAGGGGAATAACTTGACCCAGAAGAGGTCGCATTGCGGGACTTGGTTCATATCGCGGTGTTCCGGAGCGGCGTAAAACGGTCTTTATGTAAATATTACGTTAAATTATGATTATACCGCAGCATCGGCATGGACGTTAAATTTTCGTTAAATTTTTTCTGCAAAGCGGGAACCGCGGCCGGCGCCGGCCGGTCTTATGAGCACGGATAGTGGCGATTGGTCTCTTTGAAGCCGGAGGCTATGACCCCATCTACGGTAGGGTCACAGCCGCCGGTACATACCTGGCACGAGGAGACGGGAAGCAACCATGAAGCGAATTTTTCTTTTTCTGATCACTAACCTGGCGATCGTCGTGGTACTCGGCGTGGTGCTGCAGCTACTGGGCGTGGATCGCATGCTGGTCGCGGGCAACCGCTATGGGATCAACTACGCTGGGCTGCTGATTTTCGCGGCGGTCTTCGGTTTCGGCGGTTCGCTGATCTCCCTGGCCATCTCCAAGTGGATGGCCAAGCGGATGACCGGCGCCACCGTGATCGAGCGGCCGGCCAATGCCGCCGAGCAGTGGCTGGTGGAAACGGTTCGCCGCCACGCGCAGCGGGCCGGCATCGGCATGCCGGAAGTGGCGATCTACGACGCTCCGGAGATCAATGCGTTCGCGACCGGCCCGAACCGTAACAAGGCGCTGGTGGCGGTCAGTACCGGCCTGCTGCACACCATGACGCAGGAGGAGGCCGAGGCCGTGCTGGGCCACGAAATCACCCATGTCGCCAACGGCGACATGGTGACGTTGACGCTGATTCAGGGTGTGGTGAACACCTTTGTCATCTTCTTCGCACGGGTGATCGGCTATACCGTCGATCGCGTGGTGTTCAAGAACGAACGCGACACCGGCCCGGCCTACTGGATAACCACCATCCTGGCCGAGGTGGTGCTCGGGATCATCGCCACCGTGATCGTCATGTGGTTTTCGCGCCAGCGCGAATTCCGTGCCGATGCCGGCGGCGCCGACCTGGCGGGCAACCGCAAGATGATCGCTGCGCTACAGCGTCTACAACTCAACCACGGCGCATCGCAGTTGCCCGATCAGATGGCCGCCTTCGGTATCGTCGGCGGCATTGGCCACGGCCTGAAGCGCCTGTTCCTGTCGCACCCGCCGCTGGAGGAGCGCATCGCCGCACTGCAGCGGCGCAGCGCCATGTAGATGAGCGCGGCACAAAACGAGGCCGGCGTTATGCCGGCCTCGTTTATCGTCTAACGGTCGTTACCGCAACCGCCGAGGTTACGGAAAACACCGAGGGTACCTGCGAAGGGTTCACGATATCCTGGCGTGCTTTGCACTCAAAGGGCATAAACGGCTTGGCGAGTGTGATGATTGCGGGTTGCAACGGATGTTGATTGCGCTAAGGCGCCAAGATCGTCAGGAATGCCTGTTTTTTAGCGCTTTGCCGTTTTCGGTGCGTTCGGCGGCTTGTGTCAGGTTTTGCTATTCGCTGCGAGGCAACGCTAGCCGGCGTTGAAGTCGTAGTTCATTTCGGTGCCGGGCTGTTGCAGGAAGTAGCCCTGGATGTAGTCGATGCCGCAGGACCACAGGGTGGCGAGCGTATTGGCGTCTTCGACGAACTCGGCGATGGTCTTCTTGCCGCTCTCCTTGGCCATCGCGGTAATTTCCCGTACCCGGGTCTGGTTCTCCTGGCTTTGCGCCAGACCACGGATCAGGCTGCCGTCGATCTTCAGGTAATCGGCATCGCAGTGGCGCAGCAGGTTGACGTAGTTGGGTGCCACGCCGAAGTGGTCGAGGCCGAATTTCATGCGCAACTGATGCAGACCGTCGATGAGCGGCTTGATCTGCTTCAGGTTGCTGCTCGCGACCGCTTCGCTCATCTCCAGGGTGATATGCGAACCGTCGGCCTTGGCCGAATGGAGCAGATCGCGCAGCCACGGCAGCAGTTTCTCGTCCTTTAGTGCTCCGCCGGAGAGTTTGATGAAAAATTTGGTCTCTTTCCCCTTGCGCCGCCGCTCCACCATGGTCTTGAACGTATGCACCAGCACCCAGCGGTCGATGGCATCCATCAGACCGGCCTGTTCCGCAGCAGGAAGGAACTCGTCGGGCAGGATATGACGGTTGTCGTCGTCGAGCATGCGCAGCAGTACTTCGTAGTTCTCGGCAACGTCGCCGTGCAGGCTGACCACCGGCTGATAGAGCAGCTGGAAGCGATTATCACGCAACGCAATCTTGAGCTGCTTGACCCGTAGCGATGCCTGTTCGCGCTCGGCCATACCCTCTTCGACCGGATTATACACATGTGCCGTATTGCCCTTGGTCGCTGCCTTACGATAGGCCTTTTCGGTACGGATCAGTAATTCCTGCTGGTCGCGGATATCCTCATGGTAGAGGGCGATGCCGATGCTTCCGGTGAGCGTAAGCGTTTGGCCGTCGGCCTCGAAGATGTGACTTTCCATCGCCTGAAGTATTCGCTGTGCGGTATCCTGAGCACTTTCTTCAGTAGCGCCCTGCAACAGTATCGTGAATATCTCCGAATCGAAACGTGCGACCAAATCGTTGTCACCCGGCAGATGTTTTTTCAGCAGGGATGCCAGATCGGTGATGATGTGATCGCTGCCGGCGATGCCGGCACGCTCACGGATGGACTGAAAGTTGTCCAGGCTGATATACAACACCGCGCCATGGACGCCGCTCTGTCCCACCAATTGCTGCAACAGAGTCATGAAATACTGGCGGTTGTAGGCGCCAGTGAGGATATCCTGCTTGCTGAGCGAGTCCAGTTTCTCTTCCAGTTCCTTGCTCATGTTCTGATCGCGAATGATGATCTGGATACAGGGTTCGCTTTCGTAACTTGCCGGCGAAAACTCCATGGTAATCTTGAATTCGCCGTCGCCGGATTTGAGGCCATGCACGTCGAGCGACTCCGCGCCGTCTCGGCCCTTGAGGTATCCGCGTAGAAATTCCTTGAACTTGCCGTGATCGGACGGAGATACCATGTCCATTAGCGGCATACCCTCGATCTCCTCCAGCGTCGAATAGCCGAACATCTGCAGATAGGATTCGTTGGCGTAGATATACATGCCTTCATGAACGTAGGCGATGGCGTCGCGCGAGCTATCCACCAGGGACTGGGCGCGCTTGTTGGCCTCCGACAGCTGTGCCTCGCATTCGCGGTGGCGCCGTCGTCTCTGCACGTCGCCAAATTCGCGCAACAGCGTGTGTATCAGGTAGCCGGGCCGTTTGAGACTGACGAGATCGCGCGCCCCCCCCTTCAACAATTCGGTCATGGCGGCGTCTTCAATCTCATCGGCGAGCACGATGACGGGAATATCGCCTTCCCGCTGGGCGACGATACGGAGTATGTCGTGCGGGCTCACGTAGGGGAGTTCGGCTTTGGTCAGCACCATGTCCCAGTTTTGCTGTTCCAGATGGCCGCGCAGATCTTCGTCGTCCTCCGCGCGCTCCAACCGGACCGCGTGACCGGCATTGCGCAGCATATTGCCGACCACCTCCGCGTCGTTGGAGGAATCGTCTATGACGAGCAGCCGCAGAATGTCTTCGCTCTTAACCATGTCTGCCCAAATCTGGATGCTGGCGCTGGTGCCGCGCCGTATTGTTATTTGTTCGAGGCAAAAGAAAACGCATAATTTAAACCGATCTCGCTAGATTTTACCAAGGCTGCCGCCAGTCGTCGCTTATAAATCGGACCACAGCGAATTGAAATCGGAGGGTTGTTGCGGATTTTCCCGCGCAGGTTCGTTGCGTATCGCATTGAGATTCTCAAAGGTGAACTGCACAAATGAGCCGGTGCCTTCCTGTACGCCGGTCAGCAGCAGTGGGTGTTCAGTTTCGTCAAATCGTACCGACAAAGTGGCGCCCACCGTATACAGCAAGGGTGGTACCAGCAGGCTGGCGACGAGGTTGTGTTCCTTATCTTCCGGCAGGCCGATGATACGCTGATACTCGGTCATGGTGCCATTGGGCTGACGGGTGCGGGCGGCGGCGGGCTGGCCGCGGCCGGTGATGCTCTGGACGCCGAGTTCCAGCTCTTCTTCGCTGGTATGGCGGATCCAGCGGACCACGCTTACGGTCCAGTGCCCGTCATGGGTATCGGTGTAGGGGCGTACACCGATCAGATCGCCCACTTGTACGCCCAGGGTATCCATGCCGCTGCGCGCGATGCGGCAGCCGCCGGCACTCTGATCGCGCATTGCCCACGTTTGCAGTGGCAACGGTGTGGCTTTCGCTGTGGCGGCCTGTGGGCGTTGGGCGCTCTGCTGGGTGGCGGCGCGCGCCTTGAATGGGTCCCACACGTCGGCCTTTTGATCGTTTTCGCTGGCAATGGTGCGGCTTTGGAAGGTCGAGGTCCGGGAAAACAGGTCTTCAGGAGCGGTGGCACTGGAAGCGTTGGGCAGTGCCGTCATGCTGCGCAAGGCAGTGACGAGCCCAAGCGCCCGATGCACCGAGCTGAGTCCGACCACCACCTCGACGTCCTCTGCCTTGGCGTTGCGGGCCGAACTGCGTTTGGGCGGAACGCCCCAGGTCAGCGACAGGCGGCGCAGCAGATCGACAGTCAGCCCGGCACCCAGCCGCCTTTTGAGTTCGGTCGTGATACTCCGTTCCGCTTGGCCCAACTCCTCGCGCACGGTGATGGCCAGTGGCTGCAAGTCGATGAGGCGGCACCCGCCGTTGCCGCAATCATAGTGGCTGAAGCCGAGGTGACTGGGTTCGCCGTTGCTGTCGAGAGGGGTGACGAACAGCGCGGCTTCCCGGTCGGCCTGAGCGTCGTAAGGCATGATCTGCGCCAAATGCGCCCACAATTCCAAAGCTGAATAGACGATGCCCACCTCGCCTTGGCGCAGGCGGTAAGGCGAGGCCAGCGCCAGCAGCAGCGCCTGTTTATAGGCGGTGGCGATGGTGGTTTTCGGCAGCAGTTCCTGCTCTGTGTCGGTGACCGAGGC
>OFHG01000306.1_pt1 | contig 20715 bp, 21 predicted proteins | sample 1521931 | NCBI WGS metagenome assembly OFHG01 (sample SAMEA2468438, study PRJEB22500) | soil metagenome | biome: Glassland; feature: Farmland; material: Clay | place: Australia | collected 2013-01-31 | depth 0.55 m
CTCCTGGGCATGCTGGCATACGCCTATGGCCAGAAGCACGATATCGACAAGGCTGTCGCGACCTATGAGAAGGCCCTGGCCGACGATCCGGAGAACCGGGAGTTACGCCGGTCTTATTCCGAGGTCTTGCTGGCCAACGGACGCACCGATGCGGCGCGGGAACAGCTCGAGAAGATCTTGCAGACGGACCCCCAGGATGGCGCCACCTACTTGCGCTTGGGGCAACTAGACCGCCAGGTCGGGAAGTTCGAGCAGGCCCGCCAGGAACTGGACCGCGCACACACCTTGATGCCGGACAACCCCGAAGTGCCTTATCAACAAGCGCTGCTGGAAGAAGCGGTGGGCAACGACGACCAAGCCGCCTCCATCGTCCTCGAGCTCCTGAAAAAAACCGAGGACCCGAAAGGGCAATACGCGCCGGGAGAGGCCAACAACCGGGCGATCTTCCTGGAACGCCTGGGTTCGATTTACCGCGAGCAGGAGAAGTACGACCAGGCGATCCAGACTTTCAAGCAAATTCTGGCTTTGGGTCCCAGCCAAGCGCCGCGCGGCGAGGGCCTCATCATCGAAACCTTACGGCTGGCTCACCAGCCCGCAGCGGCGTTGAAGCGAGCGCAGGAGGCGGTGAAAGAATATCCCAAGGACCGCTCGCTGAAGGTCCTGCAAGCGTCTTTGCTCGGCGAACAGGGGCATGTGGACGAGGCCATCCGGGAACTGCAGGGACTGCTCGACGGCACTCCCAGTGATCGGGATACTCAACTGGTTATCGCCCAGGTTTATTCCCAGGCCAAGCGTTTTCCCGAGGCTGAGGCCGCTGCCCAAAAGGCTCTGGCGCTCAGCCCGGACCCGGGTGACGACGTGCGCGCGGTCTTTATCCTGGGCTCGATTTACGAGCGCGAGAAGAAGTACGAGCTGGCGGAGGAGCAGTTCAAGAAAGTTCTGGCCGTAGATCCGCTCAACGGTCCGGCCGCGAACTACCTCGGCTACATGCTGGCCGACCGTGGTGTGAGGCTGGAAGAGTCGGTTCGTTACATTCAGAAAGCGCTTGAGACCGACCCCAATAACGGCGCGTACCTGGACAGTCTGGGCTGGGCCTATTTCAAGATGAACAAACTGGACTTGGCGGAACTCAACCTGGAAAAGGCGGCGCGCATCATCACGAACGATCCCACCATCCACGAGCATCTGGGCCGTGTCTACTTGCAGGAAGGCAAGATGCGCCAGGCGGAGCAGGAATGGGAGCGAGCCCTGAAGGAATGGCCCACTTCTTCCTCCAGTGACTTCGGCCCCGAGCAGGCCGCCAAGCTGCGCAAGGACCTGGACAAGCTGAAGCAGAACCTGGCCATGGCTGAATCGTCCAAACACTAGCAGGAAGCCGGCGGGACTGGTGTACTGAAAACGCCGGGTGCGAGTCCTTTTTGCCGGGTCCTCGGTTTTCCTTTTCTCAACTTCCTTTTCTGAAGACAGCCATTTTGAGCCCCACCGTGCGCCTCCGTGCTTTCGCCAAGATCAATCTCGGGCTGAAGATTATCGGCAAGCGCCCTGACGGCTATCACCAGATTCGGACCCTGTATCAGACGATTGCGCTCCACGACCGGCTGAGCATCTCGCTGGGGGGCCCTCCCTCTGCCATTCGCGTTGAGTGCGATGATCCCCGCGTCCCGCCTGGACCGGCGAACTTGGTTTATCGTGCCTGCGAGCTTTGGAGCCGCGCGCGGAGATTTCGCGGCGCAATTCACGTCCGGCTGGAAAAGAAAATCCCGATGGGCTCGGGGCTGGGCGGCGCGAGCGCCGACGCCGCGGCTGCGCTGCTGGGTCTGGAGCGCTTGACCGGGAATCATCTGAACCTGGAATCACGCCTGCGGCTGGGGGCACAACTGGGCTCAGACGTGCCGATGTTTTTCTGGGGTGGGAGAGTGCTTGGCTGCGGGCGAGGTGAAGAAGTCTATCCCCTCTGGGACTTGCCGGCGCGCCGCTGCTTGGTGGTTTTTCCCGGCTTCAGCGTCTCGACGGCCTGGGCTTATCGCGAAGCGGGGCGCGGCGCCCCCAGTTTGCAATTGACAGAAATGGGCAAAAACCCTAGAATCAGAAGGTTTGGCGCGTGGTCACATTTTCCCCTGAGTGAATGGGGACCGGCCGAAAACGACTTTGAGCGGGTCGTTTTCGCGAGGTGGCCAGAGTTGGCGCAATTGAAGCGCCGTCTCATCCGGGCCGGAGCCGAATCAGCCTCCTTGACGGGAAGCGGATCAGCCGTCTTCGCCCTCCGTCAGCCGACGGATTCCGCCCACCAAATTCATCGCGCCCCAAGTTTCGTACCTGCAGGGTGGCAGACGTTCCCGACCCGGACTCTGACGCGGGCTGAGTATGAACGCCTGCTCTTTGCGTAGGGATGGGAGGTCGTCCAGTGGTAGGACACATGCCTTTGGAGCATGGAACCCTGGTTCGAATCCAGGCCTCCCAGCCAGTTGATGTTTGCGCTTGAGTCTAGCGGAAGGGTCACGGTCCAAACCTTCTGTTGCTTGACGGGCAAGAGGTGCGAGGATGGCAGACCAGCACAATCGGCAGATGCTCAAGGTCTTCACCGGCAATGCCCACCGGTCTCTGGCCCGCGAAATCTGCGGCCATCTCGGCGTTCCGCTGGGCGAAGCCCACGTGGGACGGTTTCCGGACGGCGAAGTCCGTTTGCAGATTATGGAGAACGTTCGGGGCGCCGACGTCTTCGTCATTCAGCCGACCTGCAGCCCGGTAAATGACAACCTGATGGAACTGCTGATCATGCTCGACGCGCTGCGCCGGGCATCCGCGGAGCGCATCACGGCGGTGATGCCCTATTATGGCTACGCGCGCCAGGACCGCAAGGACCGGCCGCGCGTGCCCATCTCTTCCAAGCTGGTCGCGGACCTGGTGACTTCCGCGGGAGCCCATCGAGTGCTGGCGCTTGACCTGCACGCCAACCAGATCCCGGGGTATTTCAACATTCCGGTGGACCACCTGTACGCCACGCCGGTCACAGTGGATTATTTCCGCAAACTGCGCCTGAAGAATCTGGTCGTGGTCTCACCGGATCCGGGCGGCCTGGAGCGCGCTCACGCCTTCGCCAAACGATTGAAAGCGCCGCTCGCCATCCTTGACAAGCGGCGCGAGGACGCGGACGTGGTGGAAGTGATGAACGTCATCGGCGACACGGTGGGAAAAACCTGCCTGATCGTGGACGACATGATTGACACCGGTGGAACGCTGGTGCGCGGCGCCAAAGCGCTGCTCGACAAGGGTGCCGAGAAGGTTTACGCCTGCTGCACGCACGGAGTGTTCGCCCGCGACGCCATCAGCCGCATCTGTGAGTCGCCGCTCGAGCAGGTGGTGGCGACCAACTCCATTCCGCTTTCAGCGGAGGGGCAGAAGTGCGGCAAAATCAAGGTGCTGAGCGTGGGAAGACTCCTGGCGCGCGCCGTCCGATCCATTCACGAGGAAACTTCGGTGAGCAAGTTGTTTATCTGAACGCCTGAAGCGCCCCTCAGCCGAAGGGCGCCGGGCGGTTGCGAGAGTCCCTTCGAGGGACGTGAAATGAAAGCAAGGAGCAAAAGTTTATGGCCGAGTTGCTGAGTATCGAAGCGGAGCCGCGCGAGGTTTTCGGCAAGAACGCCTCCCGCCGGTTGCGCCACGCGGGGCGGGTCCCCGCGGTGGTCTATGGCGATCAGGGGCCGTCGCTGCCCCTGACCGTGGATCCCAAGGAAATCCTGCGCGTGCTGCGTTCCGGAGCCGGGCAGAACGCCATCTTCACGCTGGAGATCAAGGGTAGGGCGCCGGCGCGCGTAATGCTGCGCGACTGGCAACTGGATCCCATCAAGGGCAATCTGATCCACGTGGACATGGTCCGCATCGGACGCGACCACAAGCTCCGGGTCAAGGTTCCGATTCATATCAAGGGCGAGGCCAAGGGCGTCAAGGTTCAGGGCGGCATCTTCGAGTTCGCCCTCCGCGAAGTGGAAGTGGAATGCCTTCCCGACGATATTCCCGAGAGCCTGACGGTTGACATCACCGAACTGACGATCGGCCAGAACTTGCGCGTTGCCAACCTTCCTCTGGGACCGAAAGTGAAGGTCCTGACCGATCCCGACCGAGTGGTGGCCCATGTGGTAACGCTGAGGGTGGAGGAGGAGAAGCCCGCCGAGGAAGTGGTCGAGGTTGCTCCGGCCGAGCCCGAATTGATCCGCAAGCCGCGGGCGGAAGGAGAAGAGGAAGGCGAGGAGGAGGCCGAAGGCGGCAAGAAGGAAGGCAGGCGCGAAGGCAAGAAGGAATAGTGGCCTTTGGCTGGTCCGGCTTTTGACGCGTTGGATGTGACGGCGTGAAACTGATTGTGGGTCTCGGCAACCCCGGCTACGAGTACCACCTGACGCCGCACAACCTGGGTTTTATGGCGGTGGATCGCTTGGCGGAAGAATGTGGGCTGGATATCTCCCGCCGCGAGGGCCAGGCGCTGGTGGCGCGAACGAATCTCGAAAGCGTGGAAGTGGTGCTCGCCAAGCCGCAGACGTTCATGAACCTGAGCGGGTTGGCGGTCGAGCGCCTGGTGGCCCGCTACGAAGTTGCCATCCGGGATCTGATCGTGCTGGTGGACGACGCGGACCTGCCGTTCGGGTCGTTGCGCATCCGGCAGCGCGGCCGTGCCGGAAGCCACAACGGGATGAAGTCCATTATCGGCGCGCTGGGCTCGGGCGAGTTTGCGCGCGTCCGTATGGGAATCCAGCCCGTCGGCCGCCGGGTGGATGACCGAGCCTCTTACGTTTTGGCCCCGTTCCGGAAGTCCGAGCTGGAAGGGGTGGCCGACCTGATCGACCGCGCTGCGGAAGCCGTGCGGGTGATTCTGCGCCACGGCCCGCAGAAGGCGATGAATCTTTTCAATCGGCGAAAGGAGCCCGCCGAGTCATGAGGATGCATGCGTAAATATGAATTGATGTTTATCGTTCGTCCCGATACCTCCGAGGAAGATCTGGACAAGCTCGTTGTCCAGATGGAAGGCGTGGTCTCGGGGGCAGGCGGGAAAGTGGAAAAGACCGACAAGATGGGCCGGCGCCGGCTGGCCTATCGAGTGCAGGGGTTCCAGGACGGCCACTACGTCCTTTTCACTCTGGAAGGAAGCGGTGACACCGTCAAGGAGCTCGAGCGCCGTCTGCGCGTGACGGACACGGTGATCAAGTTCCTCGCCGTGCGCATTGACGAGGAACAAAAACGCATCGACAAGCTCAAGGAGTTGCGCGCCAAGCGGGACGCCAGGAAGCCTCGGCCCAAGCCCGTCCAGCCCGCGCCCTTTGCCGCGCCGTCCGCGGCGGAATCTTCCCCGGCAACGAAGGAGCAATAGACTATGGCGGAAAGAACTGAACGCAAGGAAGGCGGAAGGCCTCCGGCCCACGGCGGCAGAAGGGGGCCGCACTCCGGCGGTCCGCGCCGGCAATATTACCGCCGCCGCAAAGTGTGCAAGTTTTGCAGCGAGAAAATCGACGTCATTGACTACAAGGACTTGAAGCTGATCGGGCAGTTCGTCTCCGAGCGCGGCAAGATTCTTCCGCGCCGTCTGACGGGGACCTGCTCGCACCATCAGCACGTCCTTAACACGGCGATCAAGCGCGCTCGCAACATCGCCTTCCTGCCTTTCGTGGCGGGATAGCGGGGAGATCCCTCCGACGGCTTGATGACGGCGTGTAGCCGGGCCGTCGCGGCCGGAATCCGGTGTGTTAACTCGGTTCCCGATTCGCTTCGAACACATTCTTAGAGAGGTTGAAACATGGAAGTCATTCTTCTTCAGGACATGGACAAGCTCGGCACCCGCGGCCAGGTTGTCAAGGTGGCGGACGGCTACGCGCGCAATTATCTCCTTCCGCAGAAGCAGGCGGTCGCCGCGACGCCCCAGAACCTCAAATGGCTGGAGCAGCAGCGCGTGCGCTTCCTGAAGCAGGAAGCGAGCGAGAAGGCGGACGCCGCCGACCTCGCCAAGCTCCTCGCAGACGTCAGCATCACCGAGACGCGCAAGGCGGGCGAGCAGGGGACACTGTTCGGTTCTGTGACCGCGCAGGACATTGCCGACAAGCTTGCCGCGCAGGGCTACAAGATTGACCGGCGCAAGATCCAGCTCGAGCATCCCTTGAAGGTGCTGGGCGAGTACGACGTGCCCATCCGCCTGCACCGCGAGGTCACGGCCACGGTAAAAGTCAAGGTCGAGGCCGAAGGCGCCCTGGAACCGCAAGCGCCCGTGGACGCTCCCGAGCCACCTGCGGAAGAGCCCAAACCCGCCGCGGAATAATCGCAACGTCTTCGCCGCGCGCCGAATTCGAATCCGGGCCTGCACGCTTCGGTCGGCAAACTCATTGGCGGGTTCCTGCGGGGATCCACAGAAACGCCCACACCGTCCGCCGGCAAAGATTTCCACCGGCGCGGCGACCCTTTCCACAGTTTTATTCGCTTTTCTACAGGAATTTCACAGGCAGGCATTACTTTCCACTTGAGGCGGACCGGCGTCGCCTGTAATGTGTCGGCAGACCTGAGAACGAAGACCAAGAAACAATGGTAAAATTGAACTAACGTCGGCCATGGCCACCAGCTTCGAGACCGTCAGGAATTTTCCGCACAGCCTGGAAGCCGAGCGTGCGGTGCTGGGGTCGGTGTTGCTCGACAATGCCGCCCTGAACGTCATCCTAGAACTCATCGGCAAAGACGATTTCTTTTCCGAGTCACACCGCCTGATCCTAGAGAGGATGCTGCTGCTTTCCGAGAAGAGCCGCGCCATTGACCTGGTGACCCTCTCGGAAGAGCTTTCCAAGGAAGGGCTGCTGGAAAAGGTGGGTGGCGCGGCGTATCTTTCCGCGCTCACCGACGGAGTTCCCATCGGCGCGACGGCGGCAGTCACCGAATACACGCGCATCGTCAAAGAGAAGTCGGTCATCCGCCGGCTGATCAATGCCTCGAACAACGTCATCGCCCGATGTCTGGAAGCCACCGACGATCCTGAGACGTTGATTGACCTCGCCCAGAGCCAGGTTTTTGAAATTGCCGAGCAGAAAGTCCAGTCGGGCTTCATCGGAGTCCGCGACATCGTCAAGACGAGTTTCGGAACGATTGACGTTCTTTTCGACCGCGGGCAGCGCGTCACAGGCATTGAGACCGGCTTCGTGGACCTCGACAACATGACTTCCGGCCTGCAGCCGGGCGAGCTGGTCATCATTGCGGCGCGGCCTTCGCTGGGCAAGACGGCGCTGGCGCTCAACATCGCCGCCTACGCCGCCGCCGAGCACCGGAAAGTCGTGGGCATGTTTTCGCTTGAAATGAGCAAGGAGTCGCTGCTGATCCGCCTGTTGTGTTCCGAGGCGCGCATTGACAGCCACAAGCTCCGCACCGGCTTTTCCAGCAAGGAAGACTGGAACAAGATGACGCGCGCCATGGGCCGCCTGGCGGAAGCGCCGCTCTACATCGAGGACACGCCGGCGCTCTCCATCATGCAGATTCGCGCCAAGGCGCGCCGCCTGAAAGCGGAAAAGGGCCTCGACCTGATGATCGTGGATTATCTTCAGCTCGTAACCGGGCACACGCGGTTCGAGAACCGCACCCAGGAAGTTAGCTTCATTTCGCGCGGGCTGAAATCCATTGCCAAGGAATTGCGCGTGCCGGTGATTGCGCTTTCGCAGTTGAGCCGCGCGCCGGAAGAGCGGCCCGGACACCGCCCGCAGCTTTCCGACCTGCGCGAGTCCGGCTCGATTGAGCAGGACGCCGACGTGGTGATCTTCATTTTCCGCGAGGACGTTTACCGCCAGGCGGCCGACGGCGCCGAGCCGGAAGGGAAGACCGAACTGATTATCGGCAAGCAGCGCAACGGCCCCACCGGCCACATTCCGCTGGTGTTCTTGAAGCCTTACACGCGATTCGAAAACTATTCTGCCCAAGACAGCGCGCCCGAGTGAGGCGGCGCGCGCCGCGGCGCTCCTTTTTTGCGTGCACAATCTCGCCAACCTCATTCATAATCCTTCCGTGCCTGAAATTGCTTCGACCACAAAACTGCTTCGCCCCACGTGGGCGGAGATTTCACTTTCGAAACTGCGGCGCAATTATGAGCGGGTGCGAAAGCTCGCGGGCACGCGCCGCGTGATGGGGGTCGTCAAAGCCGACGCTTACGGCCACGGCGCGGTGCCCGTGGCGAAAGCGCTGGCCGCAGCCTGTGTGGACTGGTTCGGTGTGGCGACGGTCGAGGAGGCCCTGGAGTTGCGCGCCGCCGGCGTCGAGCAGCCCATCCTGCTGCTCGGCGGGCTCTACATGAGCGATCCGGCGGACCTGGTCGAGTATCGCCTGACGCCTACCGTTTCCTCCACCGCACGGCTGGACACCTACTCTGAGTGCGCGCGCCGCTACAAAAGCTGCATCGAATTTCACCTGAAGGTTGACACAGGCATGGGGCGGCTGGGCGTGCCGCTCGACCACCTGAGCGCATTCCTTGCGCACTATCGTGAGCTCGAGGGCCTGCACCTGACGGGCTTCTTCTCGCATCTTGCTACCGCCGAGGACATGATTTCCACGCAGACCGATGAGCAGGTGGCGCGCTTCCAGGGCGCGCTTGCGGAAGTGCGCGCGCAGGGCTTTGAACCGGAGTGGATTCACATCTCAAACAGCGCGGCGCTCCTGAGCGGCCGCAATTTCGCGGGGGAAAACCTGGTGCGCGCGGGCGCGCTGCTCTACGGCTACTGTCTGCCGCTCCTCAGCGTTCCCGGGCGCGCCGTCAATTCGCTGCCGGAATTTGAGCCGGTGCTCGAGTTCAAGTCGCGCGTGGTCTACCTCAAGGACGTTCCCAGTGGCACGCCGCTCAGCTACGGCGCGGCGTACCACACGCGGCGCCCGTCGCGCATCGCCACCGTCCCGGTGGGGTATGCCGACGGCCTGAGCCGCGCGCTTTCCAACCGCGGGCGCGGCATCGTTCGCGGCGGCTCCGCCCCCATCGTCGGCAACATCTCGATGGACTTGACACTGTTCGACGTCACTGATATCCCCGGCGTCGAAGTCGGCGACGAAATCGTGCTCATCGGCCGGTCGGATCCGAGCTCGATTACCGCGCTCGAAATCGCCCGCGAAATCTCCAGCGTTCCCTACGAAGTCCTCTGCATGATCGGCAAACGCGTCCCGCGCATTTATGTGGATTAAGCGATGTGCTATCGCGCAGCCTGACTTGTCCCGCCGGCCGCGGGAGATGCCGCCTCGGTCCGGACCATGGCTGTCTCGACTGAAGGTTTGCCCATGAACGTCGAAGATGCCATTCACTTCACGATGAAAAAGTTTCCCTTCCCGGGGTATATGGATCCGAAACTCGGAGCGAAGGGGTCCTATTCGACTATAGCTAACACGGTTCTTCGACATCTTGAACCTGCAAGCAAGATCCTGGATTTTGGCTGTGGCCCGTGCGACAAGATCGCCATCCTTCAGCACTTGGGATTCAAGTGCGCCGGGTACGACGATTTGCAGGACGAATGGCATCTGAAGCCGGGCAATCGAGAAACGATCCTGTCGTTTGCTCGCGAATTGGGCATTGATTTCAGACTCGCGCAGGACGGGCCTCTCCCTTTCGAAGAAGCCTATTTCGATATGGTCATGCTTCACGACGTCCTGGAGCACCTTCACAACTCGCCCCGGGATCTTCTGAATGACCTACTGAAGCTCGTCAAGCCTCGAGGCTTTCTGTTTGTGACCGTTCCCAATGCCGCGAATATCCGAAAACGAATAAGCGTGATGTTGGGGAAAACGAATTTGCCCGCGTTTGAAAGCTACTATTGGGGGCCCGGACTCTGGCGGGGCCACGTTCGGGAATACGTTAAAGATGATCTGGTCAAACTCGCGAGTTATCTCGATCTGGAAGTGCTGGAGCTGAGAGGGTGCGATCACATGCTCTCCCGGCTGCCTGGTCCCGCGCGTCCCGCCTACCTTTTCTTGACGGGAATCTTTGGCGCCTGGAAAGATACTTGGCTGTTGGTCGCAAGGAAGAAACCGGAGTGGGTGGCGAAAAGCGCCTTGTCCCGCGAGGAACGCAACCGCATTTTGGGCGAAAGCGAATCCTGCCCCTACACCTGGTAGGCGCTGGCAGTGGCTTGCGGATGCGCGGCCCCAAGGTGGGATTTCAACAAGGGATAGCACTCGTGGAGGCGGCGCCATCCGCGCGGACGCGGGCGCTGCGCGAGCTCCCTCCAGGGTATTCCTTTCCGGGGCAATTGGGAGTACGTTATCAACAGGCATAGAAACGCCGTGGACACCACTTGCGGGCAGGGAGCATCAAAATGCACACCATCAAAGTCCTGGCCATTGACGGAGGAGGCATCCGCGGAATCATTCCCGCCTTCATCCTGGGCGAAATTCATACCAGACTCAAACGGGACCTCTGCGAGGTGTTCGACCTGATCGCGGGAACCTCGACCGGCGGCATCATCGCCCTCGGGATCGGCACGCGGTCGAACTCTGGCCAGCCCTATTCGCCGCAGGAACTCCTGGACCTCTACGTTCGCAACGGGCCCGCCATCTTCCGCAAGAGTTTTCTGACTCCCGTGCGGCAACTCTTCCTTCCCAAGTATCCGGCCGCGCCCCTGGAAGCGGTCCTCGAGCACTACTTTCAGGCGACAGAGCTCTCTGCGGCGTTGACACCACTTCTGATCTCCAGTTACGACTTGCAGGGGCAGGTCCCCTTCTTTTTCAAAAGCCACCGCATCGCTCAGGATTCCTCCTACAATTTCAGGCTGACCAGCGTCGCCCGCGCCACTTCCGCCGCGCAGACGTATTTTGCGCCCGCTCATCTGAAAAGCGGCAGCTATGAATTCGCTCTGGTGGACGGCGGAGTCTTTGTCAACAATCCAGCCATGGCGGCCTATGCCGAAGCTCGCACCCTGTATCCGGACGCGGAGGAGATGACCGTCCTGTCTGTCGGGACCGGCGACCGGCAGGACCAGATTCGATACACCCAGGCGGAGAAATGGGGCCTGCTCGGATGGGCACGGCAGATCGTTCCGGTGTTCATGGACAGCGTTTCCGAGGCCGTGGACTACGAGCTGAAAACCATGCCGGGGTGCGCTTACTACCGCCTGCAGGTCTCGCCCTTGGCGGGAGCGTCCGGCGAAATGGACGACGCTGACCCGGAAAACGTCAGGCGACTCCAAAATGTAGCCGCACGGTACGTGGCGGAAATCTCCGGCGACCTCACCCGAATCTGCGCCGCCCTCGAGGGCGGGCGGGGGAGCGACCTGCCGGGTACCGGCCGCGTGGCGGCGTGAAATATCAGACAAGCGAAGCCGCGCCGGGTCCTTCAGGAATGCCCGCAAAGATCTGCACGGCAGCGGCCTGTTCCCGACGCCGTTTCTGCCATGCGACAATGGGAATCCGGCAATCAGCGCAGGCTTGCGACGCACGCCTGCAATGGAATCTGCCTTTCGCAGGCCTGACGTTGGCGACGCCATGATCGAATCCAATATTGAACCCTTCGTGCCTCGGCGCTGGCTGCGTGGGCCGCACCGCCAGACCCTGGCAAGCTATTTTCTGCGCCGCGCGAATAGCCTCCCCGCGCCGGAAGAGCGTCTGGTCAAAGTGAATGACGACACGCGTCTGCTCTGCCACTGCAACTGGCAGGAATCGAAATCCGCGGCGCTGACCGTAGTAATCGTGCACGGCCTGGCGGGCTCAAGCGCGTCGCCGCACGTCGTGGGCCTGGCACAGAAAGCCTGGGCCGCGGGGATGAACGTGGTGCGCATGAACATGCGCAACTGCGGCGGAACGGAAAACCTGACGCCCACACTCTACCACTCCGGACTTTCTTCCGACGTTGGCGCGGTGGTGCGTGAGTTGATTTCGCGCGACCATTGCCAACGCCTGGCGCTGGCCGGCTACTCGATGGGCGCGAATCTGGTGCTGAAACTGGCGGGCGAGTGGGGCGAGGCGCCGCCGCGCGAGGTGCGCGCGCTCGCCGTCACCAGCCCGCTGATGGACCTCTCCGCTTCATCCGACGCGCTGCACTTGCGCGAAAACCGGCTGTACGAGTGGCAGTTCGTCTTCAAGCTCTCTCGCCTGCTTCGGCGCAAGGCAGAATCGTTTCCCGGCCGCTTCGACACGCGGCGACTGAAGGGCATCCGCAGCCTGCGCGAGTTCGACGACCGCATCGTCGGCCCTTACAACGGGTTTGCCGGCGCCGAGGATTATTACGAGCGGGTGAGCTCCTCGCGTTGCGCGGAGAACATTTCCGTGCCGACCTTCATCATCCATTCCGCTGATGACCCTTTCATCCGGATCCTTCCCGAAACGCGGGCGAAGATCGCTGCGAACCCTCGCATTCGATTTCTCGAGACCGACCGCGGCGGACACTGCGCGTTTCTCGCCGCGGCGGCTGCCTCTGGCGGCCGCTGGGCGGAGCGGCAAGTGGTTGAATTCCTACAGCAGTTCTGAAGATTGATGAGGCCTCCCGCGCGCGAGTCGCGGCTGGACAGCGGGGCTTACGACGGAAACAATTCCGGGAAGACTTTGCGGTAGATGGCCATTCCCAATGCGGCGTGCATTCCCAGGGCGGCGAGCGAGCGGATCTCTTCGTCCGTCGTGATTCCGCCCGCCGCGGTGATGGGCAGCCGGGTCGCGGCGCGCAGCTTGCGAAACCAGTCGAGATTGGTCCCCTGCAGCTTTCCTTCCGCGTCAATGTAGGTGCAGAGAAATTCCGAGCAGTAAGGCTCAAGCGCGCCCAGAACCTCGGTGGAAGTGAGCGGCAGCGTCTCGCGCCAGCCGCGAATCGCTACGCGGTCCCCGAGGCAATCCACGGCGATCATCAGCTTGTCGCTCGGGACTTGTTGCGTTAAGGCCTGCAGAAATTCGTGATCGATCCCGCTCGCAGTAAACGCCGCGCTGCCGACAATGATCTTCTTCGCGCCGTCATCGGCGACTTGCTGCGCGCGCTCCACGCTGCGAATGCCTCCGCCCACTCGGCAGGGCTTGCGCGCGCACAACTCGCGAACGATCTCTGCTTGCGCCTCACGCCCCATCGCCGCGTCGAGGTCAATCACCTGAATTTCCGGATAGGCGGGGAATTTCTCCAGCACGGCGAGCGGGTCCGGCAATTCCAGCGCCTTGTCCTTGCCCTGAACGAGCTGCACGACTTTGCCGCCCATCAAATCAATGCACGGAATGATCATGGTTGAAACTCAGGGGTCGAGACTCGAAAGCCGAGAGTGTATCCCACCTGCAAATTCAGAGTCGGCGTGGCGATTTTCTCAGTCCAATCGAACCGGAACGCCTCGCGCACGCAAGAATTCCTTGAGACTCCGAATCGTGTGCGTCTCGAAATGGAAAATAGAGGCAGCGAGCGCCGCGTCCGCACGGCCGCGTACAAAAACCTCGGCAAAGTGTTCGGGCGAGCCCGCGCCGCCCGAAGCTATGACGGGAATGTGCACGGCGCCCGAGACCGCGGCGGTCAGCTCACAGTCGAAACCGTTTTGCGTGCCGTCGGCGTCCATTGAGGTCAGAAGAATTTCGCCCCCGCCGAGGGATTCTACCCTTCGCGCCCATTCCAGGGCGTCGAGCCCGGTGGATTTCGTCCCTCCGTAGGTGACGACCTCCCACTGCGTGGTTCCCGCAGGCCCATGAAGGCCGCCCGAAGCCCGAAACTTCAAATCGGAAGCTCGCGCTGCGTCATTCCCCGAGTTCCGAGTTTCGGGTTTCGGATTTCGGACGCGCCGCGCATCAATCGCAACGACGATCGCCTGGCTGCCGAAGCTTGCCGCGAGATCCGCGACCAAGAGAGGATTTTCCACCGCGCCGGTGTTGACCGCGATCTTATCCGCCCCCGCTGCAAGCAGGCGGCGCCCATCTTCGAGGGTGCGCACGCCGCCGCCCACGGTGAGCGGGATGAAAAGCCTGCGCGTGACCTGCGCGACGGTTTCGATCAGCGTGGCGCGGCCTTCGCGCGAGGCGGAGATGTCGAGCATCACCAATTCATCGGCGCCCGCGCGGTTGTAAGCTTCGGCGAGCGCGCCCGGGTCACCTGCGTCGCGCAGTTCCATGAACCGGATGCCCTTCACCACGCGGCCGTCTTTACAGTCCAGGCAGGGGATGATGCGTTTGGCAAGCATGATCAATTGTCGGTTGTCCGTTGTGGACAAGCCAAGGCCTGCAAGCACCTTGTCAAGTTCCCAGGAAATTCTTCAGTATTGTCAATCCCACGTCGCCGGATTTTTCGGGATGAAACTGGACAGCAGCGACATTCTCTTTTTCGATGACCGCGGCGAAGGTTTGTCCGTATTCGGTAACAGCGACGCTGTGCTCGTTGATCGGACCGTAATATGAGTGGCAAAAATAGGCGAAACTGGACGGGGCCACGCCGCGGAGGAGTTTTGAATGGCGGCGAATCTCGAGCTGATTCCAGCCTACCTGAGGCACTTTGAAGACTCCCTGGAATCGCGTGACGCGCCCGCGCAGAATCCCCAGTCCCGCAACCCCCGGCGCCTCGTCGCTTGCCTCGTAGAGCGCTTGGAGTCCGAGGCAGATTCCGAGAAAAGGTTTTCGGCTTGAGATTTCGTGGCTGAGCGCCGAGAGTAGATGGCGTTCCTCGAGAGCCTTCATCATCTGCCTGAAGTGCCCCTGGCCGGGGAAAATAATCTTGTCCGCGTCCCTCAGAACCTCAGGCTCTCCGACGGCGCGCGCGGAGTGGCCGAGGTACTCGACCGCCTTGAGCACCGAGCCTACATTTCCGCCGCCGTAATCGAGCACCGCGATCATAGCAATCCTTTGGTCGAAGGCAGTTGCCGCTTCAGGCGCGTGTCGCGCGAGCACGCATAGCGCAACGCACGCGCAAAGGCTTTGAACAGCGCTTCCACGCCGTGATGGCTGGAGCGTCCGTAGAGCAACTTGAGGTGAACGTTCGCGCCGGCGCTCGAGGCGAAGCCATGGAAGAAATCGTCCAGCAGCTCGGTTTGAAGGTCGCCCACGCGCTGCGCCTTGATGGGCGCGTCGAGCACCATGTACGCGCGTCCGCTCAGGTCAATCGCCGCGACGGCGAGCGTTTCATCCATGGGCATCACGAAATATCCGGCGCGATTGATGCCGCGTTTCGAACCGAGCGCCTGCCGGACCACCTCGCCCAGTACGATGCCGACGTCTTCGACGGTGTGGTGCTGATCCACGTCGAGGTCGCCGCGCGCCGTGAGTTCGAGGTCGAACCCGCCGTGCCGCGTGAAAAGCTCCAGCATGTGGTCGAGGAAGCGGATGCCGGTCGAGATCCTGTACCGCCCGCGACCGTCGAGCGCGAGCCGCGCACGGATATCGGTCTCCGTCGTCTTGCGATGCAGCGTGGCCGTGCGCGATTTCATGCAAACCATCCGGTGGGCGAGTACGCCACAAAGTTCTTCCACGCGGCTCGCCGGCCGCGCGAATCCATCAAGGGCTCAAGGCGGCCCAGCGCCTGAATCAGCCGGCGCGTCTGCGTGGCCGAGCCGATGGTGAAGCGCACGTAGCCTTTCAGGTGCGGATCGTAGCTCCAGTCGCGCACCAGAATTCCCTCGGCGCGCAGTCGCGCGACGATTTCGGAAGCGCGCTCGCCGACGCGCGTTAGCACAAAGTTGGCAGCGCTCGGCACGTAGGGCACGCCCAGCGCATCGAGCAGCCGGCAGAATTCGGCGCGGTTCGCACGCACCTCGCCGGCATAGCGGCGGACGTATTCTTCGTGCCGGATCGCTTCGCAGGCGCAGGCGACGGCCAGGGAGTTCACCGCGAAAGGATTCTGCGCGCGGCGCAGGTTTTCCGCCAGCCGCGCATTGGCGAAAATGCATCCCATCCGCAGTGCGGCCAGGCCGAAGGCTTTGGAGAAGGTCCGCGTCACGACCAGATTTTCGTACTTGCGAATCCATCCGAGAACCGTCTCACCGCAGAAATCGAAATACGCTTCGTCCGCCAGGACCAGTGTCCTCGGCGCGGCGCGCAGAAGCGTGGCCAGGTTCTTTTTGGATATCGTCGTTCCAGTAGGATTGTTTGGATTGGCGAGCGCCATCCAGCGCACGCGTTTCTTCAGCGCCTTCAGAAGCCCCGCGAGAGGCAGCGCAAAATCTTCGTCGCATGGCACGCCGAGCACGCGCCCGCCCGCCACCTGGTGGAAGAATTGATAGACGGGAAAAGTGGGGGTGGGAATCAGAAGCGTGTCGCCGGGATCGACGAAGGCGTCGCAGATCAGCTTGATGGCGTCGTCGGTGCCGTTGGTGAGCAGGATTTCGTCCTCCGCGACCCCGAAGTATTTCGCCAGGGTCGCACGGGCGCCGGCGTATTCGGGGTAACGCGTCAGCGTTTCGGCGGTCAGCGCGCGGCGCATCGCTCGAACCACTTCCGGGGCGCAGCCCACGGTGTTCTCGTTGAAGTCGAGCCGCAATTTTCCGCCGCGCCCTTCGAGCGGCGGACGATATTTTTTTAACCGCTCCACGGCTTTACGGGGTCGGAGCATCGGACGTGAACCTCGTTTCCACGGAATAAGCGTGCGCCTTCAAGCCTTCGGTCTCAGCCAGTGTGACAATCGTGCGGCGCAGGTTGCGCAGGCCGCGGCGGTCCAACTTCTGCACCGTAATGGTTTTGACAAAATCCGCGGCGCTCAAGCCGCCGCGCAGTCGCGCCGCGCCGCCGGTAGGGAGAATGTGGTTGGTGCCGGACGCGTAATCGCCCGCCGCCACGGGGCTCCAGCCGCCGAGGAAAATCGAGCCGGCCGATTGCACGCGGCCAAGCCAATCGTCGGCGTCGTCGAGTAGCGTCAAATGTTCGGGCGCCAGGCGGTTGAGGAGTTCGATCGCCTCGCCGGCGTTCTTAGTCAGGATGATGGCGCCCTGCCGCGCCAAGGATTTTTGCGCGACGGGCAGAGGGAGTTTCTTGAGCGCGGCGGAAACCGCGGCCTGAACTTCGAGCGCCAGACGCCGCGAGGGCGTGACGAGGACAGCGACAGCGTCGGGATCGTGCTCCGCCTGAGCGATCAGGTCCGCCGCGATCCACTCGGGTCGCCCGCGCGCGCCGGCAATCACCAGTTCCGAAGGGCCGGCGACGAAGTCAATTCCGCAATCGCCCGCAACCAATTTCTTGGCCGCGGCGACGAAACGATTTCCGGGGCCGACAATTTTGTCGGCGCGCGGCACGCGTTCGGTGCCGAAAGCGAAAGCCGCGATGGCCTGCGCGCCACCCAGCCGGAAGATTCTTCTTACGCCGAGCAAATCCGCTGCCACCAGCACGGCCGGCGCGGGCCGCGGCGATGTGACCAGCACTTCGCGCACGCCCGCGACTTGCGCGGGGATGACGCTCATCATCAGCGTGGAGGGAAGCGGGAAGCGGCCGCCGGGCACGTAGCAGGCCACGCGCTCGAGCGGGCGGACAACCTGCCGAATCTCGACACCCCGCGCAGTCTCGCATTTCCAGGCCCGTGGCAACTGGCGAAGCGCTACGGCGCGGATGTTTTTCGCTGCCGCCCGCACCGCGGCGATGAACCCGTCAGGCACCTGCCGGTAAGCGGCGCGGATTTCCCTGCGGCTCACGGTGAAACCGCGCGCGTGCAGGTCCACACCCTCGAATTTCCGCGTGTACCGGACCAGCGCGGCGTCGCCGTGGCGGCGAACGTCTTCGAGAATGGCGCGCGCCACCGCCTCCGCCTCGGCAAGATTGGATTGCCGCGATTTCATTAGGCGGCCCAGGGCCTTTCGGTCATGGGAGCGAATCAGGCGCATCTTCACACCACGATCTTGTTCAACGGGTATTCGACGATCCCTTGCGCGTTGGCGGCCTTGAGTCGCGGGATGATTTCGCGCACGGTCTTTTCCTCGATCACGGTATTGACTGCGACCCAATCGGCGTCGCTCAGGTTGGAAATGGTCGGGCGCTTCAGGGCGGGCAGCACCGCCAGAACGGTTTCCAGGTCGTCGCGGTGGACGTTGAGCATCAGGCCGACTTTGCCGGAAGCTTCGATGGCGCCGGTGAGGAGCATGACGATGGTCTCCATTTTCTTCCGTTTCCACTCGTCGTTCCACGCCGCGCGGTTGGCGATGAACTTGGTGTTCGATTCCAGCACCGTCTCGACGATGCGCAGGCCGTTGGCGCGCAGCGAGGAGCCGGTTTCGGTCACTTCCACGATGGCGTCGGCGAGCACGGGCGGCTTGACTTCCGTCGCGCCCCAGGAAAACTCCACTTTGGCCTTGACGCCGTTTTCGGCCAGATACCGCTCCGTCACCTTGACCAGTTCGGTGGCAATGATTTTCCCTTCCAGGTCCTTGACGCTTTTGATGGGCGCGGTTTCGGGCACCGCCAGCACCCAGCGCACCTTGCCGAAAGTCTGCTTGGCGTAAATCAGGTCAGCAACCTCTTCCACCTCGGCGGAGTTTTCCAGAATCCAGTCGCGGCCGGTGAGGCCGGCGTCGAGGATGCCGTCCTCGACATAGCGCGCCATCTCCTGGGCGCGAATCAGCATGCACTCGATTTCGTCGTCGTCAACGCGGGGAAAATAGGAGCGCGGGTTGACGGTGATTTCGTATCCCGCCCGCCGGAATAATTGCAGCGAGGCTTCCTGCAAGCTTCCCTTAGGCAAGCCCAGTTTCAGTTTCATGTCTGGCTCTCCTGTTGATCGTCGCCGTAAACCACCGCCGGGTCGAACTCGCGCCGGGCGATGATTTCCTCGCCTTCCGATGTGATTTTGCGGAAGAAACAGGATTTGTAGCCCAGGTGGCAACAGCCGGGGCCGGTGAGGTCGGCCTGAATGAGCAGCGCGTCGCGGTCGCAGTCCACGCGCACCTGCCGCACGCGCAGCTTGTGGCCCGAGGTTTCGCCCTTGGTCCACAATTTTTGGCGGCTGCGGCTATAGAAGGTCACGAAGCCGGAGCGCAGGGTCGTGTCGTACGCTTCCTGGTTCATGTAACCGAGCATCAGCACTTTGCCGCTGTGCTTGTCCTGAACGATGGCGGGAATCAGCCCTTCCTGAAACTTGAGCTCCATCGCGGCCTCTCCTTTTGCCGTAAAACAAAAAACCCGCTGAACTTTCGTCTCAGCGGGCTCCAAAGCTTGCGACTTGCTGCGGCTTACTTGATCGCCCGCCGACACGCCACCCCGTGGCTTGAATGATGATGGTGATGTGCCAGCGCGCATTTCATAGGAATAATTATATTATGCAATCGCCTTAAGGCTGTCAACTGTCTTGTAAAGCTGCGCGGCGCGCAAGAAGGATTCGGCCGTTGGGCGCGCCGCGGATCTGCTTGTAGAGCAGCACAACTTTACCCCGGTCGGCGATTCCCCAGCGGCCGAAGATTGCCTTCAATTTGCTGTCAGATCGGTTCCTGAGTTTGTTGCAGGCGTAGCTTTTCGAGCTCCTTCTTGAGTTGCTCCATTTCTTTCCGGTGTTCCTTCATCGCCTGCTCGACCTCCTGCCGGACCTTCTCCTTCTGCACCCGCAGGAGTTCGGAGTTCTTCTGAAGTTCCTTCGCCTGAGCCATCGCGGCCCGCGCCTGCTCGAGCGCTTCCTCTCTCAGGCGCATCAATTCTTCCTGATTTACCCCAAGGCCCCTGAGATCCGCGACGCGCTGCGGGCCAAGGCCCTGATTGGCTGGCTCCAGTTGCACGTTGAGTGTTTGCTCTTTGCGATCGCGCACGATGGTCAGGGTGACTTGGCGCTTCTCGTTGGAATCGCTGCGGAGCGCCGCGCGCAGGTCCTCGATCGAGTCAATCTCCTTGTCGTTGACCTTCACAATGACGTCTCCGGCCTTCAATCCCGACTTCTCCGCCGGCGTGCCTTTCTCGACCTCGCGCACCAGAACCCCTTTGCCCTGCTTCACTCCAAAGTAATCGGCGAGCTGCGGGGTGAGCTCGTCGCCGGAGATGCCCAGGCGTCGCCCGCCCATCAACACGTTGAAATCGAAATTGGGAATATGAACTTTGGGGACTTCAATGTTGGGCATTTCGAAATGATAGTTCCAATGCTCGCTGGGCGACTTTGCCATTTCCGCGGCCAGGGTCTGAGTGTGCCCGCTTCGGCTGATCTCGATCGCGACCTTGCGGCCGGCCGGTGTCTCATGCACTAGGCGCTGTAGTTCGGCCACGCTGCGCACTTTCTCGCCGGCAAACTGAAGGATTACGTCGCCCTTCTCGAGGCCAGCCTTGGCCGCCGGGCTGTCTTCCCGGACTTCCTGGACGATGGCGCCATAGTCGCCGGGCAGCTTCAACTCCTTCGCCTTTTCAGCCGTCACGTCGGCTACGGTGACGCCCAGCCAGGTGCCTTCTCCGCCGTGGAAATAAATCATCCTGCGGCCGTGGTCCGTTGCTATCGCCAGCCCCTGCGGCTCCGACGGTGCGGGCGGTTCAGCTTTCTGCGCCAAAAGCACGCCGCCGAACATAAACGCGGCGATCAGAATTCCTAACCCCATCGTGACGGTTTTGCCCTTCATGGTTTTGCTCCTCTATCCGAAGAATCGTGATTTCCAAAATTGACTTCGAAACGCTTTCAAGGAATCCGGCTTTTATGGTTCCGGGTTGTCGTCGTTTTCGCGCGGTTGCTGGCGGCGTTCCTGCCAGGCCTTCCAAAAAGCTTCCTGCGCCGCTTTAAGCTGCTCCAGCGTGTGCGGGTCAAGCTTGCGAATCTCGATGTTCCCCGTCACCGTGTCGATGCGCAGCAACTGGCCGCCGCCGTTCAATTCCCCTTCGGCGTGCAAAGAGCGCTGACGGAAACTC
>OFHG01000307.1_pt1 | contig 20658 bp, 22 predicted proteins | sample 1521931 | NCBI WGS metagenome assembly OFHG01 (sample SAMEA2468438, study PRJEB22500) | soil metagenome | biome: Glassland; feature: Farmland; material: Clay | place: Australia | collected 2013-01-31 | depth 0.55 m
CACCGGGCAGCGCCCTCCCACATGTTCGCCAGGATGCCGGGAGACTTCGCCATCCGCTCCGCGGGCCGCGGCGACCCGGTGTCGGCTAGCCACGTACTCACCTGGCCGCGTCCAGAGGGTGGCTAACGTGGCGGCCTCACGCTCGGCCGCGGCGATCAGGGGGTTATCCCCGCCCAGGGGGTTCATGGGTGTGGCTCACCGCGATCCGGCGGTGACGAGCACGGCCAGGGCATCCGGGGTGGCCGCGTACAGGCTCGGCTCGCCGCCGTGGGCATCCACGCGGGCGGCACCGAAAGCTGGGCCTGGCGGAACCTTCCCGTCCCGGCGCCAGGGGTTCCGGGACCACCACGCATACCAGCCGGGCCGGGCCGCCTCAAGCTGGCGGCAGGCGTCAAGGGCACCGTCCGGCCAGCCGAGCCGGGCCGCGATCAGTTTCCGGTTCCGCTCCTGGACGGCGGGTGGCAGCGGCATGACGGTTCCCCTTCCTCGGCGGGCATCCGCTCGCACTCTATGACGCGTCATGAAGGGTTGTGAAGCGTTCAGGGTGTCTACGCAGGTCAAGGGGGGTTCATGATGTGGCGTATGGCTGAGGTCCCACCGTTCAACCCGGATGCCGCCGACCGCTACCTGTGGGAAGTCATGGCGGACCACCTGGCGCTGCGTATCGATGTGGGGGACCTGCCGCAGGGCGGGCGGCTGCCGAACGAGCGGGAGCTGGCCGCGGAGTACGGGGTGGCGGTAGGGACGGCGCGGCGTGCGGTGCGGGAGCTGGCGGCCCGGGGCCTGGTGCGGATCATGCCCGGCCGGGGCGTCATCGTCCGCACCCGAATCTAGGTGACCCGGGCCGGCCCGTGTCGCTGACGCCCTCGCCGCCGAACTGGCGGACGGGAAGACGCAGCGCCAGCTTGCCGCTGAGATCGGCAAGAGCGATCGGCACGTCGGCTACATGAACCGGGTCTGGACAAAGTTTCACACCCTAGGGTGTGAGGAGCGCCCGGCGTTCAATGAGGCATATCAGCAGGCGAAGCGCGCCGAAGCCGACGCCGAGGAGTACCACACCGGTCCCGCTTGCACCCCCCATGCTCAACGCTTGGCCTATGCTCGCAACGCCCGGGTACATTGCGATGCACAGGGATACTCCACACGTGGCCAAGCCAGAACGCGACCGCCTCCCCAAAGTGCTCAACCAGGCGTCAGCGAGACGGTTTCTCGAAGAGAACGGCTGGACAGCGACCCAAGGCGGCAAGCGCGTGAAGATGACCAAGGAAGGCCATCGGCCGATCACGTTGTCCCACCACCGCGGCGGCGACTACCCACAGGGGCTGACGGACGCGATACTCCGTCAGGCTGGCCTGAAGGGAGGTGGCGAACGGTGAGCGATGCTCAGGAGGTCTACACCGTGCGCGTCCACGACGAACCGGACGGCACCTGGTGGGCCGAGGTCGAAGAACTACCCGGATGCTTCACTTCCGGCCACGACCGCGCCGAGTTGCGGGAAAACCTCTCCGAAGCGATCAGCCTTTATCTGTCCGAGCCGGGACGGCCGGTCCAGGTCGAGCTAGAGGAAGAACCCGGCAGCGTCACTGAACAACGGATGCTCGCCCGCGTCGCTTGACCCCCCACCGTCCTCGCGTCGGCAGGTGACGGCCCGGCAGCGGCCCCGGAGAGGGGCGGCACACCGTGAGCCCAGGTCAAACCCGCAATGTCGTCAAATGTGGACGATGGGGCAGGTCAGTGTCCGGGTGATGCCGGGGACGGCCTGGATCTGGGCGACCACCAGCCGGCCGAGATCGTCGACGTTGTCCGCCTCGGCGCGGACGATGACGTCGTAGGGACCGGTCACGTCTTCCGCCTGGGTGACCCCCGGGATGGCGCCGATGCGAACGGCGACCTCAGCGGCCTTCCCGACCTCGGTCTGAACGAGGATGTACGCCTGCACCATGCCGTCCTCCAGGAGACAACGCCCTAGATCCGGAAAGGCAACGCTACCCTAAGAGTCGGTCGGGGGCCGAGGGGCCATCGCATGCCACCGCGGGAGGGTCCGATGACCATCGCGGACCTGGGTGAGTTCGGGCTCATCGCTGCCATCGCCGCCCGGCTTCCCCGGGGCGGGAGCACGCTCGTGGGGGTCGGCGACGACGCGGCGGTGCTCGCCGCGCCCGATGCCAGGGTCGTGGCAACGATGGACCTCCTGGTCGAGGGGCGGCATTTCCGCCGCGACTGGTCGGGCCCGGCGGACATCGGCGGCAAGGCCGCCGCGCAGAACCTGGCTGACGTGGCGGCGATGGGAGCCACCCCGGTCGCCCTCCTGGTCGGCCTTGCCGCACCGGGCGACCTGCCCGTCGGCTGGGTGCAGGATCTTGTTTCCGGGATGACGGCGGAATGTGCGCGCACCGGCGCCACCGTTGTCGGCGGGGATGTGTCCAGCGCGGACGTCATCATGCTCGCGGTCACCGCACTCGGTGACCTGGGTGGGCAGGACCCTGTCACCCGGGCCGGCGCGCGGCCCGGCGACGTGCTTGCCGTGGCCGGCGTGCTGGGCCACTCGGCGGCTGGCCTGGCGCTGCTGAGTGCGGGCCTGGCCCGGCCCGCCGCCCTGGTGGCCGCGCACAGATGGCCGCATCCGCCCTACCACGCCGGGCCGGAGGCGGCCAGGCTCGGTGCCACCTCCATGATCGATGTCAGCGACGGCCTGATCGCCGACGCCGGGCATGTGGCGCAGGCCAGTGGTGTCCTCATCGACATCGAAACGGCGCGGCTGGAGCCGGGTGAGGACCTGCGTGAGGCCGCGGCGTCGCTGCCCGGGCACGATTCGCTGACCTGGATGCTCACCGGCGGGGAAGATCACGCCCTGGCCGCCACCTTCCCGCCCGCGACCGCGCTGCCTGCCCATTGGCCGGTGATCGGCCAGGCCCGTGCCGGGGCAGGGGTGCTGGTGGATGGCCGGCCCTTCGCGGGCAGCGGGGGCTGGGATCATTTCCGGTGAGATTCCCATATCTATCTCACCGACAGTGCGATGGATTAGATTGAGCTTCTCAACTCACGCGGAATCCATGGCAGCACCCCCTCATGTCACGACACCGTAAGAGGCAAGCGCCCCGCCACCAGGCGCCAGGACGTCCAGGGCGATCTGGGGCCACACAGGCGCGTGCCAGGATCGTCGGCACTGCCGTGCGCCGGACCGCCGTGACCCCGACCTTCGCGGCGGGTCTCGGTGTCGTCCTCGCCGCGGTGCTCGTGATCGCCTTCCCCGTGGCTAACACCGTGATCAGCTTCGGCGACCAGCCCCCGGACGGCGGGCACGCCTGCCCCATCAAGCACTGCGTGGCCGCGGGCGGGGGTGGCGCCGGGACACCGGCCTCGGCCAAACCCGGGGAGAAACTGGTGACCCCGGCACCGGCCAAGGCGAAAAGCCGTGGCACCGCCCAGGCGCCAGCGGGGCCGGCACCCAGCGGCGGAAGCGGGACCCCACCGCACGGCGGGCGGGTGAAAGCGCACTACCAGACGCTGAAGCAGTGGCAGGGGGCGTTCCTGGAAGAGGTCACGATCAGCCCCCCGGCTGGGCATGCGCCCGCGAACTGGCAGTTGCAGCTCACCTACCCGGCCGCGCGCATCCTCGGCGTCTGGGGGGGCAACTGGGTACGCGAGGGCGGCCACGCTGTCCTGGTGGAGCCAGGGAACCCGGGCGGCCAGCCCGGTTCCCCTGGCGACCGGGGGATTCAGATCTTCCTGGCGGTCACCGGGTCGCCGGCACCGCCGTCGGGATGTTCCTTCGACGGCAAGGCGTGCCTCGGGTAAGCATGCGCACAGGCCCCGGTGGCCACAGGCGGATCAGTGACCCGCGGGCCGGGGCTGACGGTGCCTCAGCGTTAGCGGGTGACTTTCCCGGCCTTGATGCAGGACGTGCACACGCGCAGCCGCTTGGGCGTCCCGCTGACCATCGCCCGGACGACCTGGATGTTGGGGTTCCAGCGACGCGGGGTGCGGCGGTGCGAGTGGGAGACCCTGTTGCCGAAGCCCGGCCCCTTGCCGCAGATGTCGCAGACAGAAGCCACGGGATCGCTCCATTGGTGTGATCGAGGAAGCTGGACGCCGACCGGGCGCCGCCCAGGCCAGCCGTCGAAGGATATCCGACTGACCCGCCCCGGCGCGAACTGGACCACGCAGAACATGCGGCCGGGCCCGGCATGCCGCCACCCCGGGTCACCGTTTTGCCGCCTATCCTGAGAGGCCATGGCGAGCCTGGAGGAACCGCTGCGGACCGTGGTGGGAGGCAAGGCCGCCACCAAGCTGGAACAAGCGTTCGGCCTGCGCACCACTGGTGATCTGCTGCGGCATTACCCACGCCGGTACGCGCAGCGGGGCGAACTGACCGACCTGGCGTCCCTGCGCGAAGGCGAGCATGTCACCGTTTTCGCCCAGGTCGCGAAGGTGACGACGCGGCCGATGCGGGCCCGGCGCGGCCGGCTGCTCGAAGTGACGGTGACCGACGGCAGCGCCGCGCTGGCGCTGACGTTCTTCAACAAGGTGGAGTTCTGGGAGAAGCAGCTGAGCCCGGGCCGCCACGGCATGTTCGCCGGGAAGGTCTCCACCTTCAAGGGGAAGCGGCAGCTCGCGCATCCCGAGTTCAGGCTGCTCGGGGCGGACGAGGCCGCCAGGGCCGCCGAATTCGCGTCGGAGCTGATCCCGGTCTACCCGGCGACCAAGGACGTCTCCTCCTGGGATATCGAGAAGTGCGTCCGGGTCGTCCTCGACACCCTCGGTGAGGTCGATGACCCGCTCCCGGCCGGCCTGCGGGAACGCTACCGGCTTCAGGAACTGGTGCCCGCTTTGCGGGGGATCCACCGCCCGGCCGACCGGGCCGAGGCCGACCGCGCCAGGACCCGGCTGAAATGGGATGAGGCGTTCATGCTTCAGGCCGTCCTGGCCCAGCGCCGCCTGGCCGCCGCGGCCCTGCCGGCCATCGCCCGCGCCCCGCGGGCCGGCGCGATCCTGGACGCTTTCGACGCGCGGCTGCCGTTCACGCTCACCGACGGCCAGCGCGCCGCTGGCGCGACCATCGCGGCCGAACTGGCCCGCGGCCATCCCATGCACCGGCTGCTGCAGGGGGAAGTCGGCTCGGGCAAGACCGTCATCGCGGTCAGGGCGATGCTGCAGGTGATCGACGCGGGCGGGCAGGCAGCGCTGCTCGCCCCGACCGAGGTGCTGGCCCACCAGCACTACCGGTCGATCACTGACCTGCTCGGGCCGTTCGGGCAGGCAGGCAGGCTGGGTGGAGCGGAGCAGGGAACCAGGGTGGCGCTGCTGACCGGCTCCCTGGGGGCTGCGGCACGGCGGGAGGCTCTGCTGGACGCGGCGTCCGGTGCGGCCGGGATCGTGATCGGCACTCATGCCCTGCTCACTGAGCATGTGCAATTCGCCGACCTGGGGCTGCTGGTGATCGACGAGCAGCACCGGTTCGGCGTGGAGCAGCGTGACGCGCTGCGGGAGAAGGCCCGGGATGCCCGCCCGCATGTGCTGGTGATGACCGCCACCCCGATCCCGCGCACGGTCGCCATGACCGTCTACGGCGACTTGGACACCTCCACCCTCACCGAGTTGCCGGCCGGCCGCGCGCCGATAGCCACCCATGTCGTGCCCGCGGCGTCCAAGCCGCACTACCTGGCGAGGGCGTGGGAGCGGATCCGGGAGGAGGCGGGCAAGGGCCGCCAGGCCTACGTTGTCTGCCCCCGGATCGGCGGCGAGGACACTCCCAAAACCGGCAGCGCAACGAATGGCTCTCCCAGAGCGGCCGCCGATGACCCGGAGGCCGTCCTGGGCCTGGACGAGGAGGACGGGGGCCCGCGCCGGCCGCCGCTGGCCGTGCTCGACCTGGCACCGGCGCTGGCCGAAGGGCCGCTGGCCGGGCTGCGGCTGCGGGTCCTGCACGGGCGGCTGCCCACCGAGGAGAAGGACGCCGCGATGCGGGCGTTCGCCGGCGGGCTCGTGGATGTGCTGGTGGCCACCACCGTGGTCGAGGTGGGGGTGGACGTGCCGAATGCGACCGCCATGGTCATCCTGGACGCCGACCGGTTCGGCGTGTCCCAGTTGCACCAGTTGCGGGGCCGGGTCGGCCGCGGCACCGAGCCCGGGTTGTGCCTGCTGGTCACTGAGGCGCCCGAGGGGACCAGGGCCCGGGAGCGGCTGGAGGCGGTCGCCTCCACCCTGGATGGATTCCGGCTGTCCGAACTTGACCTGGAGCAGCGCCGGGAGGGGGACGTGCTGGGCGCGGCGCAGTCCGGGCGGAAGAAGAGCCTGAAGCTGCTCACCCTGCTCACCGACACCGATCTGATCGGGCACGCCCGTGAGGAGGCGACAGCGGTGGTCGGGTCCGACCCGGAACTGGCTGGCCACCCGGCGCTGGCCGCGGCGATCGGGTCCCTGCTCGATGAGGAACAGGCCGAGTTCCTGGAGAAAGCCTGAGCCGGTGACGCGGATCATCGCCGGGGCGGCGCGGGGCCGCCGGCTGGCCGTCCCGAAGGGGATGGTGACCCGGCCGACCAGCGACCGGGCCAGGGAGGGGCTGTTCGCCACCATGACGGCGATCTTCGGCCCGCTGCGCGGGGTGCGGGTGCTCGACCTGTACGCGGGCTCGGGGGCGGTCGGCCTGGAGGCACTCTCGCGGGGCGCGGCACGGGTGCTGTTCGTCGAGGCCGATGCCGGGGCTGCCCGGGTCATCCGGGCGAACCTGGCGGCCGTCGCGCTGCCCGGCGGCCAGCTCATCTGTGACAAGGTGCAGCGGTTCCTGGCCCGTGGGCCGGGCGCCGAGCCTGCCTTTGACCTCGTGGTGGCCGACCCGCCCTATGCGGCGCCTGGCGAGGAGGTCAGCGGGATGCTGACCGCGCTGGCCAGCCGGGCATGGCTGGCACCGGGGGCGCTGGTCGCGGTCGAGCGTGCGACCCGGGCGGGCCCGCTGGCGTGGCCAGCCGGGTATGTGCCGGACCGGTCCCGCCCGTATGGCGAGGCGACCTTCTGGTACGGTCTCGCCGCAAGCCACTCATCGGATGAAGGCCGTGACGGAAGGGCGTGACCGCGTGCGCCGTGTTGTCTGCCCAGGCTCGTTCGACCCGGTGACCAACGGTCACCTTGACATCATCGGCCGCGCGGCCCGTCTCCACGACGAAGTGGTCGTCGTGGTCGGTGCCAACCTGGCCAAGCAGGGGTTGTTCACCGTGGACGAACGGCTTGCCATGCTGCGGGAGGTCACCAGCGAGTTCCCCAACGTCAGCGTGGACAAGTTCACCGGGCTACTGGTGGATTTCTGCCGGGCACACGGGGTTTCGGCGATCGTCAAGGGCCTTCGCGCGGTCAGCGACTTTGAGTACGAGATGGAGATGGCGCAGATGAACTACCGTCTCGCGGAGGTCGAGACGCTGTTCATGACCGCCAACCCGCTGTACTCCTTCCTGCGTTCCAGCCTGGTCAAGGAGATCGCCAAGTATGGCGGGGACGTCAGTTCCCTGGTCCCGGCCGCGGTGTATGAACGGCTGCGGGTGCGGCTGGCGGCGACCCGAGCGGGGTGGCCGCAGGGTTCCGGGCACTCCTGACAGCCGGGCCAGCCGGCCGCGAGTTGGGGATCGGGTCACCCCTGGGTAAGCTGATCCTTTCCGGATCCGCCCGACACCCATGTTGCCATGCCATCTTCTCGCAGGACGCCCACGACCCGGCTCGACCCGCGTGGGCCGCTGGTGTTCGATACCCGGACCCTTCCCAGGCGTCCGGGGTCGGTGCGTACCGAAAACCGGAATGCGCCTGCTCCTGCGGATCTGCAGACCGGGATGGCAGGCGTCCAGGAGGGGGCGAACCTGGAACTGGACGTCACGCTGGAGTCGGTGACCGAGGGAGTCCTGGTCACGGCGACGGTGACGGCACCGGTCACCGGGGAGTGTGCGCGCTGCCTGGAACCGGTGGCGCAGACCATGCAGGTCTGGTGCCGGGAACTGTTCAGTTATGAGCAAGGTAGCGGGAGTTATGAGCAAGCTGGTGGTGACGCTGCGGAGGACGGGTACTCTCTGGACGGGGATCTGCTCGACCTGGAGCCGGTCCTTCGTGACGCTTTGGTACCCGCCCTCCCGCTAGCGCCACTGTGCCGGGATGATTGCCCGGGGCTGTGCGCCGAATGCGGGGTGCTGCTCGCCCAGGCTGGCCCGGAACATGGGCACGAGCGCGCGGTCGATCCCCGCTGGGCGGGGTTGCAGCAGCGGATGACAACGCAGGCAGAACCGGCCGGGTCGCCCGGACCGGAGAAACGTGAGGAGAGTGGCCGTGGCCGTCCCTAAGCGGAGGATGTCGCGGAGCAATACCAGGTCGCGGCGGGCCCAGTGGAAAGCCACAGCACCCGTGCTCGTGCGCTGCCCGCAGTGCCGCGAACCCAAGCTGCCTCACACGACCTGCCCGACCTGCGGGACGTACAACCGCCGTCAGGTGATCACGCCGTCCTGAGGCGCGGTGCGGATGCACCCGCCAGGCAGTGAGGCACGAGCCGCACCGCTGGCGGGCGCCCCCAGCGAGGCCTGGGGGAGGAGGACAGCATGAAGGGCGCAGCCGAGCACGAGGCACGATGCGGTCAGCCTGATGGCGCCGAGTTGCTGCACTCTCTCGACGCGGGGCTCAGCCCGGCGTTGCTGGAGCGTGCGCTGACACACCGCTCGTTTGCGTATGAAAATGGTGGATTGCCCACCAATGAGCGGCTGGAATTCCTCGGCGACGCTGTGCTCGGACTGGTGGTCACCGATGCGCTGTTCCGCGAGTACCCGGATCTCCCCGAGGGCCAGCTCGCCAAGCTCCGGGCGGCGGTGGTCAACATGCGGGCGCTGGCCGGTGTCGCGCGCGGGCTGCATCTGGGCGATTTCGTCCGGCTGGGCAGGGGCGAGGAAGGCACCGGCGGGCGCGACAAGTCATCGATCCTCGCCGACACCCTGGAAGCGGTTATCGGCGCCGTGTACATCGAGCGTGGGCTGACCGAGGCCTCCGGGCTCGTGCACCGGCTGTTCGACCCGGTGATCGCCAGGTCGGCACGGCTCGGTGCCGGACTGGACTGGAAGACCTCGCTCCAGGAGCTCACCGCCGCCGGTGTCCTTGGCGTGCCGGAGTATCACGTCGATGAGAGTGGTCCTGACCACCAGAAGTCGTTCCGTGCGATGGTCAGGGTCGGTGGCCGGGTCTACGGCTCGGGGGAGGGCCGCTCCAAGAAGGAAGCCGAGCAGCAGGCGGCAGAAGCGGCCTGGCGCGCTATCAGCAACGGGCAGCAAGTTCTGGGGGCGGGCACCGCGGGGTCCGGGACCGCCGCCGGCGGTACCGCCGGGCACGATGCTGGGCAGGGTGCTGCCGGGGACGATGCTGCCGGGGACGATGCTGCCGGGGACGATGCTGCCGGGCACGGCCCCGCTGGGCACGGCTCGCCTGGGAACGGTGCTGCCGGGCCCGGTGCCGCTGGGCACGTGAACCACGGGGAAACCAGCTCCGGGGAATGACGCGTGCCGGAACTGCCCGAAGTTGAGGTCGTCCGTGCCGGGCTGGAGCGGCACGTGGTCGGCCGGACCATCAGCGAAGTCCAGGTACTGCATCCGCGCGCCGTGCGGCGGCACGCCGCGGGCCCGGCCGACTTCGCAGCCGCCGTCAGCGGGCTCACCGTCACGGGTGCGTCCCGGCGGGGTAAGTACCTCTGGCTGCCGGCCGCCCCAGGGCACGCGGGCGGGTCAGTAGCTGAGGATGCGCTGCTTGCGCATCTGGGCATGAGCGGGCAGCTTCTCCTGGGAGACCCGGGCCGTCCCATCTCCCCCCACGTCCGGGCCCGTTTCACATTCACTGACGCGGGGCCCGATCTGAGATTCACCGACCAGCGGACCTTCGGTCATCTTGCCTTCGCCCGGGGTGGTGCGGCCCTTCCGCCGATGATCGCCCACATCGCCCCCGACCCGCTGGAGCCCGCCTACGACGAAGCGGCGGTCATCACCAGGCTGCGCTCCCGCCGCACCGGCATCAAGTCCGCGCTGCTGGACCAGTCGCTCGTCAGCGGCATCGGCAACATCTACGCGGACGAGGCCCTGTGGCGGGCACGAATCCACTGGGCCAGGCCGGCCGGGGCGCTCAGCCATGCTGACGCGGCCCGGCTGCTGGCAGCTGTACGGGAAGTACTGCTGGCGGCACTGAAAGCCGGTGGTACCTCATTCGACAGCCTGTACGTCAACGTCAACGGCGAGAGCGGGTACTTCAGCCGGTCACTCGCTGTGTACGGGCGCGAGGGCGAGCCCTGCCTGCGGTGCGGGACTGCGGTCCGCCGCGATCCGTTCATGAACCGGTCCGCCTACAGCTGCCCGGCCTGCCAGCCGCGGCCACGTTTCCGGGCTGCCGCGCCGGCAGCCCGTGACCTGCGAGATCGCTCAACTTGACCGGATACCCGCAAGGGTGCGATCCTTAAGTGGTCACCTGCGCGCACTCATGCGTGTCTTCGCGTGTGCGCCCACTCTGGTCACTCAGTGTGGAGGACCCACTACAATGGCGAAGGCTATACTCGGCCACGTCGGCGGGCCTGATCCCCGCATGATTTCTGAAATGCGCCGTCTTCAGCGGCGCGTGCGCGACTTGGAGGCGGAACTCGCCAGGCTCCATGAAGAGAACGACCTTCTCTCTGCCGGGGTCGGTCACGAGATTCTGGTGGCAGGCCACGAGCGCGAGCCTGCGCTCACCTGACTGATCGCGTACGTTCAACTGACCGGGGACGCCGCTCAGCGGCGTCCCTCTTTGCTGCTTCGCCCCTGACCAGCCATGCCACGGATCCGTGGCGGCGGCCCGGGGCCTGCCCACAGCGCGTGAAGCGCGGAATGGGGGGCAGGTCACGGTAGGGTGCGGAAAGATCGGTCCGCCGTGGGCTTCTGCGGCGTGTCCGGGACGGGCGGCGGCCGGAAGGGGAGGAGAGCTCGCAGGTGTACCTGAAGACTCTCACCCTGCGCGGGTTCAAATCCTTCGCCTCGGCCACGACACTTCGGTTCGAGCCGGGCATCACCTGCGTGGTCGGGCCGAACGGATCGGGCAAGTCGAACATCGTCGACGCCTTCTCCTGGGTCATGGGCGAGCAGGGTGTCAAGACGTTGCGCGGCGGCAAGATGGAGGACGTCGTCTTCGCCGGCACCTCCTCGCGGCCGCCGCTGGGCCGGGCCGAGGTCACGCTCACCATCGACAACAGCGACGGCGCACTCCCGATCGACTACACCGAGGTCACGATCAGCCGGCTGCTGTTCCGTTCCGGCCAGAGCGAGTACGCCATCAACGGCAATCACTGCCGCCTGCTCGATGTCGCCGAACTGCTCTCCGACTCGGGCCTGGGCCGCGAGATGCACGTCATCGTGGGCCAGGGCCAGCTCGACGAGGTGCTCCACGCCGGACCCGAGGCCCGGCGGGCGCTGATCGAAGAGGCGGCCGGAGTCCTCAAGCACCGCAGGCGCAAAGAGAAGGCGCTTCGCAAGCTGGAGGCGATGCAGGTCAACCTGACCCGGCTGATTGACCTGACCGGCGAACTGCGCCGCCGGCTGGGGCCGCTGGGCCGGCAGGCCGCGCTCGCCCGGCGGGCGGCCGTCATCCAGGCCGACCTGCGGGATGCCCGGCTGCGGCTGCTCGCCGACGACTACGCCACCGCCGAGAAGGACCTGCGGCGCGGCCAGACCGACGAGGCGGCGGCACTGGCACGCCGCGGCGAACTGGAGCGAGCACTGGCGGACGGCGTCCTGCGGGAGTCCGTGCTCGATGCCGACGAACAGGAGCACGCGCCGCGGCTGGCCCAGGCGCAGGAAGCCTGGTTCTCGCTCTCCTCCCTCGGCGAGCGGCTGCGCGGGGTGAGCAGCGTCGCGCAGGAGCGTCATTCACACCTGGTGGCCGGGCCCGAGCCGACAGGCCCGGGACGGGACCCGGACGAACTCGACCGGGAGGCGGCCGAACTCCGGGAGCAGGAAGCAGTCCTGGGCGAGCGGCTGGAGGCCGCCCGCGCCCAGCTGGCCGGAGCCGTCCGCCAGCGCGAGAAGGCCGAAGCGGACCTCGCCGCGGCCGAGCAGCGCCTGGCCGCCCAAGCCCGCGCCGCTGCTGTCAGGGCGGAGCGGCTGGCCAGGTTGCGCGGGCAAGTAGGCGCGGCTCGCAGCCGCCTGGCAGCCGCCCAGGAGGAGGCAGGCCGCCTGGCGCAGGCCCTGGAACAGGCGCAGTCCCGCGCGCACCGGGCGCAGCAGGAATACGAGGAATTCCAGGACGCCTCGGCTGGCCGCGAGGACGACCGGACCGGCCTGGCCACCGAGCACGAGCAGGCGGCAGCGGACCTCGCCCGGGTCGCGGCCCGCGTCGCCGAACTCAGGGGCGCCGAGCGGCGGGCCAGCGCGGAGCGGGCGGCCCTGGGGGCCCGTAAGGAGGCGCTGGAGGAAGGCAGCCGTGCGCTCCAGCAGGGCGCGGAGGTGTCGGCCACGCTGCTGGCCGACCCGGCCAGGTCCGGTGAGGTCCTCGGTGCGGTGGCCGACCTGCTGACCGTGGCCGACGGCGCACAGGAAGCGATCACTGCCGCGCTTGGTGCGGCGGCCGACGCGGTGGCGGTCGCTGGCCTCGACGCGGCGGTGGCCATCCTGCGCCAGCTCAAGGCCGACGAAGCTGGCAGCACCGCGCTGGTCATTGCGGGTGAAAGCGCCGGAGCGGGACCAGCCGCGCGGCCGGACATCACATATCCGGCTGGCGTTATGCCTGCTCTGGATCTTGTGAAGGCTCCGGAGGAGCTGTCTGCCGCCCTCGCCGGGCTGCTGGCGGGCGTGGTTGTTGCCGACGACCTCGATCAGGCCCGGGACCTCGTCAGCGCGCACCCGGCACTGCGGGTGGTCACGCGCGACGGGGACCTGCTCGGCGTGAGCTGGGCCCAGGGCGGGGCCGCCCGGCCACCGAGTGTGCTGGCGATGAGGTCCGCGGCCGACCAGGCAGCCACCGCGCTGGCCGCGGCCGACGGTGCCTGCCAGGAAGCCGCGGCAGAACTCGCCGATGCGGTCGCCGATGAGGGGCGGGCGCAGCAGGAAGTGGCCCGGGCGCTGGCCATGATGCAGGAGGCCGACGCGGCCGCGGCCACCATTTCGGGGCAGCTCGGGCGGCTTGCTGGCGCGGCGCGGGCAGCTCAGGACGAGGCCACACGGCTGGCAACGGCAATCGGCTCCGCGCGCTGCAACTCACAGCGGGGCCCGGCCGCCCCCCCCGGACGCAGCGCCGGCCGCGGGGCTGCGGCAGCCGGGGAATCATCGCCCCGGGCCGGGCACGCGGCCGGCCCGGCCGGAGAATCAGGGCGCCAGCCAGACCCCGGGGCCCTGGCTGGAGAGACAGAGGGCGGGCCGGATCGCGAGGCGCGGGCCGGGGACGCGGCGGGCGAGCCGGATCGCGAGGCCCTGGCGGGGCAGGCCGCGGCTGCGCGGGAGACCGAGACCGAGGCCAGGCTGGAGGTCAGGACAGCGGAGGACCGGCTCCGCGCCAGCGCCGGCCGGGCCGACGCGCTGACCGCCGCCGCGGCCAGCGAGCGCCGGGCCGCTCAGGCTGCCATCGAACGGCACCGGCACCGGCAGCGGCAGGCCCAGGTGGCTCGCGCCGTCACCCTCGGCGCGCAACTGGCGCTCCAGCGGCTTGAGCAGTCAGTCGCGGTCGCTGCCGCGGAACGCCAGGCGGCCGAGCAGGCACGCGAAGGCCGGGCAGAAGCCCTCAAGGCGGTGCGGGCACAGGTCCGGGAACTCGCCGCCGAACTCGACCGGGTCGTGGACAGCGCGCACGGCGCCGAGATCGTCCGTTCCGAACAGCGGATGCGGCTAGAGCAGATCGCCACCCGGGCCGTGGAGGAGTTCGGGGTGGATGTCACCGCGCTCGTCGCTGAATACGGCCCCGACGTGCCCATTCCGCCGCCCGGTGACGATGCGCAGAGCCCGGCTGGAGAAGCGCGCGCCGCGGCGGGTGAGGCTTCCCCGGCCGCGGGTGAGGCACTGGCAGGCCGGGAGGCACCGGCGGCCGGAGAAGGCGGCCAGCGGCCAGGCCAGGCGGTTCCCTATGTCCGGGCCGAGCAGGAGCGGCGCGCCGCCACCGCACAGCGCCAGCTCAATCAGCTTGGCAAGGTGAACCCGCTGGCTCTTGAGGAGTTCGCGGCTCTGGAGGAACGCCACACATTCCTCGCCACCCAGCTTGAGGACCTCAAGAAGACACGCCGCGACCTGCTCACGGTCGTCAAAGAGGTGGATGACCGGGTGCAGCAGGTCTTCGCCGCCGCATTCGAGGACACGGCCAGGGAGTTCGAGCTGATCTTCGGGCGGTTGTTCCCCGGCGGTGAGGGCCGGCTGGTCCTGACCGAGCCGGATGACATGCTGGCGACCGGGATCGACTTCGAGGCACGGCCGCCCGGCAAGAAGGTCAAGCGGCTCTCGCTGCTGTCCGGTGGGGAGCGGTCGCTGACGGCGATCGCCTTCCTGGTGGCGATCTTCAAGGCCCGCCCCTCGCCGTTCTATGTGCTCGACGAGGTCGAGGCGGCTCTGGACGACACCAATCTGCAGCGTCTGCTGCAGATCTTCGAGGAGCTCCGGGGCACGTCGCAGCTGATCATCGTCACGCACCAGAAGCGGACGATGGAGGTCGCGGACGCACTGTACGGGATCACCATGCAGGGGGACGGGGTGTCCTCGGTGGTCAGCCAGCGGCTGCGTGAGCCTGAGCGCGCCTGAGCGCGCCTGGACGCGCTTGACCGCTCCTGGCCGCGTCTGAGTCTGAGCGCGCCAGGGCCCGCCGGGCCCGCGTGCTGGAGCCTGAGCCGCGCGTATCTGCCAGACTGGGGCCGTTATGGAATACCTGATCATCATCATCGCCGTGGTGGCCGTGCTTGCGATCGCGGCTGGCACCCTGTTCTTCCTGCGTCCACGGCGGCGCGGGGTGCCATCGCCGACGGCCCCACCGGCCGCGCCGCCCCCACGGGCACCGGGAGGGACCACGACCGCCGGGGCGCCCGGCGCCACGGCCGGGGCGCCCGCACTGCCGCCGGTGACCACTCCTGCCGTCCTGGAGGAGGCGCCGGTACCGCTGGCGGGCCGGATGGTGCGGTTGCGTGGCAGGCTCGCACGTTCGCAGACCGCGTTCGGCTCGGTCCTGCTCAGCCTGCTGTCCCGCGAGGGACTCGACGACCAGACGTGGGAGGAGATCGAGGACACCCTGCTAGCCGCCGATCTTGGTGTGGGCCCCTCGCGGCAGCTTGTCAGCGACCTCCGGACCCAGGTCAAGGTGGAAGGCACTCATGGCGCCGAGGCGGTCCGGGCATTGCTGCGGCAGGACCTCATCACCCAGATCGGCTCCGATCAGGACCGGACGCTGCGCATCGGGCGCCATGGCGACCGGCCCGCCGTGGTGCTGGTGGTGGGTGTCAACGGCACCGGCAAGACCACCGCCTGCGGCAAGCTCGCCCGCGCCCTCATCGGGGAGGGGGGGTCGGTGCTGCTGGGCGCGGCCGACACCTTCCGGGCGGCCGCCGCTGACCAGCTCCAGACCTGGGGCGACCGCGTCGGCGCCCGGGTTGTGCGTTCGGACCGGGAGGGGGCGGACCCGGCAAGCGTCGCGTTCGAGGCCGTCCGGGAGGGGATCGACCAGCGTGTGGACACCGTCATCGTGGACACTGCCGGACGGCTCCACACCAAGGCCGGGCTGATGGACGAACTCGGCAAGATCAAGCGTGTGATCGAGAAGCGGGCAACCGTGGACGAGGTCCTGCTGGTGCTCGACGCCACCACCGGGCAGAACGGCCTGCGCCAGGCCCGGGTCTTCGCGGAGGCCGTTGACGTCACGGGGATCATCCTGACCAAGCTGGACGGCACGGCCAAGGGCGGCATCGTGGTCGCGGTCCAGCGCGAGCTCGGCGTGCCGGTGAAACTGGCCGGGCTCGGCGAGGGCCCGGACGATCTCGCCCCGTTCGATCCGGCGGCGTTCGTCGACGCCATCCTCAGCGGCTGAAGCGCCTGGCCCGGCCCGGCGCAGCCCTGGCCACTGGCTGCCGGATCTCTGGCCAATAGCTGCGGGATCAGCGATTTCTATTACTACGATATGCAATCGTAATTGCGTGCTGACGGGATGCCGGAACGATCTTTCTGGGGACGCACATAAGCCACATCCCAGGCATTTACCAATAAAAGTGGATGGTGGTTACATCCCCAGTTAGTTAAGAAAAGCCTAACCCTGCCACCTTTCCAGGCAAACGCTGGGAAAGGTGACGTGATCTGCTCTAGGCTCCTTAGTCAGCAGAGCTTTTCCGGCGCCCGTGGGGGGGAGCAGGTTGGACGTTCAGGCTCTCAGGGATTCCTTCGCGCGTGCAGCGATGCACGGTGACGCAGTCCCACTGTTCTTCTACTCGGACCTGTTCCTGCGGCACCCGGAAACGCGGGACCTCTTCCCGGTCTCGATGGTGACCACGCGAGGCCGGCTCGTGTACGCGCTCGCCAGGATCGTTTCGCAGGCAGACAACCTGGCTGAGCTGGAGCCCTTCCTCCAGAGCCTGGGCCGCGACCACCGCAAGTTCGGTGCGATCGCCGAGCACTTCCCGGCCCTGGGCACCAGCCTGCTTGCCACCCTCGCCCACTTCAACGGCCGGGCGTGGACACCCAGACTGGCCGACGACTGGAAGGCAGCCTACGGACTGGTCTCCCAGATCATGATCGAGGCGGCTCAGGGCGACGCGGTGAACCGGCCTGCGTTCTGGCAGGCGACCGTGCTCGCTCACGAACTGCGACGGTTCGATATCGCGGTCTTCCGGGTTGTCACCAGCGAGCCGCTCGACTACCTGCCGGGCCAGTCCATCAGCATGGAGTCGCCGGAACGGCCCAGGATCTGGCGCTTCTACTCGATGGCGAACGCCCCGCGCGACGACCAGACGATGGACTTCCATGTCCGCATGATCGATGGCGGCACGCTGAGCATGGTCCTGGCCCGGGGCCTGGCCGTGGGCGCGCGGCTGCGGATCGGGCCGCCCTTCGGTGTGCTCACCTATGACTTAACGTCAGGCCGTGACGTGCTTCTCGTCGCCGGGAGCACGGGCCTCGCGCCGCTCAAGGCGATAACCGAGCAGATCGCCACGCTGGCCGATCCCCCGAGAGTGCACCTGTTCTTCGGCGTCCGGACCGCTGACAGCCTCTATGACCTCGCTGATCTGGAGAAGATGGCGGCTGGCTACCCATGGCTGACGGTGGTGCCAGCGGTCTCCGATGACCCCAGGTTCGGTGGTGAGCGTGGCCCGCTGCCCGAGGTGGTCGCACGCGCCGGCAACTGGCATGAGCACGACGTATACGTGTGCGGGCCGACGGCGATGGTGGAGGCTACCATCACCCAGCTCACGGCCATGGGCGTCCCCAGGAGCCAGATCCATTCAGAAGACCTCGGCTGGAGTGAGCCATGACCGTGACATCCCGCAACGCCGAGCGGCTGACACCCGATCAGGTGCAGTCTGTCTCCTTTCCCCCGGCCCGGCTCGGCCGCCGTGGCTACGACGAAGAGCATGTGCGGGCGTTCTGTGCGCATGTGGAGCGCGAGCTTGTGACCTTGCTGAACGAGAAAGCGGCACTCTGGGAAGAGGTCGAGCGGTTGCGCCGCCGGGTGCTCGGCGATGCCGGCGATGTACCCGGTTACCGGCCCGAGGACGCACACATCCAGGCCGTCCGCATCCTGTCCAACGCCCAGCAGACCGCTGACCGTTATGTGGCCGATGCGCAGCAGTACAGCCGCCAGCTCGCGGAGGATGCCCGGCGCCGCCGCGACGAGGTGCTCGCCGAGGCCCGCGAGAACGCCGAGCGGGTGCTGGAGGAGGCCCACACCCAGGCCACCCGTGCGGCCGAGGTGGCGTTGTCCGGGCCGGACACGCTGACCGCCCCGGAGCGGCGGGATCTGACAGCTGAACTCGCCTATCTCCGGACCTTCAGCGACGTCTACCGCACCCACCTGCGGGCGTACCTGGAGGCGCTGCTGCGCAACGTCGAGGAGTGGGAGCGGGCCGAGAAGTCCTCGCTTGCCGCCGCCCGCGCTGACCTGCCCTTTCTCCCTCCGGCCCGGCTGCCCTAGCGGGAGGCCACCGGCCGGAACTCGTCGGCCTCGATGGCGCGCAGCGACATCCCCGCCATGAACAGGGCGCGGCGCATGCGCGTGACCGAGCCGGCCCCGCCGCACAGGTAGGCACGTGTGGCCATCGGGTCCGCGAGGGCGCTGAACTCCCCGGCCACCGCTGCGACGATGTCCTCGCCCCGGGAACGGGCGCAGGTCCGCCACCGGGCGGGCGGCCGGCCAGTGGCGGCGGTGCAGTCTCGTGGCGCCTGTTCCCCCAGGTAGAGGCGGTCCGGCTCGCTGGCGCCATGGACGAGGATCACCGGCCCGCGGTGGCCACTGGCCTGGGCGTCACGCGCGATCGCGAGCAGGGGCGCGATCCCTGTCCCGGTGCCGGCCAGCAGCAGCGGCGCGGTGGGATTGCCCGGCAGGTAGAAGCACTGGCCGGTGGGGATGCCGATGCTGAGCTCAGTGCCCTGCCGGGCGGTGGCGAGCCAGCCGCTCATGGCCCCCTGCGGGTAGATCCGCAGGTGGAATTCCATCCCGTCCCGGTCAGCCTCGGAAGGAAGGTTCGCGATCGAGTAGGGCCGGATGATGCCGTCCCCGCGGGTCAGCGTCACATGCTGGCCAGCCCGGAAGCCCACCGGACGGTGCGGCCGCAGCCATACCGCCAGCACATCGGCGGCCAGGCGCTCGCGGCGCAGCAGGGTGGCTGGCGTGAAAATGTCGCTGGCGGCCGGGGCGACCGTCACGTCAGTGGCGGGACGCGCCAGGCAGGCCAGGAAGTACCCGCTAGCGCGCAGCGCCGGCTTGAGGCCTTCCTGCCCTGCCTCCCCGGGATCGCCGGCCTCGGCGCGGAGCAGGCAGGTGTGGCAGGCCCCGGCCCGGCACGCGGACGGCAACCCGACCCCGTGCCGGGCCAGGACATCCAGGACCGACTCACCGGCGCGCAGGGCGTAGCTGCGCCCGCCGAAGGTGAGCAGCACGGCTCAGCGGTTCAGCACGTCGTCCCGGACACTGGCCGCGATGGCACCTGCCCCGGCGATGTCGTCATCGGCGGCCCCGAGTTCGCGCAGCGTGTCCGCGAGGTGGGCGATGACGTGATCGACGTGGTCGTCGGTCAGCCCGGCCAGGCCGGCGTGCGCGGTGCGCAGATCCCGCCCTGTGTAGGCATTCGGGCCGCCCAGCGCCATGGTCAGGAATGCCGCCTGCTTCGCGACCTGACGGTCCATATCGACATCATCGAAATACGGCGACAGCAGCGGATCGGCGAGGACCTTTCGGTAGAAAACCTCGCTGGCGGCGGTCATCGCCGGGGATCCGCCTAAACGATCAAACAAGCTTGTTTGAGTGGTCATAAGCTGGGTTATAGCTGCTGATGACGGGGGGCACAACCTCCTTCACCGTAATTGAGTTAATTTTTTCCAGCCAAGAATGGCGCAGCGTAACCGGGATCGCTGGCTCGCAGGGCCCCGGCCGGCCGTGGATCGGCGCCGAGCCGGCCGACTGGCTGGCGAAACATGCGCGTAACATGCCGGGCAGGTGTTTCACGGCCAGGAAACACTCTGTGATGGCCGCCGAAACGCCACCGGGCGAAGGTGGAGGCCGGGCAGGGTGCCCTGAGAGGTGGGTCGGATGAAGCTCATCACCGCCGTGATCAAGCCCTTCAAGCTGGACGAGGTGAAGGCGGCGCTGCAGGCCTTCGGCGTACACGGCATGACAGTCAGTGAAGCTAGTGGGTACGGCCGTCAGCGCGGCCATACCGAGGTGTACCGCGGTGCCGAGTACGAGGTGGACCTGGTCCCGAAGGTCAGGCTGGAGGTGCTCTGCGACGATGAGGATACGGATGACCTCATCGACGTCATCGTCAAGGCGGCGCAGACGGGCCGGATCGGTGATGGCAAGGTCTGGTGTGCGCCGGTGGACGTGGTGGTCCGGGTGCGTACCGGAGAACGCGGCGCGGGGGCGCTCTGAAAGCCCGCCGCCCGGACAGGCGCCGCCCTCCTGGGGTGGGTCGGCGAGCGGCCACTTTCGCGGCTGATCGCGCCCGGCGCGCGACGGAAACCGACCGTTGGCTGGCCTCGCTGCTCGGCAGCGAGGCCAGCGTCGCTCTGGTCGCCGTCGGCGGATACGGCCGCAAGGAGCTGCTGCCGGGCAGCGATCTCGATGTGCTTCTGCTGCACTCCGGCCGCCCCGGCATCTCCGCCCTCGCGGACCGGATCTGGTACCCGATCTGGGATTCCGGCGCCCGCCTCGACCACGCAGTGCGCACGCCAGCCGAGGCGCGCGAGGTTGCCAGGGCCGATCTGCGCGCTGCCCTGGGCCTGCTGCACGCCAGGCACGTCGCGGGCGACCCCGGGCTGACCGGCGAACTGCGGCTCGGCGTGCTGGCGGACTGGCGGGCGGCCTCCCCCCCCCCCGCGGGCCAACCCCCGCGCCTCGCCCCGTGGCGGACGCCGCGCACCGGCGAACTGGCCTCCCCTCCCCCGCCCGCTCGCGCAAAAGACACGGGGGGGCCGCGCGGCGCCCACGCGCTCGACCCCGTGGGGGCGGGCGGCGGGGCGC
>OFHG01000308.1_pt1 | contig 20653 bp, 19 predicted proteins | sample 1521931 | NCBI WGS metagenome assembly OFHG01 (sample SAMEA2468438, study PRJEB22500) | soil metagenome | biome: Glassland; feature: Farmland; material: Clay | place: Australia | collected 2013-01-31 | depth 0.55 m
CGACGCGGGAGAGGTGGGCGGATGGCCGCGCACGAGCGATTCGTCAGCCTCGCCGCGGCCGCGATCGATTTCGAGCTCTCGCCTGCGGAGGCCTCGCAGCTCAACGAGCACCTCGCCCGCTGCTCGGCGTGCCGTCGGGTCGCCGGCGAGCTCGTCGCTGACGCTCGGGTGCTGCGACGTCTCGTCGACGGGGCCCCGTCCGACCGGGTTCGGAGCGCCGTCGTCTCGTCCGCCGCGGGTCGGGCGCGACCAACGCACACGCCGTTCGCGGTCCTCGCGGCGCTCGTGGTCGTGCTGGCCGTCGCCGGTGGGCTGTCCGTCGGCTCCTACCTCATGGCCATCCGAGTCCCGATCGATGGGACACGGTCCACGCCCGCCTGGACACGGCTCGCCGCCGACAGCGGCTTCCCGTCCGGCGCGGGGCCGTCGGAGGTCCTCGGCCTGGCCGCGACACCCGGCGTCCCCGGCGTCGGGGTGGTCGCCGTCGGCACCGGGGCGACCGGCGGGCGCGTCTGGCTCTCCCCCGATGGCCGGTCGTGGATCCCTGTCGCCGACTCGCCCGCCTTCGCCAGGGCTCGACCCCAGGCCGCGGCGGCTGCGGGCGACCGGATCGTCGTCGCGGGATCGCGGGTCGACGCCCTGGGCGATCCGATCGCCGCCACCTGGCTGTCACCGGACGGAGTCTCGTGGACGCGAACGGACCTGCCGGGCTCAACGGGTCTCCTCGCCGTCGCCGCCTCGCCGTCGCGGATCGCCCCGGCCCCCCCGGCGGCGTGGCCGTGGTCGGGAGTACCTTGCGCGCGCCCCCCCCCGGCGGCGGGGCCCGGGTCGACTTCTTCGCGAACGACAGCCCCCTCGGGTCCTCGGGGTCCCCGCCCTTCTCCCGCCTGTGGGACACGGGCCCGGCCCAGGAGGGCGTGTACGTCCTCCGGGCCATGGCCACGTTCGACGCGGGCGGCGCGGCGAACGCGACGGTCACGGTCCTGGTGGACCGCACGCCGCCCCTCCCGGCGCCCGCCGTGGTGGCCGCCGGCCCCGGGATCCTGCGCGTCTCGTGGAACGCGAGCCCGGACCCCGTGGTCGCGGGCTACGTCGTCCTGCGCTCCAGTAGCCCGGACGGCCCCTTCGTCGCGCTCAACGCGGACCCCCTGGTCAACACGACCTACGTGGACACGGGCCTCGTGCCCGGCGCCTCCTACTACTACGTGATCGAGCCGGTGGACATCTGGGGGTACGCAGCCCCCGCCTCGCCGCCCGCCGGAGCGGCCACGGCCGCGCCGTCCCTGTTCGACGTCGCGAACCTCAAGTGGATGGCCCTCCCCGCGGGGGCCGCCGTGATCCTTCTGATCCTGGTCGTCCTCGTCCGGCGGGAGCTCCGCCGCCGCGGGGACACGACCCGGACGCGGACCGACGCAGCGCGGGACGCGACGCGGCGGCGGGAGGGACGATGAACCGCGCCGCGGCGCTCGCCCTCCTGGCCGTCGTGCTCCTCGGAGCCCTCGCCCCCCTCCCGGCGTCGGCCGCGGCCGTGGGCGCGATCACGATCGCCCACACGCCCCCGGACGCCGCGACCCCGGGGCAGCAGATCGACCTCGTCGCGGTCCTGACCAACGCGACCTCGGCCCGCGTGCAATGGAACAACGGCACCCTGGCGGCCGCCGCCACGGTCCCCATGACGAACCTCTCCCAGCCCCAAGGCGGCGGCTGGGTGTACGAGGCCTGGCTCCCCGCCCAGCCGGACGGCGCGTCCGTGCAGTACGCGATTACGGCCGCGGGACCCAGCGGCACGGCGACCCAGAGCTACGGCCTCACGGTCGGCGCCCCCGCGGCCACGACCCTGACCCCCGCCCTGGAGCAGGCGTGGGTCCTCACGCTCGCCGCGGCCCTGGCCGCCGCAGTGAGCACGATCGTCGCGATCTACTACTACGTGGGCCTGCGCCTGCGGCGGGAGCCCGAGTGAATGGTCGACCCCCGCGTGCTCCATCAGATCACCGTGGAGATCGCCACGGGCTTCCTCACCCTGGCCGGCGTGGCGGTCGCCCTCAAGCTGGGCACGGACCTCTGGCTCCGCCGGTTCCGCGGCCACTCGTGGACCCTGGACCGGTGGGCCCGCTCCGTCGGCGCCTTCGCGGAGCCGACGGCCTTCGTGGCCTTGGCCCTGGGCGTCTTCGTCTCCTTCGTCACGAGCTGGACCGGGCTCAACGTGTGGCCGTCCACCGCGCTCTGGTCCGACCCCACGGTCCGGAACAAGATGCTCCTCGTCGCCCTGTCCACGACCCTGTTCCTCGGCGCCTTCATCCTGCGCGCGCGGTTCCGCGCGCGGATCTGGCTCGCCCCCAGCGCGGGCGCCCTGTACGCGGGCCTCGTCCTCGCAGCCAACGTGATCCTCGTCCTCCAGAACTCCGTGGGCGGGCATCTCCAGGGGACCGGGAGCGCCCTAGACGACCTCCTCGCGATGGTCCACCTCGACGAGACGGTCCTGTGGACCCTGCCCACCCAGGCGGCCTACGTGTGCCTCCTCGGCTTCCCGCTCATCGTCCTGCTCCTCGGGATCAACCTCAAGGTCTCCAACCGGACCTGGGCGCGGCGGGAGCTCGTCCCCCTGGCCCGCGAGGTGAAGGGCCTCCTGGCGGACGCCCAGCGCGCGGACATCGCCGTGGACGGGCCGCGGTGGCTCATCCAGCGCGCGAACGTCGCCGCCCGGAGGGGCGCGCACGCCCGGGCGGTCCGCCTCCTGGAGAAGGCCAAGGCCAAGCTGCTCGTCGCGCCGCCGTTCACGGGGAGCGCGGAGGGCGTCGAGTTCTGGGCGGGCGAGGACATCCCTCGATCCGCGCGCCGGCGCCGGGTCGTCGCGGACCCGGGCCGAGCGATCGCCTCCGCGCACGGCCCTCCGGGTCCCGAGAACCTGCCCGAGGCGGTCGGGCTCGTGGAGAGCTCCCTGCGGCAGTTCGAGGAGGCGCCCATCCTCCGCCTTCAGGCTGAGCTCCGCGCGGCACGGGCCGCCCTCCTGGACGTGCGGGCGCGGGGGTGGGACCTTCGGGAGCCCCTCCGGGTTCTGCGGGAGGTCCAGGTGCACTTGCAGCGGGCCGAATGGAACGACGCGGTCCTCGCGCTCCAGCGGTTTCGGCAGGAGCTCCAGCGCGTGGCCGACGCCATGACCCCGCCGGGGCTGCGGACGGGTGCGCACGAACCCTCGCCGTCGTCCACCGACGAGACGTGACTCCCGACCGTCCGCGGCTTGAGCAACGCGGACCCGAACGTGGCGCCTTCGATTTGGGGGCAGATGGCCGCGGGGAACGGCGCTTGCGCCTCCGTCACGTTCCGCGTCGACACGAACCCGTTCAGCCCCACCGGCCCCTACGCGGGCGCGCCCGCCTACGGCATCGTCGTGGCCGCCGTGGCGGTGGCCGCGCTCGGGCTCTGGTGGCGCCGGAGGCGGCTGCGCGCGCCGCCGAAATCGCCGCCGGAGCAGGTCCACCCGTGATGCCGGACGCGGCCTGCCTTGGAATCCCGATGGCGGCTCGGACCTTGCGGCGGGCGGGTTCCGGTCGCCTCCGAGCCGCCTCGGGTGTCCCGACGGAACGGTCACCTTCGGATCGAGGCATGCCCTCCGCGAAGGCGCCGGGTCCGGCCGTGTCATGTTTATGTCCCGGCACGCCCATACGGCTCCTCGTGGGGGTCATGCTGTGAAGGCGAAGCTGGGCGCCTCGGTCGTCCTGGTCTTGGCGCTGGCCTGCGCCATCGCCCTCGCGCGCCTCCGGCGGCCGCCTTCGCGCGGACTCCCGTATGAATCTGGAAGCCCGGGACTCTTGGGCTGAAGAACCTGCCGATGCAGGCTCAGGTTACAACCTTGAATGCATGGCGCACGGTGTGCAGGCGGGTTCCGACCCGAATGAACAGGGGCACGAGCGCCTCGAGCCACCGGGCCGCATCGATACGGCCCACGTCAATCACCCCGGGCCAACCCAGCTCACGCAGAATGGCGGCCGTGCGCCTCTTCGCCCCAGCGCTGTCACCGCAGATGAACATGGGGGGCGTCGCCTCCGAGAACTCGGGGTCGATCATCTGGCTGTTGTTGACCGCGTTGAAGCACTTCACCACGAACGAGCCCGGGAGGGCCCGCTGCACCCGCTCACCCAGGGAATCTGTGGTTCCGACGAAGAGTCCGTAGGGGCGTCCTCCCGAGTAGTCGATCGGGTTCGTCACGTCAAGCACAAGCTTGCCGCGAAAGCTCGATGGGCCGATGCGCCTGAGGGTCTTCACGGTAGCCGTGCCCCGGATGGCTAGGAGTACGACGTTTCCGAACGCGACGGCATCGCGCAGCGTGCCGGTGCGGGCTCTGGGTCCCGTTGTCTCGCCCCATCTCCTCAGTCGCTTGCTGTTCGGCGCGCGCGAGCCGAGCATCACCTCCCAGCCATGCCGAGCGAACCCGCGGCCCAGCGCCTGGGCCACGTCTCCGCTTCCGAGGATGCCGATCTTCCTCATCTCAGTAACTCCGCAGACTCCCTCTGAGTTCCTGCTGGCCGGGCGTGCAAAGGGAGGCCGGGACTCGGTTTGGGTTTTTCGATGAGGAGCGATTAGGAGAAGGTGCCGGGCCCCGGGGCCTCCGGAGCGATATGGTTGTGCACCGAGATAAGGCTGCCGTCCATGCATTGCGGTCTGAGAGCGGCGGGAAACCGACGGATAATTACTTAAAAGACACAACCGAACACCGGAGTGGAGCCTCGGAGCCGGCCGGTTCCGTTCAGGCCGATGTCCGTCGCATTTCCAGAATGCGGTCCAAGGCGCAAGACTGACCGACACGGAAGCTCCAAACGGGCGAGGACTTCTCTGGAAAGTCTTATGGCTCTGGTCGACTATCCCGCGAACTACAGACCGACCTTCGATGAAATCATGTCTGGATCGGGGTGAGGAGTTGAGCCTGTACAGATTGGAGGCATTGCGAAGCATTCGGAAGATACTGAGCCTGTGTGAGCTGCAGCCGGGTGACATCCTCGCGATATACACCGACACCGGCAAGTCCCCCGCCCTCGTGGAGGGATTCTTCGGCGCCGCGTTGGCCTTGGAATTGGAGCCGCTCATGCTGACGATTCCTGCGCCGCACAGGATGCTGCAGGAACCGAGTCCTCCGGCTTTGCTCGCGATGAAGGGTGCGAAGATGGTAGCCGACCTCTCGTCCGAGCAGTGGCTGTACACCAACGGGCTCAACGAAATCCTCGATTCCGGAGGACGGGTCCTTCAAGTGCTATCCACGGAGCACACGCTCGTGAAGATGACGCCCACTGAGGCGCTGGTCCAGCGCGCGCAGCGCGTGGCCAAGATGCTCACGAAGGCGAAGGAGATTCGGATCACCTCGGACAATGGCACCGATGTGGTGGCGAACGTCGAGGGCCGAAACGGCTGGGGCCAGGACGGGATTGCCAGGCGACCGGGTGAATGGGACAGCACGCCCTCCTCCATCTTTGCCTGCGCGCCGATTGAAGGATCCGTGGAAGGCACGCTCGTCGTGGAACCCGGCGACTTTGTGTGGACCACGCCCAAGGAGATCCTCGTTTCCGAGCAGATGACTATCAAGCTCAAGAAGGGACGAGCCGCGGAGATTCAGGGACGTGCCGACGCGAGAATGACGGGGAGTTGGCTGGCCTCGTTCGGAGACCCCAACAGCTACGTGGTTGCGCACACGGGATTCGGAGGGGATCCCCGGGCGAGCATCGACCAGGCTCAGGAGGTCGAGAGCATCGAGGGGTGCATCAACTTCGCCCTTGGCGCTAACATCTTCCGCGGTCTCGGAGGCAAGAACAAGGCGAAGTCTCACTTGGACATCATGCTCATGAAGCAGAGCATGTTCCTGGACGACGAGTGCGTCGTCAAGGACGGCAAGATCGTGCACCCGGAGCTTGCCATCGGCCCCATCCAGTGAGTGCGCTAGGCGAGTCCGGTCCCCCTCGGCCGTCACCGACACGCGACGGCTAGCGCCCGCCCCGTGTCTCTGGCCGTCAATGCCTAGCGCTCGCCCGGCCACTTCTGCTTGAACTCGTCGAAGGTGGCGATCTCAAACGCAGCGAAGTCGCCGGATCCGATTACCGGGTTGGTCCAGACGGTGACGACAACCCCCGCTGCAGGCGCGACAAGTTCCTCGGTGAGCTCTCCCCTGAAATTCCGGATGGACGCGAGCTTCTGGCCCTTTCGAACCCGATCGTTGAGCGCGACGTAGGAGGTGAAGACCCCGCCACGGGTCGGAAAGATGTGGACTACATCGGGGAAGTACTGGTACCTAGCCAGCCTCCGCGCCTTTCCTGGCGTCATCCCCAGGAATCTCAACGAATTCTCGAATCCCCGGATCCCCGTGCGGAGGCCACCCTTGGTGTCGGGCCCCACCTCCGGGACGAACGAGGGGATCCCCTTGTCGGTCAAGAGCGCCGTCATCATGGAGGTCCGTTCTCCGCGCTCCGTGGAAGTGCCAATCCAGAGCATGATCTTGTCAAAGAGGAACGATTCGGTGAACCCCTTCAGCAGGCGGTCCCACTGTTCCGGCCTATCGTAGGCAGCGACGCAGTAGGGACTGACATCGAGTACTCCGGGAATCCCGTTGTGCACGTTGATCACGTAGTCTGCATTCTTGACCACGAGCCCGAGGATCTTGTACGCAACTTGCTGGGCGAGCCATCCATTCTTGAAGCCGGGGTATGCCCTGCTGAAGTCGTAGCTGTCGATCGGGCTGAACCGGCGTTTGACGTTGAACGCTGTGCTGTCGAGCACCGGGAATGCCACGATCTGGCCTTTCAGCTTCTTGGGATCGACGCGTCGGACGAACTCGATGATCGTGGCAGCGGCGAGCGTCTCGTCCCCATGCTCGCAGCCGGTAATCCACAGCGACGGCCCTTCCTTGGATCCGTTCACAAGGATGAACGGGAGTTTCTCAGGGGAGCCATCCAGATGCTCAGCCACCTCAAGTGCCCCATAGGCCTTTGTCCCGGGCTTTGCCGTGGTCTCGTCGACAACAAGGTCCGCCAAGCGAATCCAACCCCTGCCACGGTATCCGGGTAATGATATTTCAACGTTCTCAGGGAGCGGCTGTCTCTTCTGCTCAGACAGAGAAGGTTCCAATTTCCATAAAGAATCTGGCACGAGACGGCGGGGGTTTGCTTCGGATCTCGTGGCAACGGGGTTTTCCGAGAAATGGAACTCATGTGGCGGCTCTAGTCGGAGGGCGCATGCCTAGCTCGAGCGGTTGAGTGGCGGGCTCTTGGTCATAGGGGCATCGACGGCGGACGCATGTGGGCCCCCGGTGTTGTGCCTGGGCCGCTGGAACTTACGTCGGTAGGCTCTTGACGAGCCTCCCGTTCATCCAGATCTTCAGGATGTTCCGTGGGTCTGTGAGGATCGAGATGTCCTGGACAGGGTTCTTTGAAAGTGCAAGGACGTCCGCATCGTAGCCCGCTCTCAGCTGCCCCGACATCGGCGCCTGCGGCCCTAGGGTGGGCGGTCCCGTCGCGGTCGCGGCCTCGAGGGCCTGCAACGGAGTCATGCCCGCTTCGATGAGGCATGGGAGTTCGGACGCGTTCATCCCCCAAGGGACCGCCGTCTCCGGGCCTGATGTCTGGATGTCGGTCCCAAGCGCGATTCGCACGCCCTTCCTCACCGCAATCCCCAGTGCCTCCTTGTGACGATCCGCGAGGAGAGTGAGCTTGCGGGTCGACTCCTCAGGCAACTTGGCCACCTCGGTGAAGGCGCGGAGCCGACTGATAATGAACCGCGTCGGAACCAAGATCGCCTTCCGGAGGACCATCGCTTCCGCCGCTTCCTCGTCGAGGTAGGAGCCATGCTCGATTGAATGGCATCCGGCGTTCAAGGCAGCCATGATGCCGGCCTTCCCGTGGCAGTGAGCCATGACGATGCGGTCCGCCATGCTCGAAGCCTCTACGATCGCCCTCAGTTCTGCGTCCGTGAACTGCTGATGAATGGGGCTGTCAAACTTGCTGAGAACTCCGCCCGAGGCGCAGACTTTGATCACCCTCGCGCCCAGCCGAAGCTGACTTCGGACGGCCTTGAGGCATTCATCGACGCCATCACAGATGCCAAGGAAGCCTACCGAAGACGCCATGGAGAGCACCCAATCCAGTGGATAGGCGTGGAGGTCACCATGCCCTCCAGTGGCGCTGAGGATGGCACCCGCTCCATAGATGTGCGGCCCGAGCAACGTGCCCTCTTCCACCAGCCGGCCGAGGAAGACGCCGTAGCCGCCGGCCTCGCGCACACTCGTGAAGCCCGCTTGGAGAGCGAACTCGGCGTCCTTCGCGGCTCGCACCACGGTCACTTGCGGCGAGCTCCTAGCAGCCTCGCTCAGGTCCGCGGTCTTCAGGCCCATGAAGTGCGCGTGGGAATCCCACATCCCCGGCATGATGGCGGGCACGCTGTGGGCTCTTGCAGCGGGGGACGTGGCGGGAGCGTCTTCCGCGGGACCTGCGTACGCGATCTTCGCCCCGTCCAAGATTACGCAGCCGTTCTCAACCACATCCCCCCGTCCTGGAATGAGCACATCCGCATCAATTCGTTCCATGCTTACAAGGCCTCCGCGAGAGTGAATCCCCTGCTGGGGAGATGCCTCGGAGCGGGTATATGCGGCCTCTTTGCGGGAGCTCTGGGCAGGAATGTCGGCATGGGCCCGTCGACGTGCTATCGCTCGCCTGGCCAGGCCTTCGTGAATTCATCGAATGTCGCAATCTCATAGGCCGAGAAGTCGCCTGACCCTATCATCGGGAGTACCCAAATCGCGATGATGATGCCCGCGGCCGGGCTCACCAGTTCCTCGGTGATCTCGCCGGTGAAGCTGCGGATTGAGGCTAGCTTCTGCCCTTCCTTGACCTCGTCGTCGAGACTCACGTACGACCTGAAAACGCCCCCGCGAGTCGGAAAGACGTGAATCACGTCAGGGAAGGCTATGTACTTGGGCAGCCTCTTGGGCTCGCCCTCCAGCATTCCGAGATACTTCATTGAGTTCTCGAAACCACGGAGTGCGACTTCGGTGCCCGTCTTCACGTCAGGTCCAATTTCAGGTACGAACGACGGGATCCCCTCTTTGAGGAGCGCGGCCATCATCGTGGAGGTCCGGGCTCCTCGCTCGGTGGACGTTCCCACCCAGTGGATGATCTTCTCGAAGAGGAAGGACTCGGCGAAACCTTTGATCGTGGACTCCCATTGCTCCCTCCTCTCGTAGCCTGCAATCATGTACGGCGCTACTTCGGCGATTCCGGGCATTCCGTCATGGACATCGATCACGTAGTCGGCATGAACCTTCATGAGCTCAAACATCCGGGCGGCGACCTGCTGCGCCAGCCACCCGTTCTTGAAGCCTGGCCAGGCCCTGCTGAAGTCGTAGCTGTCGATGGGGCTGAACCGCCGCTTGATGTTGAATGCAGTGCTGTCGAGGACGGGGAAGGCGACTACCTGGCCCTTGACCCGGCTGGGATCGAGGCTGCTCATGAACTCCACCACGGCGCTCGCACTGAGCACCTCGTCGCCGTGCTCACATGCCGTGATCCAGAGCGACGGCCCCTCCTCCGCTCCCGTGACAACCACGAAGGGAATGGTCTCCGCGGAACCGTCGGGGTGCTCCGCAACCTTGATGATCCCCGTGGTTCGCGAAGCGGGCTGAATTGGCACCCCATCCAGGGACGAGAGTTTCGAGCGCTTGCGGGACATGCGGAGGTAATCGGAAGGAACATATTTAACAAATCCGCCCGGCCAGTCCCAGGCCTACATCACTCGCTGGTCTCGGGAGCCCCGGCATTTCGAAAAATGTTTTGTACTGTGGCAACGATGCCCCGCCGGTGGCCATGGAGCTCTCAGGGCGAACTGCGGCGATTACTGGCGCAGGATCAGGCATCGGACGTGCGACCGCACTCCGCTTTGCACAGGAGGGAGCATCGATTGCAGTAATCGACATGGACCCCACCTGGAGCCATGAGACGGTCAGCATGGTCAAGAAGTTGGGTGGGAAGGCGCTCTTCATTGAGACCGACATCCGGAAGGAGGCGCAGGTCGAACGCGCTGTCGATCAGACCGTGAAGGTCTTCGGCAGGATCGACATCCTCGTGAACAACGCCGGCATCGCGAGGACTGCCAAGATCATCGAGACGAGCGAGACCCTGTGGGACGACATCATCGACACGAACCTCAAGGGCGCATTCCTGATGTCGAAGCATGTGATCCCTCACTTCATCCGCGCGAACCGGGGTGTGATCATCAACACGGCCTCGGACGCAGGAATAGTAGGGTTCGCAAATCTCGGCGCATATTGCGCTTCAAAGGGAGGCCTCATTCAGCTGACGAGGGCGCTCGCCATCGAGTACGGGGATCACAACATCCGTGTCAATGCCGTCGCCCCGACCTCCACACTGCACACGCGGATGCTGGACCGCGTGCTCAACGCGGCTCCCGATCGGGACAAGCTGCACAAGGCGCTCGCGGACTCCCACCCTCTGAAACGCCTCGGGACGGCTGAGGAGATTGCCGAGCTGATGCTGTACCTTGCTGGCGACCGGTCGGCGTACGTCACTGGGGCAGTGTTCTCGATCGACGGCGGAATCACGGCGGCATGCCCGGTCGCGTCCTTCTAGGTCACGGGTCCGATCCGGAGGTCCCCGTGAACGGCCGCCGAGACAGGACGAGGACCGTCGGGAGTGCGCAGGACCGGGCAAACGGGCCCGCGAGGCACGACACCCGGCCCAGCGGTGGCCGACCCGGAAGCCGGCGTCGGCAGGTCCCCCATTCGACTCGGGAGCAGATACTTAAGGCATCAGTGAGCTTCGGCACTTCGGGTGCGCACATGCAGTCGCTCGGGTACGAAGAGTTCCTGGACATTGCGTTGGGCGGGACGATTCTCGGAACGGGAGGCGGCGGATCTCACCGGACCGCAAAGGCACTCGCCGATGGCTGGCTCCGGAGGAAGACGATCCAGACGACCCCGCTCTCCAAGGTCCCAGCCGAGGCATCCGTGGTGGTCGTCGCAGGCATGGGCTCCCCGGAAGCCATGCTACGTGTCCCCTTCACGACGCAGGCGCAGAGCGCCTTCGCCTCCATCGAGGAGTCCATGGGGGAGCGGATTCGGTACGTGCTCCCGGTCGAGGCAAGCGGGTTCAACTTCCTCACTCCCATGACCGTTGCGGCCCACGAGGCCGTGACGGTGGTCGACGCCGATTGTGCCGGACGGGCGATCCCTCGCCTCAACCAGACGCTTCCCTTCGCGGGGGGCATCCACCTCACGCCCATGGCACTGGGAAACGCCCCGGGCGAGACCGTGGTAATCCGGACGGACAGCTATGCACTCGCCGAGAAGCTCGCCCTCTCCGCTCTCGAGGACTTCGGATGGGTCGCCGGGCTTGCCTGCTACCCGATGAAGGGCAGTTCCGCCAAGCGGACCTGCATCTCAGGCACCATCTCCCTGGCCGGGGAAGTGGGCAAGGCCATACGCGAGGCGATCGCGTCGGAACAGGACCCGGTCCCTGCTGTGCTCCACAAGATGGGTGGGGCCATCCTGGTACGTGGGACCGTAGAGCGCGTGAGCACCGATAGCAAGGGAAGCTACACGTTCGGATTGGTCGATGTTCGGGGCAGGGGCGAATACCGCGGATGCCACGTCCGGGTCATGTCGATGAATGAGAACATGATCGCCTGGCGGAATCGGCGCCCCGCCGCGCTCGCCCCGGACCGCATCTGCTACATGAAGACGGACGGCTCGGCAACCACCAACGCGGACCTGAAGCCGGACGATGAGGTGGTCGTGCTGGTCCTGGAGGCGCAGAAGGAGTGGAGATCCAAGGCGGCGTCGGGCCTGTTCTCCGACACCCTGCGAGCCATGGGCTATCCGGGCCGGTACGTGCCGGCACGAAAGCTGCTTCGCATGGGGAAGTCCGCCGGCTGACGCGCTTCGCGTCTCCCTTGATCGTCGGTCGAGGCCGACATGGGCGCAGTCTGGGTCCGGTGGCCCCTCGGTTCTGCCCCAGGGTCGTCTCGGCGTCGACTATGGCGACGGGGTCGATTCGACCGGAGCCGCGTCGGAGGTCTCGCCTTCTGAGGGGTACTTGTAACAGGCTACGAAATGCTCGCTCTCGACCTCCGCCAATTCGGGAACGTGGTCTCGGCAGACGTCCTTCACCCAGGGGCAGCGGTACTGGAAGCGGCATCCGATCGCCGCATACTCCTTCTCGACGACATCGGCACGAGTCTCCACGCGCTTGCGCTCCGTCATGACATCGGCGACGGGAACCGCGGAGAGGAGGAGCTGGGTGTACGGATGGAACGGTTTCTCGACCACGTCGGCCGCCGATCCGAACTCGACGATCTTGCCCCGATACATGATGGCGATTCGGTCGCTAATGTACCGGGCGACGGCCAAGTCATGGGTGATGAACAGGAAGGCCGTCTTGTACTTCTGGCGGAGGTCGAGCATCAGGTTGAGGATGCCGGAGGCCACCGAGACATCCAGCATGGAGACCGGTTCGTCGGCGACCACGAAATCGGGCTTGAGGATCAAGGCCCGCGCGATGGCCACGCGCTGGCGTTGGCCTCCGCTGAGCTCCGTCGGGTACTTGTGGAGGAACGCGTCGGCAGGGCTCAGTCCCACTTGCTCGAGCATGTTCACAACGCGTGAGGAAATCTCGTCCTTGCCGATGCGCTCGTTGACCCGGATCGGCTCGGCGATGGTTCGGAAGACGGTCATCCGGGGATCCAGGGATTGATAGGGGTCCTGGAAGACGACCTGCATGCGGCGACGGAATCTGCGTAGTTGCCTCCTCTTGAGATTGCACAGGTTCGTGCCCTTGAGGAAGATGCTTCCTTCCGACGGGGACTGGAGGAGGATGAGTACCTCGCCGGTTGTCGTCTTCCCGCTTCCGCTCTCGCCGACGAGGCTGAGTATCTCCGACTGCTTGATGTCCAGGTCGACCCCATCGACAGCCTTGATGAGCTGTCCCCTGCGGCCGACAAGGGAGCGGAAGATCCCTGCGGCCGGTTCGAAGTACTTCTTGACGCCGCGCGCACGGATGACAACTAGCTCCTCGCTCGGCATCAGGTCAGCTCCGTGTCGTACAGGAGGCACCTTGTCAGGTGGTCCCGCTCGGATTCGTAGAGGCCTGGCGCACGATGCTCACAGTCGTCGAACGCCTTGGAGCATCGTGGACGGAACGGACACCCCACGAGCTTCCGGCTCAGGTCGGGAGGGCTGCCCGAGAGCGTCGCCAGTCGGGTCCCGACGCCACGAACGCTGGGGACGCATCGAAGGAGGGCATCGCTGTAGGGGTGACGGGGTGCGCTGAGGATCTCGGCCGTGTCCGCGAGTTCCACGACTTGCCCCGCATACATCACGGCGATGCGGTCGCAGACCTCGGAGACAACGGCGATGTCATGGGAGATGAAGATCACGATTCGACCATTCTGTTCCTGCCAATCCTCTATGGTCTTGAGTATTCGATCCTGAACGACCACATCCAGCGCGGTGGTCGGCTCGTCCGTAATCAGGACCTCGGGATCCAGAAGCAAGGCGAGCGCGATTGCAGAGCGTTGTCGCATCCCTCCAGAGAACTCGTGTGGGTAGCTCCGGACTCTGTGCATCGGGATTCCCATCGAGACCAGCGCGTTCTCGGCTGCGCGTAGGGCGTCAGTCTTCGTGGACCCCTGGTGAGTCATGTGAACTGCCGCAAGTTGATCGACAATTCGGTGCACCGGGGAGAAGGCGTTCATCGAGCTCTGGAACACCATCGCGATCTTGGTCCAGCGGACATCTTCCAGCTGGTGTTCATCAAGTCTGAGCAGATCCCTCCCATCAAGCAGGACCTTGCCCCCGGTGATGGATGCGTTCTTCGGCAGGACCTGGACAACCGTGTAGGCCAGGGTCGACTTGCCGCATCCTGATTCGCCGACGACACCCAGAATTTCATCATTGTTCACTTTCAGGGAGACGTCGGTCAGAGCCCGGACGCTTCTGCTCCCCGGAAGGGCGTATTTGAGGGTGAGGTTGCGGATGTCGACGGTCATGCGGACACTTCGGTCGGGACTTCCTTGCTTTCAGCGGCGTCTGTGCGGCCCATGACCGCGCCGAGTCCGTCTCCGATTAGGTTGAAACCGAGAATGAGTGCTCCCAGCGCGATCCCCGGGAAGAATGCCAGCCACCATGCATCAATCAGATGAAACGCCCCGACGTTGACAATCTGTCCCCAGGTTACCACGTTGGGATCGCTCAGGCCGAGAAAACTCATGCCCGCCTCGAACAGAATCGCCTGGCCTATCTGCAGGCTGGAGTTAACTATCACCGGCTGGATTGCATTCGGCAGTATGTGGCGGACAATTATGCCCCCGCCGGATGAGCCGGTGGCAATCGCCGCCCGAACGAACTGTCGCTCTTTCAGGGAGAGTACGCTCGCTCGCATGATCCGGGCGTTGGCCGGCCAGATGGTGATGCCGACGACCAGGATTTCGAAGTTAATGTTGTTCCCGAATATCGCGACCACCATGACCAGTAGGAAGAATGCGGGAATCATTAAGATAATTTCGAAAAAGCGTGAGAGAATCTGGTCTATCCAGCCGCCGTAGTAGCCTGCGAGGAGCCCGAGTAGCGTGCCAAGGAGAAGTGAGAGTCCGGCTGCCATGACGCCGAACAGAAGGGAGACGCGCGAGCCCCACACCATGCGACTCGCCACGTCCCGGCCCAGATCATCTGTACCCATGAGGTGGGCAGATGATGGCGGAAGGAGTTGGTCAAAGGCAATGGAGGTGGGAGAGTAGGGTGCAAACAACCAGGGAACGAGCGCCAAGATGGCGAAGAACACGACGATGCCGAGCCCGACGACCGCGGTCTTTTCCCTCCGAAAGCGATGCCAGGCGAATCGGGCACGCCCGGCTAGCTCCCGCAGTCTTCGGCGACTCCTGTCCGTCCTCAATGCGATTCGGTAACCGCCCGGGCCAATAAAACGGTTTCCTGCATATCCGATTCCCAGACTCGCCGCTTCTGACCCTCTGGCAAGCCGTCCCGTCGAACCCGCCTCGTCCAAACCGTAATTCCCGAAATCTGTGCCAGGGTGAGAGGGTGCCGCTGCGGAAGTCGGAGGGTCCCGGGGAACGTTAAGCTTAATTGGGATAGACTCGATGCCGGTAGTCGAGGAGGAGGGAGGTCTACGAACCCCCGTGTCCTGGCAATCGTTCTGGCAACCATTCTCGCAGTGTCTTCGATTGCGATCACGTCGGCGGCTGGCGTGAAGGCGCAAGGTGAAACCGTCCTCGTAATCGCGCAGCAGTCCGATCCGGGCGTCCTGAATGAATTGCTGGGCGACACGCTCGGTGGACTCTTTGTTCATCAGAACGTGTACCAGACCTTGGTCACGCTCGGGTACGACGGACAAACCATCGTGCCCATGCTCGCCAGCGGTTGGACCGTGTCGAGCGACGGCCTGAACTACACGTTCCATCTGAGGCCGGGACTGAAGTGGCATGATGGTGCGCCGTTCACCGCCGACGACGTCAAGTTCACGATGGACACGACCATCAGTCTGCCCTCGTGGGCCATCGCCTACCTGGCTTCCGTCAACCGCACGGTCGTGAACGACCCGTACAACTTCACGTTCCAGCTGAAGACGCCGGATGCCGGCTGGCTCGCCCTCTTCGCCTTCGGCTCCAACTGGGGACTGAACATCCTCCCGAAGCACTTGTATGAGGGCACGAATGTCTCGTCGAACCAGTACAACTGGGCCCCCGTCGGGCTTGGGCCGTACAAGTTTGTCGAACATGTTCCCGGGCAGTCCATCACCCTCGCAGCCAACCCCGACTACTGGGGTGGAAGGCCGCCTGTTGACCGGATCGTAATCAAAGTCATCCCTCAACCCGCGACGGCCCTCCAAGAGCTCCAGTCCGGGGACGTTCAGTATGTGACCACCTCGGACAACCCGGTGGCGTTTTCACAGATCCCGCCGATCGCCAACATTACGAATATCGAGGTCAGTCGCCCCCTGTCGGGCGTTCTGACATGGTTCCTCTACAACACGCAGGACTCGGTCCTGAGCAATGCAACCCTGCGTCAGGCCATCGGCTATGCCATCAACCGGACTGAGCTGGCCCAGAAGGCGTACTACGGCTATGCGTTGCCCATGAACGGATTCTACCTCCAGGGCAAGTGGTACAATCCCGCGGCTGAGTTGGGCTACAACCCCGCGATGGCGACGCAGCTCCTGGATCAGCTCGGATACCCGCAGGGACAATGCCGCCTGACGCTGGAATTCGCGTACCACCCTCTATTCGGAATGGACGTCGAGGCGCAGGTCGTGAAGGAACAGCTGGCGCAGGTGGGCATCTGCCTGACCCTCTGGTCGGGTGACTATGCCACGTGGTTCACCAAAGTCCATGTGAACGGGGACTACCAGCTCGCGCTCCGCGCGTCGATGGTGGGACCGGAACCCAGCATGATGTGGCCTTGGCTCGACCCGACCCACGAAGGGGAGAGTGGCTCCACCTTCTTCAACGACACCACCATGAACAACCTGTTCGCGCAGGCGAAAATGATTACCGATTTCACCCAACGGAAAGCCCTGTACGACCAGGTGCAGCAGATCCTGCACGACAACGTGCCCGTCCTCCCGCTGACGGCCATCCAGGACGTCAACCTCTGGCGATCCGACCTAGTGAAGAACCTCGGACCGACGACCGGAGTCAACCGGTGGGACCTTGGCAAGGCGGAGATGATTGGCAGCGCCGCACCGGGCGGTCTGGATCCCTACCTCATTGCTGCGGTGGTCGTTGTCGCCGTCGTGGTCGTCGCGGGTCTCGTTTGGTGGCGCGTGCGAAAGACCCGCGCAAGCAAGCCCAGGATGCCCAAGGAGCCATCGGAGGAGGGGCAGCCTCCGGAAGAAAGACCCCCAGGAGCGCCGTGAAGGACACGGTGACACGGACGGAACCGGGAGACTGATGCGGGCATGCTCCGCAAGTACCTAGTGACACGCCTACTGCAGATCATCCCGGTTCTTTTTGCCATCGTGACAATCGAGTTCCTGATCATCCACCTCGTACCCGGCGATCCGGCTATCGCAATCGCAGGTCCGACAGCGAGTCAGGCGTTCCTAGACCGGGCACACCGCGAGTTCGGGCTCGATAGGCCCTTGATCGAACAGTATTTCATCTATATCTTCAACCTCCTCCACGGGAATCTCGGCTCCTCCTATCAGCAGCATCGTCCCGTCCTCGACATCGTGGTCGAGAGGCTCGGCCCCACACTCCTCCTGATGCTCACGGCTTGGTTTGTCTCTCTCGGTCTCGGAATCCTGCTCGGCACCAAGGCCGGCATGAAGAAGGGGTCGTTCATGGACCGAGCGGTGTCCTTGTCCGCGCTGACTCTCTACTCCATTCCCGTATTCTGGCTGGCTCTCATGTTGGTCGAGGCCTTCGCGCTCCGGCTCCGAATCTTCCCGATCTCGGGAATGATGAACACGGTGTATCCGCAGCAGGGTTTGGCACTCGTCGTCGACGTCGCAAGTCACATGGTGCTGCCGATCGCGTGCATGGTGACGTTCTACATGCCGCAGTTCTACCAGCTGACTCGCTCAAGCGTCATCGACACCCTGGACGAGGACTTCGTGACCACCCTCCGGGCAACCGGGCTAGGGAAGACCTCGGTGTTCTCGCGCTACTTGTTGAAAAACGCATCCCTGCCGACTGTGACGCTAGCAGGGCTGTGGCTGGGCTACTCGCTGACCGGCGCGGTCCTCATAGAAGTCATCTTCGCTTGGCCGGGGCTGGGCCGCTTGCTGTTCGACTCGGCGACGACCAGAGATTATCCCGTTCTACTCGGGGTCTTTCTGGTCGCCTCAATCATGGTCGTCGTCGTCGCCTTGATAACGGACATACTGTATGTGTACCTCGACCCTCGAATGCGCTACGGCCGAGAACAGATTTGAGCTGCCCGCAAGCGTCGTTCCGGAATTCGGGAAAGCGCCAGAAAGCCAGACAGGTGGGCCGAAGGACGAAAGTCCGGCCTCGTCCAACCGGGGGGAGAAAATAGTTCCAAGGTCCCGCTGGATCTATCGCTTGATGTTCGTCTTCTTCGTCTGGCTCTTCGGGGGACGTCCGAGCTTGGGAAGTGGCAGGTCAAGTAGATTCAGGCGCCGTCTCAGGTCGGTGTCGCAAAGATCGCCCAGAGGCTTGCCCCTCACGCGCACACTTCCGTTGAAGACGGTGATGTGGTACGAGTGGACCCCGTCCGTCCTGCCGCAGACGTCGCAAGCAACTACTCTCATTTCCCTCCGGAGACATGTAAGGCTGCATTGTTATAAATCTTTCTCCCTCCCTGGCGCACCAAAGCCATCACTCGAACTGCGGCAACGAGATTGGACAATTCGTCGTCAGGAATCCGACCGCTCGTCCGGCCAATCGGACCGCCATCTGCCCGATCGCGTGATTGAACTCGGCGGCATCTGCGGATGCCGTGGGCGGCACGACCGGGGACTTGCATGGCTCCTCCTTCGGGGGGGCGACAGCGACGGCACGCCGCGGGATTCCGTAGGCCCGGATGGCTGCGTGATCGTGCAGCCCGCGTCGGTTATCTTCTCCGTGTCCGTGGACGCCCTGGGCCTCCTCGTGCTTGGCGCGGCGTACCTGGCGCACCCGCTCGTCCTGCCCAAGTGGATGTGCGCCCTCCTGGCCGTGACGGGGCTCGGCGCCCTGGGCGTGGGCCTCGTGTCCGAGGCGTACAGCCCCTACCACTCCGCCTTCGCGATCACCGCCTTCCTGGGAGGGAGCCTCGCCGCCCTCCTGTCGTTCCGCGTCCTGCCCCGGCCGCTCGGCTACGCGTCCGTCGCCCTGGGGTGCGTCGCGCTGGTCGCCCTGGGATGGTTCGGCCTGCTCGCCCTCGAGCTCCGCGCGACCGCGGGCGGGACGGCGTTCCCGTCGGTCGGGTCACCCCTGGGCGTGGGCGGCATGGAGCGGATGACCATCGATCCGGTCCTCCTGTGGCTCGTCGTGTTCGGCACCTCCCGGCTGCTCGGCCCCGGCGGCCGCCAGCGAGCGTCGCCTCTGGAGCCGGAGGCGAAGGAAGCCGCGGTGCCCCCGGACGCGAGCCCGTCCGTTGAGGGCGGCCGGTGAAGCCACTGGGCAGAAGCCCGTCGCGTTCGTCTCGAAAGTCCTTCGTCCTCAGGGCGGCTTGTCGAGCTCGCAGGATTCCGGCGGGGCGGGCCGCTCACTGCAGCTTCGCGATGACCTTCGCGGCTTCCTCGAGCGTCCACGCCTTCATCGTGATCGTGCGCGCGTTGCCTGCCTTCTCGAGCTGCAGGGCGATCTGCATCGCGACCTCGTCGCTCGGCCCCTCGGCGATCGCGACGAAGTCGTACTCGCCCATGGTCGAGTAGATCTGCAGCTTGGCGCCGAGCTGCTCCGCCATCTTGCGCAGGGCCACCAGGCGCTGCGGCGTGTTCGCGACGTCCTTCACACCTTGGTCCGTCCACCGTACAAGGCTCACGTAGTGTGGCATCTTTCTCCCCTCCACGGGACGATCCGCCCCAACGGATTCCCGAGCCCATAAGGCTTCTGTGCTCCCGCTCCGCCGAACGCCGTTCGGGACGGAGGGGACGACCCGGCTCACGCGCCGAAGGAGGCGGCGCGCAGGGGCTCCCTTGCCCGCGGGTATCCTGGGAGGACCGCCCAACCTCCAACGAGTCGCACCACTCGGGACCGCGGCGGGGACCGGCCACGTTTATATCTCCTCTCGCTCATGCGATCCCTCGTGGGGGCCATGCTGTGAAAGCGAAGCTGGGCGCTTCGGTCGTCCTTGTCTTGGTGCTGGCCTGCGCCATCGCGCTCGCGCGCCCGGCCGTCCCCACCGACGGGGCCAACCGGGCGCTACCCTCGGACGGGCCCACTCCAGCCGTCCCCGCGGACGAGCCCGCTCCCGGGGCCTGTCCCTCGGCGATCCGGAACGACACGACCCTGACCGAGGACTGCTTCGGCCCCCTGGTGATCGCCACGAGCGGGATCACGCTCGACTGCGCCGGCTTCACGGTCACGGGCTCGGGAACCGGGAACGGCATCACCCTGGGAGCAGGGATCCGCGGCGTCACGGTGAAGAACTGTGTGGTCACGGGCTTCGCCCACGGTGTCTACCTCGACGGAGCGTCCTCGAACCTCCTCCAGGGGAACACGGTCACGGGCAACAACGTGAGCTTCTACCTCGTCTCGAGCGATGGGAACAACCTGACGGGCAACGCGGCGGACGGCAGCGCCCGGATGGGCTTCTACCTGGAGGGCAGCTCGTTCAACGCGCTGACGTACAACACGGCGAACGACGACACGTCGTTCGGCTTCGTGCTCGACCTGGGGTCGTCGAACAACACGCTGGCCTACAACGCGGCGGTTCGCGACCACTTCGGCTTCTCCCTGACCCTGGGTTCGTCCAACACGCTCGCGGCGAATAACGCGAGCTTCGACGACTATGGCTTCTTCATCGATCAGAGTTCCTCGAACTTCCTGTCTGGAAACCGGGCAGACCTCAACTCGGAGGACGGCTTCCTGCTGTCCAGCTCCACGTCCCAGAACACCTTGGACGCCAACACGGCCAGCAACAACGGCGGCTTCGGGTATGACGACTTCAGCTCGGGGTCCGGCACCGCCGGGACGGCCCACG
>OFHG01000309.1_pt1 | contig 20649 bp, 16 predicted proteins | sample 1521931 | NCBI WGS metagenome assembly OFHG01 (sample SAMEA2468438, study PRJEB22500) | soil metagenome | biome: Glassland; feature: Farmland; material: Clay | place: Australia | collected 2013-01-31 | depth 0.55 m
TGGGATGATGCGCAGCTTGTGGGAATAGCTCGAGAGGTAGGTGGAATGGTCAGCATAATCCTGCGTATAGGTGACGATACGATCGGACAATCGGGCGGCCAGGTGATTCATGAAGATGATCACCTGGTTAACCAGGCGATTAAAAAGGCCTTCAGGCAGTTGCAGATCGCAATGATAAGTTAGGACAGTGGGCTTGCCCAACAACCGGCCGCGTAATGCCACGCCCGGGGCATCGAACTGCGGCAGGTGCAATTGCACGACATCGTGCTGGCGCACCAGGCGGGTCGCCATGCCCCCGAAGCCGGGCGCAATGACGCCTTTGCTGACGCGCAAGAGCACCGGGAGGCGCAGAATACGGACACCCTCCTGTACTTCTTCACACGGCAGGCCTGGATCGTATTGCATGGTCATGACAGTGACCTGGTGCCCGCGGCGGGCCAAGGCTTTGGCCAGTCGCTCAGCATAAATGGTCAGGCCGCTGGTATGTGGACGATAGTAGGTCAGGACTGTCAAAATTCGCATCAGAGTAGAGCCTCAGAGCGTTTCTTCTTGTGGGATACGCCGCACGCGCCGGTATAAGCCGGTGAGCGACTCCCCGTCCTTGGCCAGCGCATAACTTCCCAGGAGCCCATTCGAGAGGTAATTGAAGACATGCGCCGTGATGGCGTAGGCCAACGCAGTGGAACTGTTCAATCCAAACAACGCCAGAGCGCCAACAATGGAAAGTTCCAGGACCCCCAGAGCCCCGGGTGAGGAGGGCGCGGCGATACCCAAGGCGCCAACCCCCAGCGCAAAGGCGGCCCATAACAATTGCGCATGTGGGAAAAAGGCCAGTATCAAAATATAATATTGGGCGATTGCGACCAGCCAGTTGGTAACCGACCAGGCTATCGCCCGCAAAAATAAGGTTCCATCCGTCAGGACAGACAACCCGGTCAGAAAGGCGGTAATGCGCCCACCGCCGATCTTGAGCAAGATTGGCAAGCGTTGGCCGATCTTTTCATATTTGCGAACGGCCCATTCCCGGTAGCGTGCCAGTAAGTACAAGACCACCAATCCAACCAGCACCAGGCTGCCGGCGCCGATGGCAGCTTCGCTGGCCCAACGCGCGCCAACAACGAAGGGCAGGGTGATAAACAACAATCCGGCGGCCATTGCCAGGTCCAGGAAGCGTTCGATCAGGATGGTTGAAAGCACCTGCCAGAAATCAAGGCTGGCCTTCTGGCTGAGCAGCAGGGCACGCGCCACTTCACCCAGGCGGAAGGGTAGCAAGTTGTTGAGCAAGTATCCTTCCGTAACAGTGAAGAACACCTGGCTGTAAGTGGCCTTATTCTGCAATAAGGTGCGCCATACCATGCCGCGTACCAGCAGCCAGCCAATCGAGACCAGAAAGGCTACCACCACCAGGCGGTAATCGGCCAGTTGAAGCGCTTGTAATAACTGGTTGGGATCAATGAAATAAAAAACTATCGCCAAGCAGATAACACTGACCACCAGGCCGGGAACGATGTTCTTCCAGTCTTTTCCGACGGAAGAGGATGGGATGTTTGTAATGTTATTCCTCCCCAATCCTCAATACGGCCAGGAAGGCTTCTTGAGGGATTTCGACATTCCCAACCATCTTCATGCGTTTTTTGCCGCGCTTCTGTTTTTCCAACAATTTTTTCTTACGCGTGATGTCACCGCCATAACATTTGGCCAACACGTCCTTGCGCAAGGCTTTGACGTTGGCCCGTGAAATCACCCGGCCATCGGCGTAAGCCTGTATGGGGACGACGAACAATTGGCGGGGAATGATGTCTTTTAACTTACTGATGATTGCCTGGCCCTTGTGGTAAGCGTCATTTTTGGAGACGATGGTCGCCAGAGCGTCTACCGGCTCTTCATTGACCAGGATCTCGAGCTTCACCAGCTTATCCGGCCTGTATTCGGCAAACTGGTAATCCATGGAGGCGTAGCCGCGCGTGCGCGATTTCAACTGATCGAAGAAATCTATGATCAACTCAGAGAGTGGAATCTGGAAGCTGAGCTGCACGCGATTGGGAGCTGGGTATTCCTGGCTGATGAATATCCCACGATGCTTGGTCGTTAGATCCATCACAGTGCCGTAAAACTCGGTAGGGGTGAAAATCTGGACATTCATCCAGGGTTCGCCAACCTCTTCGATCAGGGATTCGTCCGGCAGGTCGGCAGGCGAGTCGATGCGCATCAACTGCCCGTCGTGCAATCTCACCTCATATTCCACGGAGGGGGCGGTAACGATGATATCCAGGTCGTACTCGCGTTCCAGGCGTTCCTGAATGATCTCCATATGAAACATGCCGAGAAAGCCGCAGCGGAAGCCGAAATTCAGGGCCTGCGACGTTTCAGGGTCGTAAACCAGGGAAGCATCGTTCAACTGCAATTTTTCCAGGGCATCTTTCAGGTCGGCGTAATCCTCGCCTTCTACCGGATAGATGCCGGCAAAGACCATCGGCTTGACTTTCTGGTAGCCTGGTAGAGGCTGGCTGGCCGGGTGGATTGCCGTCGTCAAGGTGTCACCCACGCGACACTCGCGCACGGTCTTCAAGCCAGTGGCGACATAGCCTACTTCGCCGGCGTTTAAAGCCTGGGTGGAACGCAGGTCGGGGGCGAAAATGCCAACCTCCACCGGCTTGAAATCTACCCCACTGGCCATCGGGCGCAGAACGTCTGTGGAGGTGACTTTACCGCCAACCATGCGCACATAAGCTACCACGCCTTTATAAGAGTCATAATGCGAATCGAAGATCAAAGCTTGTAAAGGGGCTTGGTCGTCGCCTCTGGGGGCGGGCACCTGTGCCACGATGGCTTCTAATACCTGATCGATGTGCCAGCCTTCCTTGGCCGAGATGCGGATCACGTCTTCGGCCGGGGTGCCCAATAAATTGCTGATGTCTTCGGCGACTTCGTCTGGGCGGGCTGAGGCCAGGTCGATTTTATTGACGACCGGGATGATCTCCAGGTCGGCTTCCAAGGCCAGATACAGGTTCGCCAGAGTTTGGGCCTCAATGCCCTGGGTGGCATCTACAACCAGCAATGCGCCCTCGCAAGCGTTCAGCGCCCGGCTGACTTCATAACCAAAATCTACGTGCCCGGGCGTGTCGATCAGGTTTAATTCATAATCCTGGCCGTCCGTGGCGTGATAAGCCATCCGTACGGCAGAGGCTTTGATAGTCACGCCTTTTTCGCGCTCCAGTTCCATGCTGTCCAGGACTTGCTCAACCATCTCGCGCTCGGAGATGGTTCCGGTCATCTGCAGCATGCGATCCGCCAGGGTCGATTTCCCATGGTCGATGTGCGCTATAATGCAAAAATTGCGGATATGATCGGTGTTCATACGCAACGTGTAAGTATAACCGATTAAGTGGGAGAAAACCTTGGGCGGAATTAACCCGCCGTGCCTGGTTCACCCGTCTTCGGCTGGTGGAAGAACACCCCCAATCAGTTCTGACAGATCAGGTCCACCTGAGGCGGGTCCCCCCCAAAAGGGGGTAAAAAACCAGGCCAGGGACTCGATATTGCCCTTCGGCCCTGACAATGGGGAGCGCACCAGGCCGCTCACAGTGAAACCGGTTTGTCCGGCAAATTCCAGGATTTCCCATAGCACACGAGCGTGAATCTGCGGGCTTCGAATCACACCATCGCCGCGCGCTACCTCGTGACGGCCAGCCTCGAACTGCGGCTTGATTAATGCGATCACCTGACCCGCATTGGGCGAAAACCAGCCAGCCATCACCGGCAGTAAGATTTTCAAAGAGATGAAGGAGGCATCGATCGTGACCAGCTGGACCGGCTCGGCGAGGCGCTCGACATAGCGCGCATTGGTGCGTTCCATCGGCACCACGCGGGGATCCTGGCGCAGCTTCCAATGCAGGATACCGTATCCTACGTCGATGGCATACACCCGCCGGGCGCCGTTTTGCAACAAGCAGTCAGTAAATCCACCGGTCGAGGCGCCTACATCGGCGCAAACCAGACCGTTTACCTGTATAGGAAAGTGCGCCAGGGCACCAGCCAACTTTTCACCACCACGTGATACGTACGGCGGCCCCTGGTCTACTTCCAGGGATACGTTTGGTGGCACGCCGATAGCGGGTTTGGTGATGAGCTGCCCGGCAGCGCGCACCTGGCCGGCCATGATCAGGCGCTGGGCCTGGCTGCGGCTTTCCGCCAGGCCACGCTCGACCATCAATACATCCAATCTCATCTTCGCCATACGTTTTATTTTAGCATTTTTCAGCACGGGGCACATCCAGGTAGACCCGTAGAGCGAGATGGCGTTGGGGTGAGACCTGCACTGCTAACTAATTTGCCAGAAATGACCGGATTTGATTGACCAATTTGCCCTTTATGAATATCATAGCGGATATGCTGCTCGCCCTGTTGAAAGAAATGCGGCCACGCCAGTGGACGAAAAATGCCGTCTTGTTCGCGGCGTTGGTGTTCGACCGCCAACTGACTCCCAGCCACATGCCTGCGATCTTGCGCACCCTGGCCGGGTTCATCATTTTCTGCTTGCTTTCAAGCGTGGTGTACATTATCAATGACATTGCCGATGTCGAGGCAGACCGCCAGCACCCCGAAAAGCGCAAACGGCCGATTGCTTCCGGCAAATTACCAGTCTCAATTGCAACAGGGTATGCGGTTGGGCTGCTCATCCTGATCTTCCCGGTTTCATTTTTCATGTCGCTAGACTTCGGCCTGGTGGCGCTGGCTTATTTTCTGATCAACCTGGCTTATTCAAAGTGGATCAAACATGTCCCGTTGCTGGACGTTTTTGCGATCGCGTCGGGCTTTGTGCTGCGCGTGGCGGCCGGCGTGGCTTTGATTCAAGTGGAGCGTTTTTCCCCCTGGCTGTACGTGGTAACCACGCTGGGGGCGCTCTACCTGGGCTTTGGCAAGCGCCGGGCAGAGCTGGCTATGTTGGCGGATGGCGCCAACTCCACGCGCCGCGTGTTGGACGGCTACACCTTGCCACTGTTGGATCAATTCATCACCATTGTTTCGGCGACCACAATCATCGCCTACAGCTTGTATACCTTCTCGGCGCCTAATTTGCCCAGTGACCACACCATGATGCTTACGATTCCTTTCGTATTGTATGGGGTCTTTCGCTACCTCTATCTGATTCAGGTGACACATCGCGCCGGCGCACCGGAAGAAGTGCTCCTATCTGACCGGCCATTGCAAATCGCCATACTGTTGTGGAGCATCTCGGTCCTGGTGGTTTTTTACATTTTTCCCGAGGGATAAACAATCGATGCCGGCGTTTACCGCCACTGCACCTGGCAAAATCATCCTTTTTGGCGAGCACGCCGTGGTTTACGGGCGCCCGGCAATCGCGGTGCCGGTATGGCAGATCCAGGCGAGGGCAGTGGTTTCGGCCGATCCGCTCGGCCAGCCAGGAGCAGTGCGTATCCTTGCCCCTGATGTTGGCCTGGATGCCTGGCTGGACGAATTGGATCTTGAACACCCGTTGAAGCGCGTCATCACCAACCTCTTAAATGAGCTGCAGGTAGCGAGCCTACCGGCTTGTAGCCTGCGCATCAGCTCCTCTATTCCGGTGGCGGCCGGGTTAGGATCAGGGGCGGCGGTCTCGGTTGCGACGATTCGGGCTTTGGCGGCTTTCCTGGGGCACCCACTCAAGGACGAGCGTGTTTCGGCTCTGGCTTACGAAGTGGAGAAACTACATCACGGTACGCCGTCCGGCATTGACAATACAGTGATCACTTATGCCACGCCGGTTTATTTCGTGAAGGGGCAGCCAATTGAAATCTTGAAGCCTGGTAGCCACTTTACGATCGTCATCGGGGATACCGGAATCTCCAGCCCGACGATGGTGGCGGTAGGTGACGTGCGCCAACTGTGGCTGGCCGCCCCGCATCGCTATGAAGCCATTTTCGATTCTGCCGCGGAAATCGTCCGCCGAGCACGCGTCTGCATTGAGAATGGCATGCTGCAGGCCTTGGGACCGTTGATGGATGAAAATCAGGCCCTGTTGGAGCAAATGAGTGTATCTTCCCTGGATCTGGAAAGGCTGGTACGAGCCGCCCGGCAGGCCGGGGCGCTGGGTGCCAAGCTTTCGGGTGGGGGGCGCGGCGGCAACATGATCGCCCTGGTTCACCCCCAGCGCGCCGAGCAGGTGGCTAATGCCCTGCAAGAGGCCGGGGCGGTGCGAACCTGGATTTCAACGGTATGAATTGAGGAAGCATGGCCGATATTGGAAAGCCCCGACCCGACCCAGGAGAGCCACTGCTTTTCTTAAAGTTGGGCGGTTCGCTCATCACCGAAAAAGACCGCCCGCATACCCCCCGTTTGGACGTACTGGATCGCCTGGCGCAAGAGGTTGCCGAGGCGCGCCGCCTCGGATTCGCACAGCGGATGATCCTGGGACACGGCTCCGGCTCGTACGGGCACGTACCGGCTAACCGCTATGGCACGCGCCAGGGCGTGCGTGGACCAGACGAATGGGCCGGCTTCAGCAAAGTCTGGCAGGAGGCCGCCGCGCTTAACCACCTGGTAATGGAGGCCTTGCAACGGGTTAGCCTGCCAGCCCTGGCTTTGCCTCCGTCGGCAGCCCTGGTGGCGCGGGAGGGCCACCCGCAACGTTGGGAATTGGGCCCCCTGCGGATGGCCTTGCAGGCAGGCTTGCTGCCGGTGGTATATGGGGACGCGGTTTTTGACACCCAGCGGGGCGGCACAATCCTTTCGACGGAAGACCTGTTTGACTTTCTGGCTCGCGTGCTGCAACCGCAGTGCATCCTGCTGGCGGGGATAGAACCGGGCGTGGGGGGGGATTACCCCGCCCGCACCCGGCGACTGGGTGAAAAAGGGGCCCAAGTCCCGCAAACGGGGGGGGGGAGGCGTGTGGGCAGATTACCCGGCTTGCACCCGGCTGCTGGACGAAATCGGCCCTCAATTCCTGAAAGATGAAGCGGAAAGCTTGCAGGGCTCGGCGTTTACCGATGTGACCGGCGGTATGCGCAGCAAGGTGCGACAGAGTCTGGATCTGGTGCGGGCTATTCCTGGTTTGCAGGTGTGGATCTTTTCGGGGGAGGAGGCGGGCTCCGTTTATCGAGCCTTATGCGGTCAAAGAACCGGCACGTTAATTCAGGCCACGTCTTAACGGCGATCAAAAGAGTTGAACAATGGTATTCGCGGAAACCTTTCGGGTCTGGATGGTGATTATTTAGAAGTCCTTTCAGAATTGTGCCAGATAGCGCCGGACGGCGACATTGAATGCATGGGGTTGTTCCAGGTTAAGCAGATGACCGGCATCCGGGATGATCGTCAGATGGGCATTGGGCAGGGTGACTTGCATTTCTTCGGCCTCACTCAATGGGATTATCTGATCCTCGGCCCCATGAAGGATAAGTGTGGGTAGCTCGAAAGCTGCCAGGGTAGAGAGCGAATCGGGCCGGGCGCGCATCCCTAGCAGGTCCCCCACCACACCTTCCAGAGGTGTCACTTCCACCATCGATTTCACCCTATCCACCAGGTCCGGCCGGCGCCGGTAAGTGATGGGGGCCATGAGCTTGTTTAGCAGGCCTGTCACCGCGACGGGGACGCCGCGTTCCTGGGCCAGGGCAGCGCTGTTGGTGCGATTCTGTTTGCCATCCGGCGAATCGGCGCGGGCGCGTGTAGCGCATAGGATCAAACCGGCCAGGCGATCAGCGTGGCGACGGCAAAAGGCCATGCACACATAACCACCCATCGAGAGGCCAGCCAGCACGACCGGCTGCCGGATTTCCAAGGCGTCTAGAAAGGCCGCACAGTCATCGGCCAACAGGTCCATTGGGTAGGCACCGGAGGAACCCTGTGATTCACCATGACCGCGCAGATCCAATGCCAGCCCGCGGGCAATATCAGCCAGCCCGTCCAATTGCGGCTTCCACAATGTCCGGTTTAACGGGTAGCCATGAACCCACAACACGGGGATGCCCGAACCTTTGTCTTCATAGGCAAGCGATAGCTGGTTAACAGTCACATACATCAAAACCTTCCCCTTTCTTACTCTATTTCATCCGGGCAGACCACACACAGGCGGTACAATACCACGTGATCCAGGTTAAAGGTTTCGACCTTCTCGAAACCGGCCTGAGATGCCAGGTCTGCCACCTGTGCGGGTCTCAAACGGTGCTCCAGGGGCGGTCCAAATTCCTGCTCCAGATAGGGCCATTCTAGGATGACCACCCGCTGACGGGCTACCCGGCGCGCTTCCCGTAAAGCTTGCAGGGCATTATCCGTTTCGTGAAAGACCAGGCCCATGAATACCAGGTCGAAAGACCCTGGCCGAAAAGGTAAAGCTTCGGCTGGGGAGACTTTAAATTCCGCTCCAGGCACCAGATGGCTGGCTACCCGAACCATATCGGAGTTAACGTCCACCCCAGATACGGCCAGGCCCTGCCTTTGGAACGCCTCAGCGAATAAACCACTTCCGGTACCTACATCCAATACGCTATGAGTTGCCAATCCTTCCAGGCTCAATGCGACTGTTCGTTCAACCTCTAATCGAGCGATACGTTCCGATGATCGTAAACGTTCAACAGCACCATCGAAGCGACGCTCATGTAGGGAACTTTTATGGTGATTATCTTCATGTGGTGAGATTGGCATTTCCTGCCCTCCGGTTTCCATCCAAGGCAATGGATGAAGTTACCCCCGATGCGCCTTAATTGGCTACTTGTAGCCTGCCTGGCGCTATAAAGCCTATTATAGCTTTATTTATAGCCTCGGTTCTTAACCAAACCCACGTTTTGTGGGATTGCGCGTTTCTGATCAGGGCAAATGTAATTGCCCTGTTTTTGAGGGTTTGCCGGACACATTCACGGAAAATTCCAAATAAGCTTGTATTTGTGGCATGATAAAATGAATGGGGATTCGTGGGCAGATAATAACGATTCGATTGCTGACCAAGCAAGGGGTGGAGACTTCAGTAGAGCGAGATAATTTTACTGATGGAAAAGATATCCGGGTTGGTAAATGCTGACCCATTGCGTATGGCATTCAAGGAAATTCCTTTACCAGTTTTTGTCCTCGACGTAGAGGGAAATTTCGCTTGGGTTAACGCAGCATTCGCCGCCATGTTTGATCGCAAAGAGGAAAGCCTGCACGGCGCTTCTCTGGAAACCGTCCTCCCACCGGAAGCTTTTCATTTTTTAAAGCCAGGCGGTAAAACTGAGGGCGACTCTGCCCCAGTGGAAACGCCTATTTCCTTGCATTTGCACGACGAAGAGCGCTCATTTCAAATAGTCTTGAAACCCTGGACGGATGTCGGAGGTAGCCAGGTCGGATGGGTAGGCGTATTGCAGGATATTACTGCCTGGAGACAGACCGAAATCAAGCTGCATGAGAATCAGGAGCGCGCCGAAGCGCTTGCGAAGCTTTCTCAAAGCCTCTCGGAGGCCGGCCTGGATTATCGGGTGATCCTGTCCAGCGTTGCACAGGGTATTGGTGGGCTGTTTGGTGATGCGTGCGCCATCCGGCTGTTATCCGAGACGGACAATTGGCTGGAGTTATCGGCTTTTTTTGCACCCTTACAGGCGGAGAAAAGCCCACTGGATGAGTGGCTGGTTGCCCCTCGCCATCCGGCAAGCCAGGGATACTGGAAGGATGTGATCGTCTCAGGCTCGCCGGTCTTGATAGCGCGCCTGGAAATGCGGGATGGCGACCCATTCTTTTGGACCGGTACTCAGAAGGAGATGGAGCTTTCGAGTCCACCCAGCCTGATGATCATGCCCATGCGCACCCTGCATGGAGTGATTGGAGCGATCTGTCTAGTGCGCATAGCCGACCCAGATCCCTATAATTCGGAGGATCTGGCTTTGTTGCAAGATCTGGCGCAGCGGTCGGCGTTCGCCATCGAAAGTGCGCGCCTGTATGAACGCGAAGAGCGCCGGCTTCACGAATTGGACTCGCTGTATTCAGCAACACGAGCCCTGCTTACAACCCTGGATTATGAGACCCTGCTGGGCCGCATTCTGGATGCGGCCATCAGTGCAATTCCGGTCTCCGAAAAGGGTATCCTCAACCTGATGGCGCCGGAAACCGGCAAATTGGAAATTCGCGCCATGTTTGGGTACAAAGACCCGCGCATCCGGACTTCTACCCGGCGCAGGATTCATGGGTATACCGCTCTTGCGATTCAACAGCGCAAGCCGATGCTCATCCACGACGCGACCATGGAAGGTCTTTATGGGTTGCTGGAGGGTGAGGCGGAGGATCTTCCGGTGCGATCCATCATCATTGCCCCTCTGATCCTGGATGACCAGGCGCTGGGCGCCCTGATCTTGAGCGCCTCCAGCCGCTCGGCTTTTAATCAGGACGACCTGCGCCTGCTGGAAAGCTTTGCGGCGACGATTTCGGCGGCGATTAACAATTCTATGCTGCATAGCCGGATGCAGCGCCTGGCAATTACCGATTCCGTCACCAATCTTTATAACCGGCGTGGGTTCTACGAATTGGGCCGCCGGGAGATCGAGCGCGCCCGCCGCTTCGGCCACTCCCTATCGGTCATCATGATGGACCTGGACCAACTTAAAAGCGTGAACGATACCTACGGTCATGTGGTGGGTGATCAGGTGCTGCGCACACTGGCCGACCGGTTGAGCCAGCACGTGCGCGATTTTGATATCCTCTGTCGCTATGGGGGAGACGAATTTGCCCTGCTCCTGCCTGAAACAGATCTGTTCATGGCTGCCTCAGTAGCTGAGCGTTTGCGGGCCAGCATTGCCGATGAGCAGATAAATACGGATGGCGGGCCGGTAGCGGTGACGATCAGCCTGGGGGTGACCAAAGCCACACAGGATACCGCCAACCTGGAGGAGCTGCTTAAAAACGCCGATCGCGCTCTGTATAATGCAAAACAAAGCGGTCGCAATCGCCTGGAAATTTCGTAGTCAGGATTAGCAATGGGCTGGCGTCGCACGCCGGAATTGGTATCGCCGCACAAAGCGCGGTTTTCAATCGTTGACGGCGCGGGAACGTAGCCATAAAATCTTTTTTCATTTTTAGAGACCAATCGGAGACCACGTGGTAAGACTGGAGAAAAGCAGACATGGGATTAGTCCAGAAGCTTCAATTGTCCGTCCAGCTTGTGCGCGGTCTCCAGATAGCCTGCTAATTTCTCGCGCTCTTTTTGAACCACTGCCTCAGGCGCTTTCTGTGCGAAAGGCCCGGCCAGCAATTGCTCCAGGCGTTGGATTTGGGCCAGGGTGCTATCGAGTTCGCTTTGCAGGCGTAGGCGTTCTTCCTCTACAGCCACCAGTCCGGCAAGCGGGAGATAGACCTCCACCGGTCCGACGACCAACGCCACGTGACCGTCCGGCTTGGCCTCCAGCTTTCCCCGGATCTGCAATTGCGCTTGGTCCAGGCCGCTCAGGGAGGCCAGGGATTTTTTCTGCTGCCGTAAGATTTCCAAGGCGCCCTCCGAAACCAGGATGGCCGGGATGCGCCGGTTGGGCTTGACGTTTTTCTCCGAGCGTAGATTACGGATGGCGCGCACGATATCCTGGATCAGGTTGAAATCAGCCACTCTATCGCTTTCCCAGCCTTCTTCAGAGCGCGCCTCGGGCCAGTGCGCCAGGATCAAGGCCTGCTCCCAGCCGCCCTTCGGCTGAAAATCAGCAGAATGTTCACTGGCAGCGGCTTTGAGATGGCCCCATAATTCTTCGGTGACGAAAGGTGTGAAGGGGTGCAGTAAGCGCAGGGTGATATCCAGGACACGAACCAGGGTCTGGGCAGTGTAAAAGGCCCGATCGCCGCCTTCTTCGAGCTGCAGCTTGGCGATCTCAACGTACCAGTCGGCAAATTCACCCCAAAAGAAATCGTAAATTTGCCGCCCGGCCTCGCCATATTGAAAATTATTGAATAAGCGCTCCACTTCATTCACTTTGCTCTGCAAGCGCGCCCAGATCCAGGAGTCAGCCAGGGTCCACTCGGGAGGCTGCTGGGCCTGCTGCGGGGCGCCGCCCATGGATCCAATGACAAAGCGGCCGGCGTTCCAGAGCTTGTTGGCGAAATTCCGATTTGCTTCTACGCGTTTCAAGCTGAGATTCATATCATTGCCGGGAGTTGAGCCAACTAACAAGGTGAAGCGCAGCGCATCGGTGCCCAGCTCTTCCATTACATTGAGCGGGTCGATTACATTGCCATAAGACTTGCTCATCTTCTTGCCGTTTTCATCGCGTATCAAACCATGTAAGTATACGGTTTCGAAGGGGATTTTCCCGGTAAACTCGAGGCCCATCATAATCATGCGCGCTACCCAGAAGAACAGGATGTCGTAACCGGTTTCCATGAGGGTGGTGGGATAGAAATATTGGTAATCGGGGGGCTGGTCCGGCCAACCCAGGGTTGAAAAGGGCCACAACCCGGAGGAAAACCAGGTATCCAGTACGTCAGGATCCTGGTGAATGCGGGAGCTGCCGCAATGGGCACACTGGGTGGGATCCTGGCGCATGACGGTCGTCTCGTCGCAATCCTCACAGTACCACACCGGGATGCGATGCCCCCACCATAACTGGCGGCTGATGCACCAGTCTTGAATGTTTTCCAGCCAGTTGTAATAGACTTTGGTGAAACGCTCTGGGACGATGCGGATACGGCCATCCCGGACGGCCTGCAGCCCGGCTTCGGCCAACGGCTTGATTGAAACGAACCACTGGGTGGAGACCATCGGCTCGATGATCTCGCCGCCGCGTTGCGAGCGGGGAATGTTGAGCGTGTAAGGCTCTTCTTTGATGACCAATCCCGCCTGGCGCATGTCCTCCCACAGATTCTCGCGAGCTTCAAAGCGGTCCTGGCCGGCGTAGGGGCCACCGTTGGCGTTGAGGCTGGCAGCCTCATCCATAACGGAGATCACCGGCAGGTGATGGCGCTCACCGATGGCGAAGTCGTTGGGATCGTGACCCGGCGTAATTTTCAGGGCGCCGGTGCCGAACTCACGATCCACGTATTCGTCAGAGATGACCGGGATCTGGCGGCCGAGGATGGGTACCACGACCATCCGCCCTACGAATTTCCGGTAGCGCGGGTCTGCTGGGTGTACGGCGACCGCCGTATCGCCCAGGATGGTTTCCGGGCGCGTGGTCGCCACCGGGATGTATTCACCCACGCTGCCGGCAAGCATGTATTTGAAGTAATACAGGGTGCCGGGCTCCTCCGAATATTCCACCTCCAGGTCCGATACGGCGGTCTTCAAGCCTGGCGACCAGTTGATCAGGCGCGGCCCGCGGTAGATCAACCCCTTTTCGTAGAGGCGAACGAACGCCTCCCGCACGGCTTTGGAGAGGCCTTCATCCAGGGTGAAGCGTTCACGATCCCAATCGCAGGAGGCTCCCAGGCGGCGAATCTGGTGGGTAATAATACCGCCGTATTTTTCCTTCCAGGCCCAGGTGCGCCGCAAGAATTCCTCACGGCCAATGGCTTCACGCGTGGTCCCTTCCCGGCGCAGCATTTTTTCGACCTGCAGCTGGGTGGCGATGCCGGCATGATCGGAGCCCGGCACCCACAGGGTGGGGATGCCCTTCATGCGCTGGTAGCGGATCATCAGGTCTTCCATGGATACGAACATAGCGTGCCCCAGGTGCAGCTCGCCGGTCACATTGGGGGGCGGGATGGAGATGACGAAAGGTTTTTGAGCGGGGTCGAAATCCCGCCGGTTGGGATCATTACTGGGCTTGAAGAAGCCGCTTTTCTCCCACCATTCGTAGATGCGCTGCTCGGTAGCCTGGAAGTCGTAAGTTTTGGGGAGGATATGTTCTGGCATGAGTTTTTCTCCACGATCGGTTTCTAATTCATTTGGACGGCAATCCGGATTACGCCGTCGCTGTTGAGGCGCTCCAACCTTGAGTCCAGTTCTTTCACCACCTCGATTTGCAGGGCGCGGGTGACGCTACCCAGGTCGGCGCTGGCCTGCTCCAATAGTTCAGAGGTGCCGGGGTCGAAGGTGGCCAATTGTAACCGAACCAGATCTGTCCCCAGGGATAAGTTGCGCTCGCTTTTGAAGCGCCTCACACAGGTAGCGATCTCCAGCAGAACCTGTCCGGAACGTTCGGCGTTTTCATCCTCCAAATGCGGGATAGGCTCTGGCCACCTACTGCCGTGGATGGAGACAGGGCCTTGCGGGGAGGCATACAGGCCCTGGTAGATTTCCTCGGTGACATACGGCAGGAAAGGTGCAAGGAGTTTGAGAATAGCCAAAAGCACCTGGTAAAGGCTGTAGCGCGCCGCGGCCCGCGCCGGGTGACCCTGCTCGTATAAGCGCTGCTTGCTCATCTCCAGGTAGTTATCGGCCAATTCGGTCCAGAAGAAGGTCTCCACCTCGCTCTTAGCGGAGGCATAATCGTAGCTTTCCATGCAGGAGGTGACACGGCGAATCAGGCGTTGTAAGCGCGCCAGGATCCAGCGGTCGGCGGGAGTGAATGGCAGGGATTCGGCCAGCGGACCGGCTGGCGGACGGTAATCCTCCAGGAAACGTTCGCTGAAGCGGGCCACATTCCACAGCTTGGTGACCAGCCTGGCTCCTATTTGGATCTTTTCTTCGCTGATCAGGGCGTCTTTACCGGCCGCGGTGCTGGCAGCCCAATAACGGAGTGCATCGGCCGAGTAGCGCTCGATCATCGCCAGGGGAGCCATGGGGCCTCCCCCGCGGCTCTTGCTGATTTTGCCCATCCCCTCGCCGGCCAAACCCCAACCGGAGATTAACACATCCCGCCAGGGTAGCTGTCCCAGGTGGTAAAACGATTTTACGATGGTGTAAAAAGTCCAGGTGCGGATGATTTCGTGAGCCTGGGGGCGCAATGCAAAAGGAAAAACGCGCTGGAACAAAGGCCCACGCTCCTCCGGCGCGTCCTTTTCCAACCAACGCCCTACAATTTGGGGGGTCATGGAGGAGGTCGCCCAGGTGTCCAGGACATCCTCTTCCGCGGCAAAGTGCTCACCACCGCAACTGGGGCACGGGCGAGCAGGAGGAGCTTCGGTTGGGTCGATGGGCAACTGCGCCTCATCCGCCAGGATCACTTCTCCGCAGTCCCGGCAGTACCACAGGGGGAAGGGTACGCCGAAATAACGCTGCCTGGAGATACACCAATCCCAATTCAGGTTTTCGACCCAGGCGCGGTAGCGGGCCTGCATGTGGGCGGGATGCCAGGCGACTTGGTCCCCCAGTTCCAGGAATTTTTGGCGCTGGTTCAAGATGCGGATGAACCATTGGTTGGTCACGATATATTCGACCGGTGTGTCGCAACGCTCGTGGACCCGGATGGATTGCAGCGTGGGCTCCCGGCCAAGCAGCAAGCCTGCCGCTTCCAGGCGGGCCTTGATAGCCTGGCGCGCCTTTCCCACCGGCAGGCCAGCGAACTCGGCTGCGGCGCCGGTCATTTTGCCATCCTTTCCCAGGGCCTCGACCAACGGCAGGTGGTGGGTAAACCACCAGGTTACGTCGGTGCTATCTCCAAAAGTGCAGCACATCACCGCGCCGGTGCCTTTATCAGGATCAGCGCCGGCATCCTCCAGGATGGAGACCGTCTGGCTGAACAGGGGCACGTGCGCCTGTTTCCCTACCAGGTGCCGGTAACGAGGGTCGTTGGGGTGGACGAAAATGGCCACACAAGCCGGTAATAGCTCGGGGCGGGGGGTGGCGATGGGCAGTGAACCGCCCCCCTCCAGGCGGAAATCCATTGTGACGTATTCGCTCTGGCGATCCAGGTCATTCAGCTCAGCTTGAGCGATGGCGGTATGGCATTCCGGACACCAGATGGCGGGCGCTTCGCGGCGGTAGACCAAACCCTGACGGTAGAGCTGGATGAAGGAGTATTGCGAGGTACGCCGGGAAAAATCATCGATGGTGCGGTAAGTGTAGCGCCAATCGATAGAGAGTCCCAGCCGCTGCCATAAGGCGCGGTAATCTTCTTCTTCCTCCTGGCTGACTTGCAGGCATTGCTTAATGAATTGCGAACGGCCTACCTGGGTGGCCGTGATCCCGCGTTGTTTTTCTACCAGCCGCTCGGTGGGTAGACCGTTATCGTCGAAACCCATGGGATAAAAAACGTTGGCCCCGCGCATACGAAAAAAGCGTGCCATAAAATCCGCATGGCTGTAGGAGTAGACGTGGCCGAGGTGCAGATTGCCCGAAACGGTGGCTGGCGGCGAGTCGATGGAATACACCGGCCCTGGATGGTCGACCTGATAATGATAAACGCCATCCGCCTGCCATTCTGTCTCCAGGCGCGGCTCCACTATTTTGGGATCGTAACGTTTCGAAAGACCCATATCAATTCTCCGACACCCGGTCGTAAAGGGTAGCCGGCCGGGTATTCACCGGGTTTTTAAATAAAAAACCCTTCATCCACTGAGGACGAAAGGCTGTTACTTCCGCGGTACCACCTCATTTCGCCGGTCAAGCCGGCGCTCTCCCCGGACGGGCAGTTCAGACGCCGCCGATCCGGTTCTCGCGCTAACGGGCGAACCCGTGCCGTTCTACTGCGCGCCTGGCAGGCACGTTTCTTCGGCAGTCGATCCGGGCGACCTTCAGCGCCGATTAGTTGTGGGGGCTTACAGCCTGAGGCCTCCCTTCTCTGGCCAACTTCCCTGACGCTTACTCCTCCCGGGGGAACTATAAATTTGTACGCCGAATTATACCACGTCTCCTTTTGCCCGAAGACCTATGGTTTTTGGTTCTTCCGGCTTTGCCGTGGGGGATTTCCAGATTTGGGGGTGAGCGGGTGCGTACGCACCCGCTCACCCCCAAATCTGGAACTTATCACGGAAGAACCCATGAATGGTATCATTTTATGTAAAGAATTCTTGCTTTTCATTTGGCTTTGTGCTATCCTTCACCGCAATTTAGGACAGACAGGAAGGCTTTATGATTCAGCGAGAGCGCATTGCTGACAATGTATATTCTTTTCAGAGCGATATTTATGCACAGGTGACGGCAGGAGCCGTCATCGGCCCGAATTGGGCGGTCGTAATCGATACGCTGGCTTTGCCGGAAGAAACCCTGGCCATTCGTGATTTTATCGAACAGGAAATCAATATCCCGGTTCGTTATGTGATCAACACCCACTCGCATGCAGATCACAGTTGGGGAAACATCTTTTTCCCGGGCGCCACGATCATCGCTCACTCGCTGTGTCGCCAGTTACTGGATAAAAATGGGCGACTTGCCCTGGACGAAGCCCGGCGGCAAAACCAGGCTTTACGAAACGTGAAGATCGTCCTTCCGCAAATGACCTTCGAAGATGGACAGATTAATTTACGCGTGGGGAAGAAGACCGTATCGTTGTTTATGTTGCCGGGATCCAGCAATGATAATATTGCCGTGCTGGTTGAGGAAGATCGCGTGCTTTTCGCCGGTGACACCGCTATGCCTCTGCCCTACATCGTCGACGGCGATATCGATGAGTTGACCGCCTCGCTTAAGAAATTGAGCAAGTTGGGTTTGGAAAACATCGTCCAGGGGCATGGTGACATCATCCTGCGAGGCGAAATTGACAATTACGTCAAGGAGAATTTGAATTACCTGTCAAACCTGCGCAAGGTGGTGCGCAAAGCCTCCAAGCGCAAGTACACGCAGGATATTCTGGATGAATCTACGGTGGAATCCTGCGGTAAGAGCCGGTTACTGATTGGCGGCCTGGCTGGTAAATGGCACCGCCGCAACCTGCGCTCTTTGTACCGCCATTTGTATGGAGAAATCCCCGAACCTCCGGATGAATACGAGGATTACGAAGAGGAAGAGGATTTTGAAGACGAAGAATGAGGATATACCAGGCTGTTCATTTGAAGAATTAATTCAATTTGAGAGGTGACTGCTGGTTTTATTTTTAAGGCGCCTGGCGCGCCAGCCGACAATTCGCTCGGTGCCTTTGATCAGCCGTCGGATATTGGGAAGCAAGGCAATGACCAGGAGCGCCTGGGTGATGACGCCATACAGGATGAATTCCCATGGTGAGGCGCCGATGTAGGCACGATAAGCAAAGATTAAGATGGCTATCAGGGCAGCGCTCAAGGTCGTGACAGAGGCATATCCGATCCCAAACAGGACAAGACCCGCTAACGGGACGATAATGAGCACGCTGGGCGCCCATAACCCCATGGCACCTCCAACCGTAGGGGCTCCACCTGCGCCTCCCCGAAAGCGCAGTTTGCCCAGGCTGTTGTGCTCCATCAAGAACAAGGAATAATTGTGCCCAAGGACGGCCGCTACCGGGCACAGAACCTCCAACCATATATTTCCAGGCGCCAACCAGCGGGCCAGATATACCGCGGCCGTCGCCTTGAGCAGGTCCAATATGGCAGTTGCCAGGCCTGCCCAAAAACCGGCTGCCCGCATGGCGTTCGTTCCCCCCGTGCGCCCGCTTTCCACCTTGCGTACGTCTTTCCCGCTGCTGAAGCGTACGATTAATACGCCAAAAGGGACCGACCCAAGCAAATAGGACACCAATGGAATAAGCAGGTATTTCAAAAGTTGCATCGCGATTGTTCCTCCACAGCATTAAGCTCCTGTGACCTAATTAACACATTATCAAACAAAAGGTTGCATTTCCTGGTTTCTATGTAAGGTGGATGGGAATTTCGGTATAAGATCCATATTGCAGGGCATATGCCCGGCAATCCCAAACGTCTGCCTGGTGAAACCATATCAGGTAGACCGCTTGCGGAAATGCGGCTTCAGCCAGGTCGGTGGCGGAGGGGTGATCAGGGCCAACCGGATGAGAATGGTAAATTCCGGCCAGGCGCCAATCATTATCATCCATTTGGATCATCAACTCGAGCTGTTCACGCGCCTCCATGCGAAAACGCACCGGACTGTGCAGCGAATTGGTGACTGCGATGGCTTCCAAGCGGCCGGTCCCCTTTTCGATGATTAAACCGCAGGCTTCCTCAGGCAAGCAGCGCCGGACGTGTGCTTCCATCAATTTCCACTGGGAGACGGGCAAGCTGAGATTGGTCAGGGGTTTTTCATCAGACATAAAGATCGTTGCGCCGGAATGCTCCGGTCAGCAAATGCGGAGATTCAACGCAGCCAGAACGCCGCTCCCCATATCACGAGCATCACGATGCCAGGCTCGATAATTGCCTGCCGGAAGACATCGCCTTCGATCAGGGATCCAATCAAGCTGGTCAGGCTGTAGGCGGGCCCTAATAATGCCAGACCGAATGCGATAGGTGACAGAGGCCAATAGTGCAACGCGGCAGCAATTTGTCCTACCAGCAGGGCGACAACCCCGGCCGGGACAAAGGCCCAGAAGCCGTGCAGCCGTAGATGCAAGCTACGCAAGCAAACCAACCAGGCAGCCAACATGAGGGCTGGCAGAATCAAGTATAAGCGCAGCCCGGAAAAGCGCAAGGAGATTGCCAGGGTCAGAAACAAGGCGAAGGAAAGCGCAGTCAGCCCGGCCGCCGCCGGGCCGATGCGGGCGTCGTCCGGGTCGACCACGATGTATTCTGCCACCAGGACGAGCATCAACAGGGTGCCGCCCAGGGCGAAGCCGGCCCACCAAATCGCTCCCAGCGGAAGCTGGAAAAGGGGGAGCCCAATCACCCAGGCGGTCAGCGCAGGCAGCAACCAATGTTCCAGCGTGTTCTTGTCCTGGAGGGCAGGGTGGTCCCGCAACAGCCAATCTGCACCGGCGGCAGTCAAGCCGGCAACCAGGAACGTGAGAAATGTGCGCAGGTTAATCTGCAGCGCCAGGTACATCCCGGGAAGCTGGACGGAAAAATTGCCCAGCGGCAGGTTGATAAAACGAGCCAGGGCATAAGCTAAAAGGATCATAGCTGCCAGGGTACTGAGCCGTTCGGGATCCGGCAGATAACGGGGCTTTAGCACGCTTTTGATTGTACTCTTCTCGGCTTAAATCGCCAAGACGAAGCGGATCGTTTTCGGTTGAGTTCCCCGCCGGCTTGACGTTTCAACCGATCTCATTTAGGATTCTTTTTAATGAGGGCGAAATTATGCGGATTGGGATGATGGCTGACGTGTATAAACCGCATGTCAGTGGTATTACGAACTACATTTCCCTGAACAAGCGTGCCCTCGAGCAAGCCGGGCACCAGGTGTATGTTTTTACCTTTGGCGACCTGGATTATGAGGATGATGAAGAGCGCATCATCCGCTCCCCGGGATTCCCCTTATTGGACACCGGCTACTATTTGAGCCTGCGATACAGCCCCAAAGCGCGCAAGCTGATCAACAGCATGGACCTGGTGCACGTGCACCACCCGTTCCTGAGCGGCTCATTGGCTTTGCGTTACTGCCGCCGGCGGGGCATCCCCGTCGTTTTCACGAACCACACCCGCTATGACCTTTACGCACAAGTGTATCTGCCGGTGTTACCAGAAGTGTTTGGCGAAACGGCGCTGGAGGCATACTTGCCGTCTTTTTGCCGGGCGTGCGATCTGGTGATCGCGCCTTCGCCGGGGATGCGCGCGGTATTGGCCAGGTTTGGCGTAAATACAGCTATCGATGTGGTGCCCAATGGAGTCGATTTAAAGCCTTTTACCCACCCGCCTGAGATCGAAGATGCCGAACGCTACCGCTTACAGAAGGATGAGGTGGTTTTGATTTATACCGGGCGTTTGAGCCCGGAAAAGAACCTTATATTCCTGTTGCGGGCATTCAAC
>OFHG01000310.1_pt1 | contig 20630 bp, 20 predicted proteins | sample 1521931 | NCBI WGS metagenome assembly OFHG01 (sample SAMEA2468438, study PRJEB22500) | soil metagenome | biome: Glassland; feature: Farmland; material: Clay | place: Australia | collected 2013-01-31 | depth 0.55 m
GGAACGGGAGGAGGCGCGGCGCGCCCTAGCGAAGCTCGGCCTCCAGATCCCGACGAACGAGCCGGCGTACCGTGTCGAGGAACGGCGGAACGACGTGCGGGACGCGATCCTCTGCGACATCCTGGTCGAGCGGTTCGGCCTCACGCCCCTGGTCCTCGACACGAAGCAGATGAAGCTCATGGAGCGCTGAGAGGGAGCTAGGCCATCGGGGTGGACGCTCAGCTCCGACGCTGGGGAGCCCGGATGCCTCCTCGGCCCTGCGACCCCGCGAGCGTTGGTAGTCCGCGGTTAGGCTGCTCACTTCCGTGCCTGACCCGTTCCCCACGGTCAGGATAAGGGACGCAACTCTCCAGCTGCGCTCCCTACCGCCTCCAGCCCCGCGGGACAGAGCCTCAACGTTGGCACCCGGACCAGCGCCAGACTGGGAACGCCGCCCCCGACTGTCACCGCCCCATGAGGACGATTTGGGTCTAAAAGGAGACGCCCGGCCTCCCGGTCAAGCCTAGCGTGGAAGCCAACCGAGCCATGCTATTTAACGGTTCTCGGACAGTGGTCGCTTCGCTTCCTCGGGGTTTACCACTTTCGCCTCACTCCCCCCGAAACCTTCTCCTCCTTCGGGGACGTACCTTTCCTCCGACACAAACCCTCCGGTGGCAGACCACCGTCGAGAGGCCCGCCCAGCGTGTGGCGCGCTGCGCCGAGAGAGGGCGGGCCCGGGGTGCGACGATGGCGTCGCATCTCGGAAGCGCGAGAGGCCCGTTCACGGACCTACGGATTGACCCGGCATCCTTCAGGGAGGCCAAGGGGTGTACGGTTGCACCCCGGTGCCCTCCGCGATGATGCGATGAGTCCCCTCCACGCCTTCCCAGCGTTGCTGGGGGGCGCGCGGGAGGAGCCGATGCGGAGTGGAGTGCGGCTGCGGGAAGGACATTCAAGGCGTCGTGTCCTGCAGGCGTTTCACAACCTCGGACGCTCGTCGTCTTGGGCCGCGGGAGTTACCGCCGCGGCCCGCTTCGCGGCTTCCTCGAGGGCCACGGCCCGCGCCTTCTGGTACCGGCCGAAGGTCGAGAGGAGCAGGAGGCCGCCGACGAAGAACACGCCGGCAGAGCACACGAGCCGCCAGGATTCCAAGTTCTCGCCGAACGGGCCGGTCGGGCTCAGGTCCGCGGTGAAGTAGAAGATTACGGCGGTCGCGATGATCCAGAGGCCGATCACCATGGGCATCCAGACGCCGAGGATGCCCCGGACGCGGTCGCGGTTCATCGGCTCATCAGGCGGATGATCGCTTCGGCGGGCTCGCCGCCCGCCTCCTCGAGGGCCTTGAGCGCCTCCGCTTCGGAGACGCCGGCCTTCTCGGCGACCAGCTTGACGTCCTCGTCCGGGATCGCCGGCGGCTTGGCGGCCTCCGCCTTCTTCGCGTCCGCGCGGTCCCGGACGATCGGCTCGCCGATGACCTGCCAGATCTTCTGGCCCTGGGCCGTGATTGCGGTGACCGCGGCGCCGCGGATGACGTACTCCTTGTCCGCGGTGCGGATGATGACCTCCTCGACGCCGTCCAGCTCCTCCTGCTCGATGCCCATGCGCTTCATCGCCTGGCGCATTTGCCTCGGGTTCACCCGGCCGCCGGGAATCATCGGGCCACCACGGTTGGCAACGTCGGGTTCCGGATAAAGGTTCTGCGGTCGTCAGGGAGGATTTCCACTTTCACCCTCCTTGTTCTCGCACGTTTATATATGCCGCCTCGCATCGACTCAACGTTGCGCGTCGCCGTCGTGTTTAAGGACCGGTGTCAGCCCAAGCGCTGTCATCTCGAATGCATCAAATTCTGCCCGCCGCAGAGGACGGGGACCGAGGTCATCTGGATCGACCCAGAAACAGCCAAGGCGACAATCAGTGAAGAAACATGCATAAGTTGCGGAATCTGCGTGCGGAAATGTCCATTTGATGCCATTCGCATAATTGGATTGCCTGAAGAATTGAAAGAAGATCTCGTCCACCAGTACGGCAAGAATGCCTTCCGCCTCTTCCGCCTCCCGGTCCCGAAGAAGGGCTCCGTCATTGGCCTCTTGGGCCCGAACGGCATCGGCAAGACGACCGCGGTCGGCATCCTGAGCGGCGAGACCGCGCCCAACCTCGGCCACTACCGCCGCAAGAAGCCGCACTGGGACGACGTCCTCGAGTACTTCAAGGGCACCGAGCTCCACGACTACCTCGAGAAGATCTCCGCGGGCCAGCTCAAGGCCGCGGTCAAGCCGCAGTACGTGGACCGGCTGAGCAAAGTCTACAGCGGCAAGGCGCGGAACCTCCTCGCGAAGATCGATGTCGGGGGCCGCCTCGACGCGCTGCGGGAGCCGCTCGGCTTGGACAGCTTCCTCGACCGCGACATCGCCCAGCTCTCCGGCGGTGAGTTGCAGCGCGTGGCCATCGCCGCGACCATGCTCAAGGACGCGGACGTCTACTTCTTCGACGAGCCGTCCTCCTATTTGGACATCTACCAGCGGCTCCAAGTGGCCAAGGTCATCCAGGGCCTCGCCAAGGAGAAGTACGTCGTCGTCGTGGAGCACGACCTCGCGGTCCTCGACTTCCTCGCGGACACCGTGTACCTGATGTACGGCGACGAGGGCGCCTACGGCATCATCGCCGAGCCGCGCCCCGTCCGCACCGCGATCAACGTCTACCTGGGCGGCTACATGAAGGAAGAGAACATCCGCTTCCGGCCGCGCGAGATCCGCTTCGAGTCCCGCCCGCCCCGCGGGGACTGGAGGGCGGAGACGCTCGTGACCTTCGAGGGCCTGACGAAGCGCTACGAGCACTTCGAGCTCACCGTCCAGCCGGGGAAGCTCCGCAAGGGCGAGGTCGTCGGCGTGGTCGGGCCGAACGCGACCGGCAAGACGACGTTCGTGAGGATGCTCGCGGGCGAGGAGACGCCGACCGCGGGCACGGTCCAGGGGAAGTGGCAGGTGTCCTACAAGCCGCAGTACCTCGAGTCCGTGTACGAGGGCACGGTGCGGGAGCTCTTCCTCACCGCGATCGGCAAGAAGGCCGAGTCCGGTTACTTCGAGACGGAGATCCTCGAGCCCCTCAAGGTGAGGGGGATGCTCGAGCGGGACGTGTCCACCCTCTCCGGCGGCGAGTTGCAGCGCGTGGCCATCGCCCTCTGCCTCGGCCGCGACGCGGACATCTACCTGATCGACGAGCCGTCCGCCTACCTGGACTCGAACCAGCGCATGGAGGCGGCGAAGACGATCCGCCGCGTGATGGAGCGCGAGGGCCGGACCGGCCTCATCGTCGACCACGACGTGTACTTCATCGACATGGTCTCCGACAGCATCATGGTCTTCTCCGGAGAGCCCGGCCGCACGGGCGTGGGCGAGGGCCCCTTCCCGATGCGGGACGGCATGAACCGGTTCCTCAAGATGGTCGGCATCACGTTCCGCCGCGACGCGGACACGAACCGGCCGCGGATCAACAAGCTCGACTCCCGCCTGGACCGCGAGCAGAAGTCCTCGGGCGAGTACTACTACGCGATCGAGGAAGCGCCGACGGCGTCGTAGTCCCCTTCAGTCCGGGGGCCGTGGTGCGAGAGGCTGACCGAGTCCCTCCGCGATGGGCTCGCCGTCCTCGACGATCCGCTCGCCCCGCAGGTAGACCGTGCGCGGGAAGACGCCCTCCATCCCCTCGAACGGCGTCCAGCCGCACTTGTACCGCACCCGGCGCGGCGTGATCCGCACGACTTCCCTCGCGTCGACGACGATCAGGTCCGCGTCCCTCCCGACCTCGATCCGTCCCTTGGGGACGCCGAGGATCTCCGCGGGCCGCGCCGCGGTCGCCTCGACGAAGCGCTCGAGGGAGAGGGCCTCCGCGCGGACCTGGCGCAGGAGGAGCGGCAGGGACGTCGCGACGCCGGGCAGGCCGGAGGGCGCCTCGTCGAAGGGCTCCTCCTTCTCCTCGCGGGTGTGGGGCGCGTGGTCCGTGGCCGCGATGTCGATGCGCCCCGCGGCGAAGGCGTCCCAGAGGGCCTGCCGGTCCGCGGGCCCGCGCAGTGGCGGGTTCACCTTGCCGAAGGCCTTGAGCGGCCGCGTGTAGTCGAGGAAGAGATGGTGCGGCGTGGCCTCCGTCGTCACGCCCTGCGGCACCGTGTCGAGCGCCTCGACGCAGGTCACATGGGCCACGTGGACCGGTCCGTCGCCGCGGAGCTTCGCGAGCGTGCGGATGGCCTCGACCTCGGATGCGGACAGGCGCAGCGGCGGCAGGTCCGGGTCCGGGAAGTAGCGGTAGTCGTGCGCCTCTTCCTTGCTGCGCATCGGCCGTGACTCGCCCTTTGCCGAATCGAACAGGCGCGTTTCCTGCACGACCTCGCCGCCGTCCTCGATAAGCTCGATCTGGCGGGCCACCTCGTACTCGATGGCCTGTTTGATGAAGCGGAAGGAGTTCAGGTTCTTCAGCTCGGCGCGGGTGCCGAGGGGCTCGCCGGTCCGGCGCACCGATACATTGGCGTCGCAGCGGAACTGGCCCTTCTCCATGTCGGCGTCGGACACGCCGAGGAAGCGCACCAGCTGGTGCAGCTGCTTCAGATAGGCCACCGCCTCGTCGGCCGAGCGCATGTCGGGCTCGGAGACGATCTCCATCAGCGGCACGCCGGAGCGGTTCAGATCGATGTGCGACACGCCGTCCAGTCCCTCGTGCAGGCTCTTGCCGGCATCCTCTTCCATGTGGATGCGGGTGATGCCGATGCGTTTTTCGCCCTCGCCGACCGGGATGTCCAGGTAGCCTCGCTCGACGACGGGGATGGCGAACTGGCTGATCTGGTAGCCCTTTGGCAGGTCCGGATAGAAATAGTTCTTGCGGTCGAAGCGCGATTCCAGGTTGATGGTGGCGTCGATGGCCAGCCCCGTCAGCACCGTCTTGTCGACCGCTTCCTTGTTCAGCATCGGCAATTGGCCGGGCATGCCGAGGCAGACCGGGCAGGTCTGGCTGTTCGGCTCGGCGCCGAAGTCGGTGGCACAGCCGCAGAATGCCTTGGATCGGGTATTGGCCTGGACGTGCACCTCCAGGCCGATGACGGTTTCCCAGCTCATCGGAAGGCCTCCGGTTTCTGCGTATGCCAGTCGGTGGCGGCTTCATAAGCGGCGGCGGCGGACAGCAGGGCATCCTCGCGCCAGGCCGGGGCGATCCATTGCAGGCCGACGGGCAGCCCGTCGGCGAAGCCGCAGGGTTGGCTGAGGCCCGGCAGGCCCGCCAGGTTCACGGCGATGGTGAAGATGTCCGACAGATACATGGTCAGCGGATCGTCCGTCTTCTCGCCCAGGCGGAAGGCCGGTATCGGGCTCGTCGGGGTGGCGATGACGTCCACGGACTCGAAGGCATCGAGGAAGTCCTGGCGGATCAGCGTGCGCACCTGCTGCGCCTTCTTGTAGTAGGCGTCGTAATAGCCCGAGGACAGGGCGAAGGTGCCGGTCAGGATGCGTCGCTTGACCTCGGCGCCGAAGCCCTCGTCGCGCGAGCGGGTGTACAGGTCGAACAGGTCGCCGGGGTCCGTGCTCCGGTGGCCGAAGCGCACGCCGTCGTAGCGGGCGAGGTTGGCCGAGGCCTCGGAGGGGGCGATGACGTAGTAGGCGGCCACCGCGTACTCGGTGTGCGGCAGCGAGATGTCGACAATGGTGGCACCCAGTTTCTCGCACCGGGCCAGCGCCGCATCGATGGCCTCGCGCACCGCCTTGTGCATGCCGTCGACGAAGTATTCCTTCGGTCGCCCGATGCGCAGGCCCTGCATGTCCTGTTTGTCGCAGGCCCCCAGCCAGTCCATGGCCGGGGCATCGGCGACCGATGTCGCATCCATCGGGTCATGGCCGCTGATGGCGGCGGCGAGCATGGCCGCATCGCGCACGCAGCCGGCCATCGGGCCTGCCTGGTCCAGCGAGGAGGCGAAGGCGATGATACCGCGCCGGGATACACGGCCGTAGGTGGGCTTCAGCCCTACGGTACCGGTCAGGGCCGCTGGCTGGCGGATGGAGCCGCCGGTATCGGTGCCGAGCGCGGCCGGCACCAGCCCGGCTGCCACCGCCGAGGCGGAGCCGCCGGAGGAGCCGCCCGGGGTGCGGTCCGCGTTCCACGGGTTGCGGGCCGGGCCGAAGGCAGAGGTCTCGTTGGAGGAGCCCATGGCGAACTCGTCCATATTCGTCTTGCCGACGAGCACGGCGCCGGCCTGTTTGAGCAGCGTGATCACATGCGCGTCGTAGGGAGCGTGGAAGCCCTTCAGGATGTGCGAGCAGCACTGCGTCGGGCCGTCCTGGGTGCAGAAGATGTCCTTGACGGCGACCGGCAGACCCTCAAGGGCGCGGGCGCCATGCTTGGCGCGGTGGGCATCCGAGGCCTGGGCCTGGGCCAGCACATGCTCGGCATCGAGGTGCACGAAGGCATTGAGCCGCTCGTTGTGGGCGGCGATGCGCTCCAGATACAGGCTGGCCAGATCGACGGCCGTGATCTCGCCGGCATCCAGCCTGTCCTTCCAAGCGTGAAGCGGGGTATAGGGCGTCATTCGATCACCTTCGGCACCACATACAGGCCGGACTCGGTGGCGGGCGCGCCGCGCTGCAGCGCCTCGCGGCGGTTGGGGTTGGGCGGGATATCGGCCCGAAGCGGCATGGCCGCATCGTGCGGATGGGCGGTGGGCGCGACGTTTTGGGTGTCCAGGCTCTGCAGCGAGTCGACGTATCCGAGGATGTGATTCAGCTGCGGCCCCAGCGCCGCCGCCTCTTCGTCGGTCAGGCGGATCCGGGCCAGATTCGCGACCTTGCGCACATCGATCTGCATCCTATGCCTCCCTGGGGTTGAGCGGCCGAAGCATAGCGCCAATGCCGGCAGGACTCCACCGTTAGGCGCCGGAATCGGTGACGGATTCGAAGGTCTCCAGCTTGCCCGGACCCTTGAAGGCCTCCTTGGCCTTCTGCGCATCCTGGGTAGTGCGGTAATGGGCCTGGATGAAGGCGTCGCTCTTGGTCCAGTTTTCGAAGGCCTCGCGATCCTCCCACAGGGTCATGACGATATGGCATTCGGCGCTGCCGTCGGCGGGGCGCAGCACCAGGTTGCGCACGAAGCCGGGGGCCTTGTCGACCAGCCCGAGCCGGTGTTTGAAGCGATCCTCGAAATCGGGCCAATGCTCCTCGTGGACGGGAATGCGGTTCATGGTGACAAACATCGTGACCTCCTCGGAGTGGCGCACGGCCGCGCACATGGCTGTGATTGTAGCGCCAGTTCATGGGGATGTTTGCGCGGTTCGTATCGTGAAAATTCCCCCGCGCCGGGCGAATTTCGATGCCTATTTCCGGGGGTGTTTGCCCGCCTTGCCGCTCGTCTTCTTGATGTAGTCGATGATCTGGTCCTCGGGTTCGCCGGTCATGAACTGCGAGGGCATGCGCGTGTATGCCTTCGGGTTGCCGGTGAGCTTCTTCACCGCGGCGGCGGTGTCGTAGTCCCATTCGCGGATTCGCTTCTCGGTCCAGATCCAGGGCTTGCCCTTGATGTAGGTCTTGAACACGTAATGGTAGCCCGGATAGGTGCCGGCCGGGCGGCCGAGCACGCCCTTCAGGCTGGGGCCGATCCTGTTCTTGCCGGTCGTGAAGTCATGACAGGCCTTGCACTTGTTCTCGGCCCCGGCGTGGGCCACCGGCGCCAGCAAGGCGAGCAAGAGCATGGCGCATGCCGCGAGGATCGCTTTGTTCATACTTCACCTCCTGTGGGTCGTATCGAACCGTTCCGCCCCGATGCGGGCGGAGCGATGGGAGAGGATCAGGAAGGGTTGCGCGGGTCCATCGGGTTGTCCGGCGGCGGCGGCGGCTTGATGCCGGTCAGGTAGGCCGACACATCCTCGATATCCTCATTGCTCAGCTTGCCGGCCACGGCGCGCATCTGACCCATATAGTCGTTGGTACGCCCGTTCGGCTTTCCGAGCGCGGCGTTCCGGAACGCGGCCAGCTCGTGCTCGAGGTAGCCGTATCGCTGGCCGCTCAGGGCCGGGAACAGCTGCCCGGCGCTATGGCCCTTGTAGCCATGGCAGCTCTGGCAGGCGGGGATGCCCGCATCCGGCAGGCCATACAGGACGATGTTGGCGCCCCGGGCGGCATCGCCGACAATCATCTTGTCCTTGCTCAGTTTGTTCAGATTCGAGCCGGTGTACGGCCACTTCAGCTCGTGCAGGTAGGCGGAGACATCCTTGCGCTGCTGGTCGGTCAGCGCTTTGGCGATGGCGTTCATCTTGTGCATGATGGTATCGGTGCGCCGGTCCGTGGCGAAGTCAATCATCTGCTTGTACAGATAGGTGTAGACCTGGGAGGCGATGCGGGGGGTGCCGATGTCGTCGGAGCCCAGGCCGTCGGCACCGTGGCATTTCAGGCAGGGGGGGACCTGCTTGCCCAGGCCGGTCGTGAAGATCTGCTGACCATCGTCGACGTCGGCTTGGGTCAGGGGCGCGGCCATGGCGGCCACCGGCAGGGCCAGCCAGGCGAGCAGCATCGCGATCCAGGCGCCCCGCTTGCCGATCATGCCTCCGGAGCCTTGCGCTGTTGAACATTCCATGGATCACCGCCTGCTGGGTTGGGCCGGCACCACCAGAAGGGGGCGCCCGAGTGGCGGCATGATACGCCCAATCCCCATCCGGGAAAAGGGCCGGCGCCCCCTGGGGAAGGGGCGCCGGTGCAGCTGCGGCAGAGGAGGGAAACGCCTGCAGCTGATGCTTGCCGCCTCAATCGTCCCAGCGGTGGCGGCGGTGTTCCGGTTTGTAGTGGCGGGGTGCCTGCACGTACACCGGCTGGTACACCGGTTGCGGGTCGGGGGCGGCGATGATGGCGGCGGCGGCCGCACCGAGCATGCCGCCGACGATGGCGCCGTTGGCCGTGTTGTTGCTTTGCGAGCCGATGACGGCACCGGCCGTGGCGCCGACAAGGGCGCCGGTCGTGGCGGCGCGCTGCTGACGTTCGGTGGTGGCGCAGGCGCCGAGCGCCAGCACGGAAATCAGGATCACGATGCGTCGCATGCCGGCCTCCTTGGCAAATCTGGAGGCAAGCATGGAACGGAAGCCTGAATTCAGCCTGAACGCCTCAGCCGGGGGTGTTCAGAATCCATTCGCCGATGGACTTGAAGACGGGGATGTGGTCGAAGGGCGGGCGGCGGCGGAAGGGATTCAGCCAGACGTCATGGCCGGTCAGCTCCAGGTGGTCGGCGGCGAGCAGGCCCAGATGCTCGCCCCAGGGTGATGAGGCGGCGGGCACCTGGCCATCGTTGGGGCCATCGGCGGCCTCCAGCTTGCGCGCGAAGTAGCGCATCAGCCAGGGGATCTCGGCCACGGGTCGGGCCGAGGAATAGCTGCGATAGCGCACGCCGGGGTGATCCGGGGTGCCGGCGTTGAAGCGGGCCATGGCCGATGGGGTCAGGTCGTAGACTCCGGCGAGCCGGCGGAACGGAGAGAGCAGGGGCTTGTGCTGCACGAGATCGGCGAGCATCGAGCCGCGGTGCGGGGTGCCCAGCGTCGTCAGGCTGGCCACCTTGGCATGGCCGCCCAGGTGGGTGATGTAGCGGCGGGCGTCGATGCCGCCCATGGAATGGGCGATCAGGTGGATCGGGCCGGGTTCGTCGGCGAGCTGCTCGGCCAGCTGGGCGCTGCGCAGCCTCGTGCTGTCCCCCCAGGACCGGTTCGGCACCAGGGTGCGGATGCCCATGCTTTCGTAGAGCGCCGGCACGCCGGCGAAGTATTCCCAGAAAAGGAAGCGCTCGAACCCCAACCATCCATAGACCAGGACAGCCGTGGGGCCGGGCATGCTCAGCGGCGCTGCGTGAAGCGCAGCAGGGAAAGTTGCGGGGAGCGCGGCCCCTCGATCGCTACCGGGTAATTCCCGGAGAAACAGGCATCGCAGTGCTGATCCCGCGGTCTGCCCACGGCCCGGTACATGCCGTCGAAGGAAACGAAGGCCAGCGAGTCGGCGCCGATGGCCTTGCACATCTGTTCGATGCTCATCTTGTTCGCCATCAGCTCTTCGGGGTTCGGGGTGTCGATGCCGTAGAAGCAGGAATGCTTGGTGGGGGGGCTGGAGATGCGCATATGCACCTCGCTGGCACCTGCGGCACGCACCATTTCCACGATCTTGCGGCTGGTGGTGCCGCGCACGATGGAGTCGTCGACCAGCACCACGCGCTTGCCGGAGATGATGCTGCGGTTGGCGTTGAGCTTCAGCTTGACGCCGAAGTTGCGGATCGACTGCTGCGGTTCGATGAAGGTGCGCCCGACGTAATGGTTGCGGATCAGGCCCATCTGGAAGGCGATGCCCGAGCGCTTGGCGTAACCCATGGCGGGCGGTACGCCGGAATCCGGCACCGGCACGATGATGTCGGCATTGGCCGGCGCTTCCGCGGCCAGCTGCTCGCCGATGCGGTAGCGGGCCTCGTAGACGTTGACGCCCTCCAGCGTCGAATCCGGGCGGGCGAAATAGACGTATTCGAACACGCAGAACTTCGGGGATACGTTGCCGAAGGGATGCAGGCTGCGCATGCCGTCCGCGGTGATGATGACCATCTCCCCCGGCTCGACGTCGCGCTCGAACTTGGCGCCGATCAGGTCGAAGGCGCAGGTCTCGGAGGCCAGCACCCAGGAGTCGCTGAGTTTGCCCAGCACCATCGGCCGGATGCCGTTCGGGTCGCGCACGCCGATCAGCTTGGTTTCGGTCAGCACCAGCAGCGAGAAGCCGCCGGCGAGCCGCCGCACGGCGTCGTTCAGGCGCGCCTCGGTGGTGCTGCCCTCGCTGCGCGCCACCAGATGGATCAGCACCTCGGTATCCGAGGTCGACTGGAAGATCGAGCCCTTTTTCTCCAGCTCGCGGCGCAGTTCAGGGGCGTTGACGATATTGCCGTTATGACACATGGCGATGCCGCCGTGCGCATACTCGTAGCTGAACGGCTGGCAGTTTCTGAGCCCGCTCTCCCCGGAGGTCGAGTAGCGTACATGGCCGATGCTGTGGGGGCCGGCGAGCTGGGCAATGTCCTGTTTCCGGAAGATGTCGGCGACGAGGCCGACGCCGCGGTGGGCGTGGAAGGTATGGCCGTCTGTGGAGACGATGCCGGCCGATTCCTGGCCCCGGTGCTGCTGCGCGTACAGGCCGAGGTAGGTCAGGTTGGCGGCTTCCTGGTGGTTGAACACACCGAAGATGCCGCATTCGTCGTGGAAGTGGTCGTCGAACGGGGCCATGTCGTCGCGTTGATCGTTACAGCACAGGGTGGGCATAGGGGCTCACTTCATCGATTTCTGGATAATGGACTTCATCAATTCCCGATCCCGTGCCGGGATGTCCGCCTGATCGTCCGGCTGCGATGCGGACGGTTGTGCTCTTCTGTTATGTAGGGAAGAAAGCCTACCAGCCTTGCCCTGTCGTGAGAAGGGATAGCCTTTGGGGATGGCCTTACCGAGCATATTGCCCAGATCGATGGCATAGGGGGCCAGCCGGCTCTCTTTCAGCCAGTCCTGATCGTGCCTCGGATCGTAGGTGGTAAAGATCAGGAAGCACAGGGAGATCAACAGCAGGCCGCGCGCCATGCCGAAGAACACGCCCAGGGTGCGGTCGGTGGCGGTCAGCTGGGCCATGTCGACCAGCTTGCGGATGATGGCGCCGGTCAGGCCGACGATGAGCATGACGGCGACGAAGACGAGCGCGAAGCCGGCGATATCGGACACGGTGCCCTTCGGCATCCATTGCCCGAGGAAGTCCCCGGTGACGGCGGAGCTGCGGCTGGCGACGATGAAGGCGGCGACGAGCCCGATCAGCGAGATGATTTCGCGCACGAAGCCGCGCCACAGCGACAGCACCATGGAAAGGCCGACGATGGCGATCAGCAGATAGTCGAAAAAGTTCAAGCCAGACCCGCCTGTACCGCGTCGGCCAGGCGCTGCACCGGGATGCAGGCGACGGCCGCTTTCGAGGACCGCGGCATCTTAGCAATAACGTCGGCCTCCTGCACCCTCGCATGGTTGTCCTTGGACAGCATGACGCGCGCGAAGCCCAGGCTGGCGGCCTCGCGGATACGCGCCTCCGGCTGGCCCACGGGGCGCACCTCGCCGGTCAGGCCGACCTCGCCGAACACGGCGATGTCGGCGGCCAGCGGCTTGTCCCGGTAGGCGGAGATGATGGCGAGCAGCACGGCCAGATCGGCGGCCGGCTCCTGGATGCGGGCGCCACCGGCGACGTTGACGTAGACGTCGTGGCTGGAAAGCGGAATGCCGACGCGCCGCTCCAGCACGGCGGTGAGCATGGCCACGCGCGCCGGGTCCAGGCCGACGGACGAGCGCTTGGGCGTGGCATAGACGGTGGGGGCGACCAGCGCCTGCACCTCCACCAGCAGCGGGCGCGTGCCCTCCAGGCAGGCCAGCACCACGGAACCAGGGGTGTCCTTGGCGCGCTCGGCCAGGAAGATGCGCGAGGCGTCCCGGATACCGAGCAGCCCCTGCTCCGACATCTCGAAGACGCCGATCTCGCCGGCCGGGCCGAAGCGGTTCTTCACCGCGCGCAGGATGCGGTGGGCATAGCCGTGGTCGCCCTCGAAATACAGCACGGCGTCGACCATATGCTCCAGCACGCGCGGGCCGGCGATGCTGCCGTCCTTGGTGACATGTCCGATCAGGATCAGCGCATGACCCATCTTCTTGGCCTGCTGGATCAGGGCGCTGGCGCAGTCGCGCACCTGGGCCACGGTGCCGGGGGCGGAGGTCAGGCGGCCGGTGGTCGTGGTCTGGATGGAATCGACGATCAACAGCCCCGGCTTCAGCTTCGCCGTAGTCGCCAGTATGCCCTCGAGCTCGGTGCCGGCGGCGAGCTTCAGGTTCGCATGCAGTGCCTCGATGCGCTCCCCGCGCATCCTCACCTGCTGGGCCGATTCCTCGCCCGTGACATACAGCACGGGGCCGCCCTCGGCGAAACGGGCCGCAGCCTGCAGTAGCAGCGTGGATTTGCCGATGCCCGGCTCGCCGCCCAGCAGGATGGCCGATCCCGGCACGATACCGCCGCCCAGCACGCGGTCGAGTTCGCCGATGCCGGCGGATCGGCGCGGCGTCTGACGACTGTCGATGTCGGTGATGGCGTCCGGGGCGAGCGGCTCGGCCTTGGTGCCGCTGCGCGGCAGCTCGGCTGCCGTCTCCTCGGCGATGCTGTTCCATGCCAGGCATTCGGGGCATTGCCCCATCCATTTGCGGTGCTCTGCCCCGCAGTTCTGGCAGACGAACAGGGTTTTCGACATGCGGTGCATTGTATGCGGCGGTCCCGGCAAAGGCCATGGCCGACGCCAAGCCGGGTCGGTCGCGTCTCCGCGATGACTGATAACCGGGGGCGTGTTCCCCGTGGCGGCTACGCCGGAAGGCGCTGTCTCATGGTGCCGATGGCGGGTGTTCCGTCAGCATTGGGGATGAGCGCCCCCATCCCCAATGCTGAAGGCCTGGTGTCAATCGCTGTCGCGTTTCTCCGCGCCATGCTCATCCGCGTCGCCGTGCTCTGCCTTGGCATGATGCTCGTCCGCGTCGCCGTGCTCTGCCTTGGCATGATGCTCGTCCGCGTCGCCGTGCTCTGCCTTGGCATGATGCTCATCCGCATCGTCGTGCTCCACCCCGGCACCGCGCTCGTCCGCATCACCTGCTTCATGATCCTGGACACCCGCCTGTCGATCCATCTGCGCGTACTGCCGCGGTGACAGCTTGGGGAACTGATCCTTGACGAAGGCGACCAGGTTCCAGATGTCACGGTCATTGTCCTCCTTCTGCCATGAGGGCATGCCGGTCATCTTGATGCCATTCTTGATCACCCAGAACACCTCCGAGGGCGACATGTCCGCGGTCGATTTCCACAGGCGCGGCGGTACCGGCTGCATGCCGCGGCTGATTTCAGTGGGGTATGCCCCGGGCGCCCCGTGGCATTCGACGCAGTCGTCGCGGTAGATCATGAAGCCCTTGTGAATCATCGACGGGTCGGTAAGCGCCGGGGCGGGGATGCTTCGCGCATGCCAGGCCACGGACGCATCCGATGTCATGCTGAGCAATGCCGCGATGGTCGGTTCTTCCGGCCTGTTCGCCGCGACGTCGTAACGGCCGGAATGCATATAGGCCCATGCCCCTGCCGGGATCAGGATGGCGGCGAGTACGAGCGTGAGCACAGTGATGCTGATGGTTTTCATGGTTGAATTTTCCCCTCTGTTGATCGACTTGTTAACGAGCATCGGTGACCAATGGCTGCGTTGCCTGGCTTCCTCCCGCTCAAACTGGAGAATGTCCACCCGAAGATGAATTCAGGCTGAACGCGCCGATGGCCACGATCGTCTATCCGATTCGCATGCATGTACCGACGCTTGCCAAGGTGTGGAGGCGGGGGTATAAATCGGCGGACAATTTGTGATCCGGCTTTATCAAGAGCAGTGGAGGGTTACAGGCCCTGTGAAACTGCGGCAACCGGCCAAGGCGGAGTAATCCGATCGGCGACTGGTGCCAATGCCTGCCCCAAGGGGAGCGATGAAGCGCGGGTTGTCACGATGGCGCCCCGGGCGCTCCCGTTTGCAACCCCCGCTTTCCCAAGCGGGGGTTTTTCTTTTTGGCCGGGCGGATTCGAGCGGGGACAGGGTGCCCCGCATATGAAGGAGTGTGGAAATGAGCCAGAGCATTGTGCGAGCCCTGAAATGCCGGGAATGCGGACAGGAGTACGAGATTGCGCCGACGCATGTCTGCGAGTTCTGCTTCGGGCCGCTGGAGGTCGTCTACGACTACGACAAAGTGCATGGGGTGCTGACGCGCGAGCTGATCGAGTCCCGGCCGCAGACGATGTGGCGCTACCGCGAGCTCTTGCCGATCGACGGCGATCCCAAGGTCGGGGCCCAGGTCGGCTTCACGCCGCTGGTACGGGCGCATAACCTCGGGAAAGCGCTCGGCGTTTCCGAGCTCTACATCAAGAACGATGCGGTCTGCTATCCGACGCTGTCGTTCAAGGATCGCGTGGTGTCCGTGGCGCTGTCCAAGGCCGTGGAGTTCGGCTTCACCACCGTGGCCTGCGCCTCGACCGGCAACCTGGCCGGCTCGGTGGCGGCGAACGCTGCGGCGGCGGGGCTGGAGTCCTACGTGTTCATCCCGCACGATCTGGAGCAGGGCAAGGTGCTGGGCGCCGGCATTTACGGCACGCGCATCATCGGCATCGAGGGTACCTATGATGATGTGAACCGCCTGTGCTCGGAGATCGCCGGCAATTACGGCTGGGCCTTCGTCAACGTCAACGTGCGCCCGTTCTATGCCGAGGGCTCGAAGTCCTACGGCTACGAAATCATGGAGCAATTGGGCTGGCGGGCGCCGAAGCATGTGGTGGTGCCGATGGCCTCCGGCTCGCTGTGCACGAAGATCGACAAGTCGATCAAGGAGTTCATCAAACTCGGCCTGGTCCAGGATGTCGGCACGGCCGTGTACGGCGCCCAGGCCACCGGCTGCTCGCCGATCTCCAAATCCGTCAAGGAGGGCACGGACCTGATCCATCCGGTGCGCCCGGACACCGTGGCCAAGTCGCTGGCCATCGGCAACCCGGCCGACGGCTATTATGCGAATCGCGTGATCAAGGAATCCGGCGGCTGGTCCGAGGATGTGTCCGATGCCGAGATCATCGAGGCGATGAAACTGCTCGGCGAGACCGAGGGCATCTTCGCCGAGACGGCCGGCGGGGTGACGCTGGGCGTGGCCAAGAAGCTGATCGAGCAGGGACGGATTCCGAAGGACGAGTCCATCGTCATCTGCATCACCGGCAACGGCCTGAAGACGCAGGAGGCGGTGATCGATGCCATCGACAAGCCGCGCATCATCGGCCCCAGCCTGCGTGAGTTCGACGCGCTGGCAGAAAAGGATCAGGTTGAGCGCAAGGCCGCCTGAGAAGCATTCTGATATAAAATGTAAAGGAGCATGACATGAGCGTGAAAGTGAGAATCCCGACCCCGCTGCGCAAGCTGACCGGGGGTGCCGACGAGGTGGCTGCCGAGGGGGCGACCATCGGTGAGCTGATCGACAACCTGGAGGCCGCCCATGCCGGCCTGAAGCCTCGGCTGTGCGATGAGGCCGGAGAAATCCGCCGCTTCGTCAACATCTACGTCAACGACGAGGACGTGCGCTTTCTGGACGGGCGCAACACGGCGCTGAAGGACGGCGACGAGGTCTCGATCGTACCGGCCATTGCCGGAGGGCGGGCTTGAGACTGCGCATCTACCTGACCTTCTCCGCCGAGAACGTGCGCGAGCCGATTATCTGGAAGCTCGGGCACGAATTCGAACTCGTCACCAACATCCGCACGGCGGAGGTGCGCGACGACATGGGTCTGGTCGGCCTGGAGCTGGACGGCGAGCGCGAGGTGCTCGAAGAGGCCGTGCGCTGGCTGGAAGAGCAGGGGGTGCATGTCGAGCCGATCGAGCAGAACGTGCTCGAGGGTTGAATTAACACCAAATCACTGGCATAATATGTTCATTAACAATGATTATGGTGTGAATAAGGTGGTGAACGATGAGTATATATTCCAACGTCACTGATACCGTCGGCCGTACGCCGCTGGTGCGTCCGCAGCGCCTCGGCGCCGGGCTGCCTGGCGAGCTCCTGCTGAAGCTGGAATTCTTTAACCCGCTGAACTCGGTCAAGGACCGCATCGGCAAGGCCATGATCGAGGCGGCCGAAAAGGCGGGCCAGCTGAAGCCGGGCGGCATCATCGTCGAGCCGACCTCCGGCAACACCGGTATCGCCCTGGCCTTCGTATCGCGGGCCAAGGGCTACCGCTGCATCCTGACCATGCCGGAATCGATGAGCCTGGAGCGGCGCAAGCTGCTGAAGCTGCTCGGTGCCGAACTGGTGCTGACGCCGGCGGAAAAGGGCATGAAGGGCGCGATCGAGAAAGCCAAGGAACTGGCGGGAAGTACCGCCGGCGCCTTCATGCCGCAGCAGTTCGAGAACCCGGCGAACCCGCAGATCCATCGCGAGACGACGGCCGAGGAGATCTGGCGCGATACCGAGGGCCGCATCGATGCCATCGTCGCCGGTGTGGGCACCGGCGGCACCATCACCGGCGTGGCCGAGGTCATCAAGTCGCGCAATCCCGACTTCAAGGCCTTTGCCGTGGAGCCGGCCGATTCCCCGGTGATCTCCGGGGGCCAGCCCGGCCCGCACAAGATCCAGGGCATCGGCGCCGGCTTCATCCCGAAGAACCTGAACATGGCCATCATCGACGGCGTGGAGCAGGTGTCCAACGAGGATGCCTTCGCCATGGCGCGCCGGCTGGCCGACGAGGAGGGCATCCCGGGCGGCATCTCCTCGGGTGCCGCGGTGGTGGCGGCGCTGCGCGTGGCCGCCCGCGAGGACATGGCCGGCAAGCGCATCGTTGCCATCATCCCGTCGATGGCCGAGCGCTACATGTCCACCGACCTGTTCAAGGGCATCGAAATTTAGATTTAGAAGGCCGAACCACAGAGGAAGCAGAGGGTACAGAGGGAACTGGGTTTCTCTGTGTTCTCTGTGGTGAATCGAGGATATCCATGATCGACTTTACCGAAGAGCAAATCGAGCGCTATTCGCGCCACATCATCCTGCCCGAGGTGGGCGCCGAGGGTCAGAGCAAGCTGCTCGAATCCAAGGTGTTCATGATCGGCGCCGGCGGCCTGGGCTCGCCGGTGGCCTATTATCTGGCCGCCGCCGGTGTCGGCACCATCGGCATCGCCGATGCCGATGTCGTGGACATGTCCAACCTGCAGCGCCAGATCATCCACAACCAGGGGCGCGTCGGTATGCCGAAGGTGGAAAGTGCACGCGAGACCATCCGCGCCCTGAACCCGGATGTGGAGGTCAAGACCTACAACTACCGCGTCGAGGCCGAGAATATCCGGGAGATCATCCGGGAATACGATCTGGTCATCGACGGCTGCGACAATTTCCCGACCCGCTTCCTGGTCAACGATGCCTGTTATTTCGAGGGTAAGCCCCTGGTCTCCGGCGCCATGTTCCGCTTCGAGGGGCAGGTGGCGACCTTCAAGCCGACCCATGATGCGGAAGGTCCGTGCTACCGCTGCCTGTATCCGGAGCCGCCGCCGGCGGGCCTGGTGCCGTCCTGCTCCGAGGCCGGCATCCTGGGGGCGCTGGCCGGTGCGGTGGGCACCATCCAGGCGGTGGAGGCCGTCAAGGAGCTGTTGGGCATCGGCGAGTCGCTGTCCGGCCGGCTGATGACCTTCGATGCGCTGCGCATGGAATGGAAGAAGCTGCGCCTGCGCAAGGATCCGGGCTGCCCGCTGTGCGGACCGAACCCGACGGTGACGGATCTCGTCACCTACGAGCAGGCCTGCGACCTGCAGTTCGGACACAGTTGATGGATACGAAAATGACGTCCATGCCATTTTCTTGGACGGAGAGCAAAAGTGCGATTTTGCTCTCCTCGCAAAATTGAAAGCAAGGCCTTCAATTTTGATGGCACATCCTTGTGCCATGGTCGCATTGACCGGAACAGGAGTTGGATCGAATGACCATCGAGTTTGATTTTGCGCGTACCGCCGATGTCGACGAATACGAATCCGGCCTGAAGGCCTTCCTGACCGGGCGCATGCCGGAGGAGCGCTTCACGCCGTTCCGGCTGCAGATGGGTGTCTACGGCCAGCGGCAGGAGGGCGTGCAGATGCTGCGCATCAAGCTGCCGGGCGGCAACCTGACCCCGGACCAGCTCGATGTCATCGGCGACTGCGTCGAGGCCTATGCCGGCCGGTTGCCCAGCGACGGCACGCTTTCCGAGAACCCGCCGAAATTCGCACACGTGACCACGCGCCAGGACATCCAGGCCAATTTCGTGGCCCTTCAGGATACGGCGGCCTTCCTGCGCCGGCTGGACGCGGCCGGCCTGACCACACGCGAGGCCTGCGGCAACACCGTGCGCAACGTCACCTCGTGCTTTCTGGCCGGCGTCTGCCCGGCCGAGCATGCCGACGTGTCCGTGCACGCACGCCGCTTCGCCGAGTATTTCCTGCGCCATCCGCTGGCCCAGCAGTTCCCGCGCAAGTTCAAGGTCACCTTCTCCGGCTGTGCCAGCGACTGCTCGCTGTCCGGCATGCACGACATCGGCTTCATCGCCGCGGTGCAGGACGGCAGGCCCGGCTTCCAGGTCTGGGCTGCCGGTGGTCTTTCCAGCCAGCCGGTATCGGCCATCAAGCTCGAGGACTTCATCGAGGAGCGAGAGCTTCTCGTCGTCGGCGAGGCCTTGATGCGCATGCATTTCAAATTCTCCGACCGCAAGCGCCGGGCCCGCGCGCGCCTGAAGTACGTGATGCTCCAGCTCGGCGAAGAGGGCTTCATCGAGGAGTATAAAAAGCAGCGCGCGGCCATCGAGAAGACGCATGCCGGTGATGGCGGCTTCCCGGAGGCCGGCTGGCGGCAGCCGAGCGGGGACCTGCCGCATTCGGATATCGGCGTCGTCGCCCAGCACGACGGCCGTCAGGCGGTGCTGTTGAACCTGTTCCGCGGCGATCTGACCCCGGGCCAGTGCCATGCCGTGGCGGCGGCGGCGCGCATTGGCGGGACGGAGGGCCTGCGCGTGACCGCCGAACAGGGCGTGATCATCACCGACGTGCCGGCGGAGAAGGTCATGGCCGTGCTCGAGGTGCTGAAGGCAGCCGGGCTGCATACCGAGCATGCGCGCGGCATCGCCGACATCGTCGCCTGCCCGGGCACCGAGACCTGCCGCCTGGGCATCACCTCCTCGCGGGGGCTGGCCGAGGCGCTGCAGCCCTTGATGACGGAGCTGAAGCAGGATGGGGCGCTGGCCGGAATCGCCGTGAAGGCGTCCGGCTGCCAGCATTCCTGTGGCCGCCACCATATCGCCGATCTCGGCTTCCATGGCCTGGCGAAGAAGATCGCCGGTCAGGCGGTGCCGCACTACCAGCTGCACGTCGGCGGCTCCGGCCGGGGGGGCGAGCATTTTGCCTTCGCCACCGAGGCGGTGCCGGCGAAGAATGCACCGGAGGCCGGCATCGCTGTGCTTTCCGCCTACAAGGCACAGCGCCAGCATGATGAGAGCGTGCACGCCTGGGCCGCGCGTCTGGGCCGGGACGGCATTAATGCCATCCTGGCGCCGTTCGCCGCCGACGAGGGCGAGGTCGACGGCCTGGTCTACGACTGGAGCGAGAACGAGGCCTTCTCGACCAAGGGCAACAAGAAGGGCGAATGCGCCGGTGCGGTGCTGTCGATGACCGATGCCCTGCTCTCTGAGGCAGAATACGAGATGCTGCTGGCCCGCGCCCATATCGATGCCATGTTCTGGGCCGATGCGGCGATGTGCCTGAGGCGTTCGGCATTCTCCACCGCCCGCGCCTATCTGGTGCCGTTCGGCGAGGCACCGGAGCATGACGCCGAGGTGTTCGGACTGCTGCTCGGGCATCTTTCCACTGCCGACGATGCCGAGGTCAAGGGTGGCTTCAACCGCGTGCAGCAGGCGCTGATGAGCATCGATCTGGGCGATCCTGCTCCCGGGGTCACGCAGCTGCGCGATGTACTGAACGACTGGCTGAAGCTGGCCGGGGTGCGTTTCGCACCGGTGCCGGCCGCGAGCGAGGCCGTAGCACAGCCC